>JAEEGF011297711.1_pt1 | contig 21682 bp, 20 predicted proteins | sample 9134171 | NCBI WGS metagenome assembly JAEEGF01 (sample SAMN16246542, study PRJNA631951) | gut metagenome | biome: gut microbiome; feature: rumen; material: AP-attached | host: Bos | place: Iran: Karaj | collected 2018-10 | reverse complement strand
CAGCGAAGGAGTGGCAGCAAAGAACATTACTGACATTACAGACCCCACCCCTGCCCCTCCCCTTGAAGGGAGGGGATGGCTGCGCATAAATCCTTTCTGCAAAGGGTCAACTGCTATATCATTGCCATATTTCAAGGCTGGAAACGCATATTTCAAAGCTTGAAACATCATAATGGTATTAAGGGTTGCTGACGATGAGCAGGCCGTTGTCGGGCGAGTACCTGACGTTGCGGTATTGTGTCAGGGCATGGCCTTGCTCGCCGTCCTTCACGTAGCCGTAGTCACCGTCAATGTTGTAGGTACGGCGGCATTTCGTGCATTGCAGGTCGCTGCTGCTCTGTGCGCTCCACTTCAGTTCCGGTGTGTTGTCGCAGTTGGGGCAGGTGAGGTCGTAGCAGTGCAGCTGCCCGTAGACCGAGCGGCCGATGATGAGGCCCTGGCGGTAGCCCATCGAGGCATAGCTGATGCGCTCGCCGCTGATGGCCGTGTTCATCGTCAGGTCAAGGTCGGTGTCAGCGTAGGTGCCACGGTTGGGCGTCAGCAGCAGATGCGGCACGCCGTTCTTGTAGGCGGCCTTCACGATGCAGAAGTCGCCGCCGCCCGATGCCACAGCCCTCGTCAGCGCGCTGCTGGGATAGATCGTGGTGTTGAACGTGAAGCGGCAGTAGGCCGACGAGTACATGTTGTCGGTCTCCGTGCACGATGCCATGCAGAAAGTAAGAAGAATGACGAGGCTAAGCCCGTGTTTTATTTGAAAGAAATGGCCAGGAATGATCCAAAAATTGTCTTTTAATTTTTGGATCATTCCTGATAATTTCTTTCCGGCAAAAAAGGAATACATTTTAATTCAAGTTTCACATTCGTTCAACTTTAAGGAGTTAAAGGAGTTAAAGACAAATGACTCTTCCATGAAAAGCCTTTGTCTCTGGGTTGAAATCCATAGCAAAGCTATTGTCTTTAACTCCTTTAACTCCTTTAACTCCTTTAACTCCAAAACTTGAAAAAGTTGAAACATTTTAGCTTTCAGTGAGGAGTTTTCTTTCAGCTTCAGCCACGCGGTCGAAGCCGAACAGCTGCATGTGCGCCGCCATCAGCGCCTTTATGCGGTCGTTGCAGAGGTTGCCGATGCTGCCTTCGTGGGTGTGGTGGATGTCCTTGGAGGGCGTGAAGCGGCCCGCCTCGATGTCAAGGCCCACCTTCTTGTAGGCATCGCGGAAAGGCATGCCCTCGCTGGCAAGGCGGTTGACCTCCTCCACGCTGAACATCGGGTCGTAGCGCGGGTCGTCGAGGATATGCTCGTTCACCTCTATCTTATTGATAATGTAGGCGGTCATGTGCAGGCAGTCGAGCAACTCGTCGAAGGCAGGCAGGAACACCTCCTTGATGATCTGCAGGTCGCGGAAGTAGCCCACGGGCAGGTTGTTCTTGATGAGCGTTATCTGCTGTGGCAAGGCCTGCAGCTTGTTGCTCTTGGCGCGTATCAGCTCGAAGACGTCGGGGTTTTTCTTGTGCGGCATGATGCTCGAGCCGGTGGTGCACTCCTTCGGCAGACGGACGAAGCCGAAGTTCTGCGAGTTGAACAGGCAGGCGTCGAAGGCCAGCTTGGCCAGCGTGCCGGCGATGGAGGCGATGGCGAAGGCGACGCCCAGCTCCATCTTGCCGCGGCCCATCTGTGCGTAGACCACATTGTAGTCCATCGAGTCGAAGCCCAGCAGGTCGGTGGTCATCTGTCGGTTCAGGGGGAAGGAGGAGCCATAGCCCGCGGCCGAGCCCAGCGGGTTGCGGTTGGCGGTGCGGTAGGCGGCCAAGAGGAAGAGCATGTCGTCGGTCAGCGACTCGGCATAGGCGCCGAACCACAGGCCGAAGCTCGAGGGCATGGCCACCTGCAGATGTGTGTAGCCCGGCATGAGCACGTCCTTGTATTGGTTGCTCTTCTGGATAAGCTCGTCGAAGAGCTCCTTCGTGCTCTCTGCCACATCTTTTATTCTCGCGCGCGTAAAAAGCTTCAGGTCGACCAGCACCTGGTCGTTGCGCGAGCGCCCTGAGTGAATCTTCTTGCCCATGTCGCCCAGCTTGCGCGTCAGCATCAGCTCCACCTGCGAGTGCACGTCCTCGATGTCGTCTTCGATGACGAACTCGCCCTTCACGGCCTGCTCGTAGATGGCGCGCAGCTCCTTCAGCAGCACGGGCAGCTCGTCGTGGCCTATCAGCCCGATGGACTCGAGCATGGTGATGTGAGCCATCGAGCCCAGCACGTCGTAAGGTGCCAGATAGAGGTCCATCTCGCGGTCGCGGCCCACGGTGAAGCGCTCTATCTCCTTGTTAATCTCAAAATCTTTTTCCCAGAGTTTCATATCTCGACTTTAGATTGGTGACTTCTTACTTTTATTCGTAAGGAATCTGTGCCAGGGCGTCAGCCACTTTCTCCACGCCGTCCTGCAGCGGACCGGCCACCATGCCTCTCAGCATGAAGGGGATGTCGGCCTTCACCGTCACCTTCATCTTCGATGTCTGCTCGTCGATGGGCAGCACCTGAATCCACAGGTTGAAGGGCATGGGGCTTTGCTCTGCCTCAAATTTCACGCATTTCGGCTCGTCGCGCTCCACGATGCGCATGGTGATCTGGCCCACCGGCGGCACGCTGACACTCACGGTGTCGGTGTCGAAGCTGAAGTCCTGAACCTTGTCGGAGGGCACGCGGTCGCGGATGCGCTCCAGGTTGCTCAGGTCACTGATATTTCTGTAGACGTTCTCCTGCGGATAGGGAATCGTCTTGATGCTGCTTTCAAATTTTGCCATGGTTACTGTTTTTTCGTTATGACGTTATGACGTGACAACGTTATAAAGTCAGCGCGTTATCACGAGAAAAATGTCAGAGTCCCCATTCTGCGGGATTCTTCCTCCACTCGGCCAGCACGGGCTGCTGCTCGTCCTTGATATAGCCGGTCTTGGCGGCCTCGCTGACAATGTGGTCGTAGTCGCTGAGGGTATAGAGCGTGACGCCGGCCTGGCGGAAGGCTTCTTCAGCCACGGGGAAACCGTAGGTGAACGAGGCTACCATGCCGATGACCTCGACGCCATACTGGCGCAGGGCCTCGACGGCCTTCAGGCTGGAGCCTCCGGTGCTGATGAGGTCTTCTACCACCACCACCTTCGCTCCCTTGGGCAGTTCACCCTCCACCTGGTTGCCCATGCCGTGGTCTTTCGGCTTCGGCCGCACGTAGGCGTAGGGCAGGCCCAGCTCGTCGGCCACTAAGGCACCTTGGGCGATGGCGCCGGTGGCAACGCCTGCCACGGCCTCAGCCTCGGGGAAGTGTTCCTGAATGAGGTGGCAAAGCTCCAGCTTGACGAAGGAGCGCAGGCGGGGGAAGCTCAGCGTCTTGCGGTTGTCGGTATAGATGGGCGACTTCCAGCCGCTGGCCCAGGTGAAGGGCTCGGTGGGTTGCAGCTTGACGGCTTTCACGTCAAGCAGCTTCTGTGCAAAGATTTTCTTTATTTCCATGTTCAAAAACGAATAATGATTCATAAGCTTGGCTCATGTCGCTTTCCATGAGTCGGGATGCTGGCTGCAAAGGTACGAAGATGCGGCGGAAAAACAAAGGAAAAAGTGCTTTTTCTTTCAATGCTTTTCCAGCAGCGGCCAATAAAACAAAAAGGAGACCTCCTCGCGGAAGCCTCCTCACTTGTCTTTCTATGGAGCCAATGCTGATAGATTAGCCCAGGCTGATAGCCTCTGACGGACAAACACTAGCGCAGGTGCCGCACTCAGTGCAGGCGTCAGCGTCAATCACGTACTTATCTGCACCCTCAGAGATTGCCTCAACGGGGCACTCACCTGCACATGTACCGCAAGAAATGCAGTCGTCACCAATTACGTATGCCATAATTTCTTTGTTTTGTTTTAAAAAGGTTGTTAATACTAAAATTTGAGGATGCAAAGATAAGAAGTTTTTCCGATTCTTACTAATAATTGAGTATTTTTTTTCTTAATTTATACGCTGTCGAAATAATTCTCGGGCTTTAATGGAGTTAAAGGAGTTTATTTGGAGTTAAAGGAGTTAAGGGAGATTTTTTTGGAGTTAAAGGAGTTAAAGGAGTTAAAGGAGTTAAAGACAATAGTTCTTGCCGTACGGATGAAGTGACATAGTTACGTCGCTATTTAGGTCAGTTTGTTCCGCTAAGCGGACTTTTAAAAAACCAATAAAAACAAGAAAAACAAATAAAAACATTTTGGGACAATAGCTGTCACTTTGCCCGCTACATAGCTCAATGCGCAGCTTAATGCGCAGCCATTCCCCCCTTGCAAAGGGGGGGCAGGGGGGATTCACTCTGCGCAGATGAATCCCCCTCTAACTCCCCCTTTGCAAGGGGGAGAATTGAGTTACCTCTGCAACGGCTACATGACGGCGCAGCCTTTCCCCTCCTTTTCCAAAGGAGGGGTTAGGGGTGGTTTGTCAGAGATGTCCCAACCTCTTTATAGTCCCGAAGGGACGACGGAATATAGGCAGGGGCATCGCCCCTGCTAATCTGCGACACAAAAATAAGTCCCGAAGGGACGACAGAACCGATGCGCAGGGTCTGTCGTCCCTTCGGGACTATTGTGTGGTGGGGGTGCCATGATACAGGGGCGATGCCCCTGCCTGTAATCCGCCGTCCCTTCGGGACTTTTTGCCGCTCCTTGCGATAGCTATTGCCCCAAATTGTTTTTCTTGTTTTTCATGGTTTTTCATGGTTTTTTTCTCAGGCCGCTTAGCGGTATCAACTCACATAGATAGCGACGTAACTATGTATAATTCCATTCGCGCAACACGATCTTTTTCCCTTTAGGCTGTTTTTTCGCGGCTTGTTGCAAATATCTATCTGCGCGCTGGCGGGACAGTTCCTGTTCCTCGCCGTCCATTTTGACATCCCCAAAAAGAAAAAATGCAAAATGCTTGGCAGTGTCGGGGAAAAACAGTAAATTTGCACGGAAGATTAAAAACCACAAATTTTAGGCTCACATTCATATCAAACAAAAGATGAAGAACATCAGTTTAGACATTACAAAGGCCGCCTGTTTCCTGCAGGCTGGCGCAGTGGAGGCCCTCGAGCCTCAGGTGAAGGCCGCGCAAGAGGCTTTGGAGAGCGGCACATGCCCTGGCAATGACTTCCTCGGCTGGCTGCATCTGCCCACAGAGATTACCCCAGAATTCCTTGACGAGATTGAGGCAACAGCGAAGGTGCTGCGCGAGAACTGCGAGGCAGTGGTCGTGGCTGGCATCGGTGGCAGCTATCTGGGCGCCCGTGCCGTCATCGAGGCCCTGAGCAACAGCTTCGGCTGGCTCATACAGGATAAGAAGAACCCGACAATACTCTTTGCCGGCAACAACATCGGCGAGGACTATCTCTTTGAGCTGACCGAATACTTGAAGGATAAGAAGTTCGGCGTCATCAACATCTCGAAGAGCGGCACCACCACCGAGACCGCCCTCACCTTCCGTCTGCTGAAGAAGCAGTGCGAGGCCCAGCGTGGCAAGGAGGAGGCCAAGAAGGTCATCGTGGCCGTGACCGACGCCAAGCGCGGCGCTGCCCGTACCTGCGCTGACAAGGAGGGTTACAAGAGCTTCATCATTCCCGACAACGTGGGCGGCCGCTTCTCGGTGCTCACCCCTGTGGGCCTGCTGCCCATCGCCTGTGCCGGCTTCGACATCAAGGCATTGGTAGGTGGCGCTCAGGACATGGAGAAGGCCTGCGGCAAGGACGTGCCCTTTGCTGAGAATCTCGCTGCACAGTATGCTGCCGTGCGCAACGCCCTGTATCAGAATGGCAAGAAGATTGAGATTATGGTGAACTACCAGCCCAAGCTGCACTTCGTCAGCGAGTGGTGGAAGCAGCTCTACGGCGAGAGTGAAGGCAAGGACAAGAAGGGCATCTTCCCCGCCAGCGTCGACTTCACCACCGACCTGCACTCCATGGGCCAGTGGATTCAGGACGGCGAGCGCACCATCTTCGAGACGGTCATCTCGATTGAGGAGCCCGAGAAGAAACTGCTCTTCCCCGAAGACGAGGAGAACCTGGACGGCCTGAACTTCCTCGCCGGCAAGCGCGTGGACGAGGTGAACAAAATGGCCGAGCTGGGCACACGCCTGGCCCACGTCGACGGCGGCGTGCCCAACATCCGCATCAGCGTGCCCAAGCTGAACGAATACTACATCGGCCAGCTCATCTACTTCTTCGAGATAGGCTGCGGCATCAGTGGCAACGTCCTTGGCGTCAACCCCTTCAACCAGCCCGGCGTGGAGGCCTACAAGAAGAACATGTTTGCCCTGCTCGACAAGCCCGGCTATGAGGCTGAGTCGAAGGCCATCAAGGAGCGGCTGGAAAGTGAAAAGTAAATGATGCAAAAGCATTAAGCATTAAGCATTAAGCATTAAGAATTAAGCATTAAGCATTAAGAATGGTGCATTATGCATTAAGCATTAAGCATTATAAGGAGAAGCACGGCTTTGAGCGTTTCGAGCCCAAAGCCGTGCTCTTCGATATGGACGGCGTGCTCTATGACTCGATGCCCAACCATGCTGTGGCCTGGCAGAAGTCGATGGCTGAGTTCGGGATACAGATGAGTGCCGCCGATGCCTATGCCACCGAGGGACAGCGCGGTGTAGACACCATCCGGCAGATGGTGAGGCGGCAGCAGGGTAGGGAGATCAGCGAGCAGGAGGCGCAGGCGATGTATGACGAGAAGTCGCGTCTCTTCCACCTCATGCCCGAGGCGCCGATGATGCCCGGGGCCTATGACCTGATGGCGCAGATACGTGACATGGGCATGAGCATCTGTATCGTCACGGGTAGCGGACAGCGACAGCTCATCGAGCGCCTGAAGCATGACTACGGTAAATATCTTGACGAGCAGCACATTGTCACTGCCTATGATGTGACACGTGGCAAGCCCCATCCTGAGCCTTACCTGAAGGGACTGGAAAAAAGCGGCAGCCTCAACCCTTGGGAGGCAGTCGTCGTAGAGAACGCTCCGCTGGGGGTTGAGGCCGCCGTGGCTGCCCGCATCTTTACTGTGTGTGTGAATACAGGCCGCCTGCCTGTAGCGTTGTTTGAAGAGCGCCGTGCCGACCTGATTCTCGACAGCATGATGCAGCTGAACGATCAGTGGCAGCACTTGCCGTTTCGGAGTTAGGCCTTTCCGCTATTCCTGATCCATCAAGCTTCGGGCGTAGGCATCTCCGCTATTCCTGTTCCATCATGTCCAGGTCGTCGCGGTCGTTGTAGACGAAGGGAGAGACGTCTTCATTCCCCATATTGTCGACTTGCAGCAGCAAGTCCAGTGACTCGTCATCGCTTGACTCTGGATAATTCAGCGAGACCACAAACTTCATCACGTTGCCGTCGGGTCCCAGCAGGTTGATGCCCGTCAGGATGGCTTTCTCCTGATAGTCTCTGCTGAGCCAGTGAGCAAACGCGCCTTTTGTGTAGGTGTGGTTGAAGAAGGTGGTGCTGTCGGCACGCTTCACGTCGATGGTGACAGAATTGTCGATATACTTCTGTCCGTTTTCATCCTGCACCATAGGCAGCGTGTTGTCGGCTCTTCCCCTGATAGTCACTAAGTAATGGCGACCTTCAATCCACTCCACTTCGTCGGTCACGGCGTCCACCGACGATGTCTTCGGTGCCGTGGGCTTCGGCGCCACGTAGTCGGTCTTGATGATCTCGGTGTCCTGTGTCTTCTTGCCCTTACACGCCAGCAGCGTCAGCAGTGCTAAGCTGAACGTGAGATGCCAAATGACAAATGAAAGTCTTTTCATCTTTCTGCTTCCAACTTATCCGTTCATTGACATGAGGAACTCCTCGTTGCTCTTGCTGTGCACCAGGCGGTCGTAGACAGTGTTCATGGCCTCTATGGGATTCATCTCGGCAATAAACTTGCGGATGATCCACATGCGGTTGAGCGTGGTCTGATCCTGCAGCAGGTCGTCGCGTCGGGTGCTCGACTGCACCAGGTTCATCGACGGGAAGATGCGCTTGTTCGACAGCATACGGTCGAGCTGTATCTCAGAGTTGCCTGTTCCCTTGAACTCCTCGAAGATGACCTCGTCCATTTTCGAGCCGGTGTCGACGAGTGCTGTGGCGATGATGGTGAGCGAACCTCCGTTTTCTATCTTGCGCGCCGCGCCGAAGAAGCGTTTCGGCTTCTGCAGGGCGTTGGCATCGACACCGCCTGTCAGCACCTTGCCGCTGGCCGGCGACACTGTGTTGTAGGCACGCGCCAGACGAGTGATGGAGTCGAGGAAGATGACGACGTCGTGTCCGCACTCCACCATGCGCTTGGCTTTCTCCAATACGATGCCGGCAATCTTCACGTGGCGGTCGGCAGGCTCGTCGAAGGTCGAGGCGATGACCTCGGCGTTGACGGTGCGGGCCATGTCGGTCACCTCTTCAGGGCGCTCGTCGATGAGCAGCATCATGATGTATGCCTCGGGATGGTTGGCGGCTATGGCGTTGGCAATGTCCTTCATCAGGATGGTCTTACCCGTCTTGGGCTGTGCCACGATGAGTGCTCGCTGCCCCTTGCCGATAGGTGAGAAGAGATCGACGATGCGGGTCGAAGGATTGGTGGTTTGCGGGTCGCCCGTCAGGTTGAACTTCTCTTCAGGGAAGAGCGGTGTGAGGTTTTCGAAGCTCACGCGGTCGCGCACCTCTGAGGGGTTGCGGCCGTTGATGCTGTTCACTGTGGACATGGCGAAGTATTTCTCGCCCTCATGCGGCGGACGTACGGCGCAGTCCACCACGTCGCCGGTCTTCAGCGAGTATTTCTTGATTTGCTGCTGCGATACGTAGATGTCATCGGGCGACGAGAGGTAGTTGTAGTCGCTGGAACGGAGGAATCCGTAGCCGTCCTGAAGTATCTCGAGCACGCCGTTGCCCTCGATGAGGTCGCCGAAGTCAAAACGCTGTGAAGCATTGCTGTCAGCTTTCGATGTCTGAATAGGCTTGAACACCATGTCTGACTGCTGTGGCTGCATGGGGCGGTCGAAGATGTCGAGCGTGGGCATGGCCGCCTGGTCCTCGATGGGCAGGTCGACCACGGTGATGAAGTCGGTGCCGTCGCCAGGGTCGCCTTCCCACACGCCGTCGGGCTCTGCTGCCTCGGCGTTTTCATCAGCCGGTTCGTCGTCGGTGTTGCGCTTGGTCAGTTTCTCCTGCAGCTGCTCCAGCATCTCCTGGTCCACGCCCTCATCGTCTGTCTTCTCCATGACGGCTTCGGGGATGATGTCATCGCTTGGCTGGTTGATGTCGGCCGACGGTGCACTCGGCTCTTCTTCAGCCGGTGACGGCTCTTCCTGCGCATTTGCCCGCAAGGCCTCTGCGGCAGCAATGGCAGCCAACTCGGCCTTCGACTTCCGTCCGCGGTGCTTGGTGATAACAGGGGCGGGCTCATCGCTGGCCTTCTCCTGCGCTTTGTCCTTGCTTTTGGCCTTTGTCTTCTTCTCTTCTTTGGCAGGCTCATCGGCAAAGAGCGAGGGAGCCTCAGCCTTCTTCCTCTTGCGAGGCTTGTCGTCAAGGTTCTCACCCTCGTTGCCTGTTACACTGTAAACGTGGTCAGTGTCTTTCTTGGCTATGCGTGTTCGTTTCTTCTTTGGTGCGGCAACTTCACTGGCAGCACTCTCTATGGCAGCGCGGTCCAGAATCTCGTAGATCACCGTCTCCTTGCTGTCGTTCTGCGATACTTTCACGTCAAACTGCTGGGCAATGGCCATAAGCTGGCCATCCTCCATTTGTTCTAATTCTTCTTTTGTATACATATAACTATTGTATAGGTGCAAAATAATAAGTCGGGAAAAAATCCGAAGGGGAAACATCCATAAGGAAAAAGTGGATGAGAGCGGAATACGGGACTCGAACCCGCGACCCTCGGCTTGGGAAGCCAATGCTCTACCAACTGAGCTAATTCCGCAAGAGGGATAAAAAACAATAGGGGAAGCTTGCGCCGTCCCCCCTCCACTTCTTGAGCCGATACCCGGACTCGAACCGGGGACCCACGCATTACGAATGCGTTGCTCTACCAACTGAGCCATATCGGCAATCTTGAGGTGCCTAGCAGATTCGAACTGCTGTAGACGGTTTTGCAGACCGTTGACTAAGCCACTCATCCAAGGCACCTTGTCAGATTTGCGGGTGCAAAGTTAGTGCTTTTTTTCCTTTTGTCCAAATTTTTCCACATGTTTTTTTCTCTCACATGCTTCTTTCCTGCGTTTTTCTTCTTTCAACGCACATCCAGGACAGTCAGCACAGGGGTCGGAAGCAGCTGTGAGTGCTTTTCGCAACCGCCAACCAGCATAGCCGACGGCTATGGCAAGAACAATCATGACAATGGCAGTCTGCATCATCTTCCTCAGCTATATTAAATATAGGTACGCGAACATTATATTATATATAATAAAATTTTTGCATTCGCTCATCTGTCAGGAGTTAAGGGAGTTAAAGGACTTAAAGGATTTAAAGACAAATGACTCTCCGTGAAAAGCCTTTGTCTCTGGGCTGAAATCAATGGCAAAGCTATTGTCTTTAACTCCTTTAACTCCTTTAACTCCTTTAACTCCCTTAACTCCTTTAACTCCTTTAACTCCTTTAACTCCCATAACTCTCATAACTCCTTTCACTCCAAAACTTGCGAAAGTTTTATATATGAAGCATTTTGGCGAGCGGGTTGGGGCCAGACTTGTCCTCAATGCTTTTGGCATTGACGATGGCTTTGAGGCCTCGAGGCACCAAGCGTATGTCGATGTCGGTACCCATGACGGTGGGGTCGCCGTCAAAGTGCACGGCTCCATCGGTCGGCCGGTGGATGTGCAGTCGGCGTGCCTGGGTATGCGTGACGTGGTGGTTGTTCTTCAGTGTTCGGGTAAAGAGATCCATGAGCACCCTCGCGGCACCGAGCCCCTTGATGGGCTCGATGATGATGACGTCGAGCAGCCCGTCCTGCATGGAGGCCCCAGGGGCGATGTAGGTGTTGTTGCCATATTGCGCTGCGTTGGCACAGGCTATGAGGAAGGCCTCGAGGTGGCGTGTCTCGCCGCCAGCGTCCTCAAAGGTGACGTCGTAGCTGTCGCCCCCGTACTTCAGCCCTTCCCTCAGCACCATGTGTGCGTAGGTGCTGAGTCCGCGCTTGCCAGACTGTGCGAAGAGCAGCGACACATGGGCGTCGAACCCCATGCCGCAGGTGCAGAAGAACGGGTGGTCGTTGATGATACCATAGTCGAAAGTGTCTGTCTGCCCTTGGTTGATGATGGCCAGCGCACCTTTCATGCTCATGGGCAGGCATAGATGGCGTGCCAAACCATTGCCGGAGCCACAGGGCACGATGCCCAGGGCAGTGTTCGTGCCCACCAACGCGCGGGCCACCTCGTTGACAGTGCCGTCGCCGCCTACGGCCACGCAGATGTCTGTTCCCTGTGCGGCACTCTGCGCTGCCAGCTCGGCAGCATGGCCGGAATACGCTGTGCGGACAATGTCATAGTGGAAAAGGTCGCGGCTGATGACTTTCTCCACAATCTTGTCAAATCCTTTCTTCGAACTTGTTCCCGAAATGGGATTGACAATGAATAAAATATGTCTTTTATCGTCTTGCATGGGTGCAAATGTACTAATAATGTCCGAAAAAGAGGCCTAAAAGGAAAAGAAAAAAGTCAATAGCAAACATTTTTCCAAAAAAAGAATCGTATTTACAGAATTTTATGTAACTTTGCAGCCTAAAAAAATGTAATACCTATAAACCAAGTTATGGGACAACTACAAGAGAGATATAAATCTTACCGCATTCCGCAGGAAGCAATGGCCAAAGGCATCTATCCCTACTTCCGTGCTATTACAGGAAAGCAGGGCACTGAGGTCGATATGGGAGGGCATAAAGTGCTGATGTTCGGTTCTAATGCCTACACAGGCCTCACTGGCGACCAGCGCATCATAGACAAAGCTAAGGCAGCCCTTGACAAGTATGGTACGGGCTGTGCCGGCAGCCGCTTCCTCAATGGCACCCTCGACCTGCACATTCAGTTGGAGAAAGAGATTGCCGAGTTTGTGGGTAAGGATGACTGCTTGTGCTTCTCCACAGGTTTCAGCGTCAATCAGGGTGTCATTCCCGCCCTGTTGAGCAAGGACGACTACGTCATCTGCGATGACCGCGACCATGCCTCTATCGTCGATGGGCGCCGTCTGGCTTTTGCCCGGCAGTTGCACTACAAGCACAACGACATGGAAGACCTGGAGCGCCTGCTGCAGAAACTGCCTGAGGAAGCCATCAAGCTCATCGTCGTCGACGGGGTCTTCTCCATGGAAGGCGACCTGGCCAAGCTGCCCGAGATTGTAGCACTGAAGAAGAAGTATAACTGCTCCATCATGGTGGATGAGGCCCATGGCATCGGTGTCTTCGGCCGTCAGGGACGAGGCGTATGCGACCACTTCGGACTTACGGATGATATCGACCTGATTATGGGTACGTTCTCGAAGTCGCTGGCCAGCATTGGCGGATTCATTGCCGGCGATGCCGACACCATCAACTGGCTGCGCCACACCTGCCGCACCTACATCTTCTCTGCTTCCAACACGCCCGCGGCCACCGCTGCTGCTATGGAGGCACTGCACATCATCCAGAATGAGCCCGAGCGCATCGAGGCCTTGTGGAACGTCACACGCTATGCGCTGAAGCGTTTCCGCGAGGAAGGCTTCGAGATTGGTGACACCGAGAGCCCCATCATTCCGCTTTATGTGCGCGATGTAGACAAGACATTCCTGGTGACCGCTCTCGCCTTCAACGCCGGTGTGTTCATCAATCCCGTCATCCCGCCGGCATGTGCACCGCAGGATACACTGGTCAGATATGCCCTCATGGCTACGCACACCAACGAGCAGGTGGAGCGCTCGGTCGTAGCACTGAAGAAAATCTTTGTGGAGCAGGGCATCATCAAAGGTTAAATGGGTAAAAGGAAAGGCAAGATACTTAGCCTTCCTCGCAGCCTAACCAACCTGGGCAGCTGAAAAACCGAAGATGTTCAGGAGCAAAAATGAGCAAGACAAGGAAGTGTTGCGCTCAGAAATGATGTTGATGATGGGCCATTACGATGACAACTCAGTCGGGTTCCCCCGACAGAATTGTCACGAGCAGAAAAGTGAAAGGTTAAAAAGTTGAAAAGACGAAGGGAAAAATGAAAGAAAACGCACCGATGTTCATTTTTTATTCGTACCTTTGCACGCGAAAAGATGGAGCTTCAACGCGTCAGCTTTTCACCCTTTCATTCGTAAGCTTTTAAAGCTTTCTCGAGGTGTAGCGCAGTTGGTAGCGTTCCTGGTTTGGGACCAGGATGTCGCAGGTTCGAGTCCTGTCACCTCGACCAAGAAGAGGGGCATTGCAGATGAGCGTGTACAGACTATTAAGCTTTTTGTTTCCTGTATTGCTGACTGCATTGCAGGCTAAGGCTTCTGACGAGGAACGCTCTTTTATTGTCATCAATGCTTCCGATGGTCTTGCCGACAACAGCGCGCAGGTGGTGAAGTGTAACGAAGCAGGGCGCATTATTATTTCTACCATCGGAAATCTGAACTTTTTTGACGGAAAATCTTTCACCCATGCCGATACCAAAGCCGAGATTGAGTATCCGCTTCCGTTGTATCTTGGCCATTATCATCTTTATTTCGATGACAGTAATCATATTTGGCTGAAAGATAAGCAGAAGGTGACGTGCTTGGACTTGATGACAGAAAGCTATGTCAATAATCCTGACAGCGTCATCAAGGCAACAGGATTCAGCGGCACTGCGCTCGATCTCTTTGTCGACCAGTATGGCTCGCTATGGTTTGTCACCGAGGATGGCTTGTATAGCTCGAAGTATAAGCGGACATATCATGTGTTGCGCGACCGCATCCTTCAGGACGTGGAGATGTCGGGCAACACTGTCTATCTTTTCTATGACAACGGCGAGGTGCTGGGCACCGATACGCTGGGCAATACTGTTTGCCGGCTGAAGGCCTACGAGGGCGAGAGGGTGGAGAAGTATGCCGGCTCCACGGTGCTGCAGCCCTTTGGCGATGGCTTCTACCAAATCAGAAACGGAGAAGGAGGAGGTATTCTCTTGTTTTTCAATCTCAAAGAGAATACCTTTGAAACCATCATGGAGAAGGAATGCCACTTGAACAACATGACGATTGACCCGAAAGGTGAGAAAATCTACGTCCCCTCGGAATATGGCTATTTTGTCTATAACTTTGCAACGAAGGAGATACAGCATGTCCCGGACCTTTTGCTGTCGGATGGGCAGCGAATGATGACGGATTGCAACGCCATGACATTTGACCATCAGGGCGGGTTGTGGATTGGCACCGAGAAGCGCGGCGTCCTTTATGCCCGTCCTCATTCCATGTCGATACGGGTCTATCCGTGGGGAAGCGCACTTGCGACGAAGTACAGTGCCATGCTGTATGAAGCGCCGGGGAATACCAGCATCTCGAATTATGCAGGCTACAGGGCTAACTGTGAACTCACAAGCGACAGCCGGGGCTGGAAATGGGTGGGCACGCGTAAGGGCTTGTTCATAGAGCAGCCGGGAAATGATACGCTGCATTATACTCGTGCCAACGGGTTGCACAACGAGGTGGTGCATTCCATTATTGAAGACCAGGATCACAACATGTGGGTAGCCACCTCTTACGGCATCACCTTCTTCCTCATCAGGAATGGGAAGATAGTGTTCATCAACAATTTCACTTCCGACGACAATGTCCCCGATGAGTCTTTCGAGAACTGCAAGGTGATGATGCTTGACGACGGTACCATCTTGATGCAGGCTGTGGAGCATGTCGTGGCATTTCATCCTAGAGACCTTGAAGACGTCAACATGCCGCATGTCGTCACCAACATGAAACCCAAGTTGGTGCGTATGCTGATGAACGGCAACGACGTGTTCGTAGGTAAGGAATATGACGGCCATGTCATTGTGGACAGGGCCATGCCACGCGTGGAGCATATCAACCTGAAGAGTGACCAAAACTCTATCTCCCTCACTTTCTCGGCTCTGAACTATTACCGGCCTATTCAGTCCATCTATCGTGTGAGGGTGAAGGAACTGGGCAACGAGTGGCAAGTGTACTCGTCAACCTCTTCCTCGCAAGTGGATAACAGGGGCCTGTTGCATTACCCGATGGTCAACCTCGAGCCTGGCGACTACCATGTAGAGGTGCAGGCATCGCTCTTCTATGACCAGTGGCAGGAAGACCTGCCCGACAACCAGCGCTTTATGTGGACGATACACGTCAAGGAGCCTTGGTGGCGCACTACCGGCCTGTATGTCTTGCTGGGTGCTGTCTTGCTGGCGTTGCTCATTGTGAACTTCTATTTCTACAATAAAAATACGCGTATGCGCGTGCGGCGTAACAGCGAGGAAGGCGATATCATCCGCAAGATACAATTCTTTGCTGAGCGCTGTGACAAATACTCCAAGCTTCCGCTTACGCTTGTGGGCGAGGACTGGTCGGGGTCTTCGGCTTCCGACTCGGAAGAGAAACTGAGTCCTGAGTTTATCTCCCTCATGCAGAAACTCATGCCTTTCATCAGCTCACGCCATGAGCGCAAGCTTAACATGCGCCAATTGAGCAAGGTGGGTGGCGTGGATATTGTTAAACTCTACGGCATCGTTTCTGGAAACCTGTATAAGAATCCTCGGGAAATGGCTCGTGTCATCAAACTGCACAAGGCTGCCGAGCTGTTGCGCACGTCTGACAAAAGCATAGAGCAAATAGCAATGGAATGTAACTTCTACACGCCCAACTACTTCATTGGCAATTTCTTCCACGAATATAAGATGACGCCGCAGGAGTATCGTGAGCAGGCGTCGTAGCGTGTAGTGTTTGGCTTCTTCCCGCGAAGCGAATCGTTCAGGATCTCTTCTTGCGAAGCGAATTGATAACTCCGCTATAGTCGCGTCGCAGCTTCCTTACCAGCAGGAAGGCGTCAATCATCATGGCACTGTTTGCGAGCAGACCGCTGACAAACTGGCCAGTGGTAGATTCGTTTCTTTTAACGAAGAGTGAACTCCACAGTCGGCCGATGTGCTCGTTGTCACGGTCTATCTGCCTGCGCAGTTCGCTTTTGCGCTGACGTATTTCTTCAAGTGTGCGATAATCGTTTGTCTTGTCCATGTGCTGATGAACGTAGCGTGTTGAGTGATGAATGATGGGCAATGGCCTTCAGTCCTTCATCAGCAGTCGTGCCAGATAGCGCACCAATGGGCGCTCTATCCACGGGCGGCGGAAGGCATAGACAAGCAGCAGGATGAAGGCGTGCATGGCAGCCACGGCCAAGAAGGCGCTGGTGAGCCCGATATGCTTCGACAGCCAGAACGCCAGGCCCAGCGAAGCAAAGAGCAGCACCACAATCAGGATAAGGAATAAAAGAACGGACAAGGTGGCCGTCGTCAGCAGACGCACCACCTTGTCTATCACGTCGAGCTTCACGTACTCTGTCTGGAGTCCGAGATAGTGTTTCAGCGCCTCAATGAGCTGGGCGATGGTTTCTACATTCTTGTCGCTCGACAACATTCTTGCACGGAGATTTTAGTCAGCCACTTCCTCCAAGTCATCAACCAGGTCGCCCACGTCCTTGCGGTTCAGCTTGATGTTGTGCTTTTTCAGGAAATCTTCAACGGTGTCCGAAATCTTTGCGCGTGTGTCCTTGCCGCTTTCAGGCGCCAGCAAAAGGCCTGCGGCAGCACCGGCGATGGCACCGCCGATGAATGCGCCAATGTAACCAAGTCCTTTCATGTCGTTGTTTTTTTTAAGATTGTTAGTAATGTTTGTAAACGCTTATTCACGTGCAAATTTACGAATATTTTTGATATAAAGGCATGAAAAGCCGTTATTTTTTTTATAAAAATGTTAGATTTTGTTCTTTTAACAAAGTTTATGCACGTAAATGCTATGTTTTTCAGGCAGAATTAGTAATTTCGCGCAGGAAATCAGTATTAATAGACAATAAACAACCATTATGAAAAAGTACATCTTCATGTTAGCAGGCGTTTGCCTGGCTATGTCGTTCACCAGTTGTGGCTCCAGTGAGAAGGCTTATCGCAAGGCATACGAGAAAGCTCAGACTCAGGCTGCCCAGCAGCAGACTCAGCAGCCCACCGTTCAGCCCACCGTTCAGCCCGTCACCACCGAGACGCCTGTTGTGACGCCTGTTGTCACCACTCCCTCCACGCAGACGCAAGTGGTTGACAACCGCGACAACGTCCAGGTGCGCCAGGAGCGTGTCAGCGTCGTCAGCGGCTCCGGCCTTAAGAGCTATAGCGTGGTCGTGGGTTCTTTCTCCGTCATCGCCAATGCTGAGGGCCTGCAGCAGCGCCTGAAGAACGCCGGCTATGCTGCTCAGATTGTGAAGAACGAGGAGCGCAACATGTATCGCGTTGTCGCTTCCACTTATACCAACAAGGCCGATGCTGTGGCAAGCCGCGACCAGCTGCGCAGCACCTACGCCGACGCATGGCTGCTCTATAACGGACAGTAACCTCTCTCCTTGGCGCGCATCCTCTCCATCGACTATGGCCGGAAGCGTACCGGCGTGGCAGTCACCGACCCTCTGCAGCTTATTGCCGGAGGATTGGCGACTGTCGCTACGTCTGAGCTATACGACTGGCTTGTGGGCTATGTCGGGCGTGAGCCTGTGGAGCGTATCGTCATAGGCGAGCCACGGCAAGCAAACGGGCAGCCCAGCGAGAACATGCAGCGTGTGCAGCAGTTTGTCAACCGTTGGCGAAAGGCACAGCCCCACATTCCCATCGAGTTCTACGACGAGCGCTTCACCTCGGTTCTTGCCCATCAGGCCATGCTCGACGGCGGTCTGCACAAGAAAGCGCGGCAGGACAAGGCACTCGTTGACCAAATCAGTGCCACCATCATCCTGCAGAACTACTTAGAGTCCCGGCGCCATCTATCCTTTTAACGCTCAACGCTCAACTCTCAACGCTCAACTCTCAACTCTCAACTCTCAACTCTTAACTCTTAACTCTCAACTCAAAAGTGATTCTACCTATTTATATATATGGGCAGCCAGTGCTGAGAAAGGTAACGGAAGACATCACTCCCGATTATCCCGACCTGCAGCAGCTCATTACCAACATGTGGGAGACGCTGGCCGACAGCGAGGGCATCGGTCTGGCCGCCCCGCAGATAGGCTTGCCTATCCGCCTCAGCGTCATTGACCTGCGCCCGCTGGCCGAAGACATGCCCGAGTACAAGGATTTCCACCAGACATACATCAACCCGCACATCATAGAGGCAGACGACACTCAAACCGACACGTCGGAAGAGGGCTGCCTCTCGCTGCCTGCCATCCACGAGAAGGTGACGCGTCCTACGCGTATTCATGTTCAGTGGCAGGACGAAGACTTTCAGCAGCACGACGAATGGGTGGAGGGCTACTTGGCCCGCGTCATGCAGCACGAGTTCGACCACTTGGAAGGCCGCATGTTCATCGACCACATCTCACCGCTTCGCAAGCAGCTCATCAAAAGCAAGCTCAAGGCGCTGACTCAGGGCCGCTACCGCTGTGCTTACAAGACAAAGCCGGTTCTTCGAAAATGAAAAATGAAGAATGAAGAATGAAGAATTTGCTTCCGCCCGGATGACAGGCACTCTGCATTTTACCATGTTGCGCACCTTGCTGTGCGCCATATTCTTCGTTCTTCATTCTTCGTTCTTCATTCTTAGCGTACACGCCCAATACAACATCGACCGCCTGATTACTATCGGTCGCTCGGCGCTTTATTACGAGGACTATGTCCTCAGTATGCAGTATTTCAATCAGGCCATCGCGGCCAAGCCCTATCTTTACGAGCCTTGGTTCCTTCGTGGCGTGGCCAAGTACAGCCTTGACGATTATGCTGGGGCCGAGGCCGACTGCACCGAGGCTATCGAGCGCAATCCCTACGTTGTAGGCATCTATGAGCTGCGTGGCCTGACGCGCATCCAGCAAGAGAAGTTTCCCGAGGCCATTGCCGACTACAACCGCGCACTTTCCATCACTCCCGACAACCGCTCGCTTTGGCACAACCGTGTGCTCTGTCATCTGCAGAACAAGGACTACGACATCGCCTTGGCCGAGCTCGACACGATGAACGCCCGCTGGAGCACCTACGCGCAGGCCTACACCATCCGGGCCGACGTCTATATGCAGATGACAGACACGGCACAGGCTGTGCAGGCATTAGAGAAAAGCTTAGAGATAGACCCCTACGACGGCAAGACGTGGGCGGCGCGCAGCATCATCAGCCTCTCGCGCCGTGAGTGGCCCGAGGCCGAGAGCCAGCTCGACCATGCCATCCATCTGCTGCCGAAGACGGGCACCTACTACATCAACCGCGCCTTGGCACGCTACAATCAGAACAACCTGCGTGGTGCCATGGCCGACTATGATGCTGCCCTCGACCTGGAACCCAACAATTTCCTTGGCCACTACAATCGCGGACTGCTCCGTGCCGACGTGGGCGACGACAACCGTGCCATCACCGATTTCGACTTTGTCCTCCAGCTTGAGCCCGACAACATGCTGGCCCTGTTCAATCGGGCCGTCCTGCTCGACCGTACCGGCGACCTGCGTGGTGCCGTGCGCGACTACACAAAAGTCATAGATGAATATCCCAACTTCTACACAGCCATCATCTACCGTGCACGCTGCTACCGGCGCTTGGGACAGACGGCGAAGGCCGAACTCGACGAGTTCAAAGTCTACCGCACACAGCTCTACCAGCAGCTTTACGGACTTCAGCCGAAGGCCACAAAGCGCAGCCAGCGCAAGCGCAGCGATTTGGACTTGGAAAAATATGATGAGCTGGTGGTGGCCGACGAACAGGAGCCTGAGCGTGAGTATAAGAGCGACTACCGCGGACGGGTGCAGAACCGTCATGCCGACATGGAGCTTCTGCCCATGTTTGCGCTGGCTTTTGAGCCGCAGCATGACGAGGTGAACAAAACGCGCCACTTTGACGCGCGGATTGACGAGCTGAACGACCAGACGAAGGAGCGCCCGCTCTATGTCAGCAATGCACAGGCCTCGCTCGACACCCAGCACGCTACAGCCTATTTCAGCTACATCGACTCGCTGTCGGCGGTCATCGCTGCCCAGCCTACCGTTGCTCAGTCGCTGCCGCAGCTGCTGCGCCGTGCCGTGGCATACGCGTCATTGCAAGACTACGAGGCTGCCATCAACGACCTGACCATCCTGGCATCGCAGCCCTCCTATTCCCTTGCCGCCACTTGGATGAAGACCGTCTGCCAAGCCCGCCTCAGTCAGTATCAGAGCGCTGCGGGCGGCGCTGAGACCTTGCCGAAGAACGCCGGTGTTATCTCCGCGCTCGACCAGGCCATCCTCGCAACTCCCTCCTGTGCTTATCTGTACTACAACCGCGGCTGCCTGAAAGCTCAGCAGCTCGACTATGCCGCAGCCATCGATGACTTCACGAAGGCCATCGAGGTGGAGGCTCGGCTGCCTGAAGCCTACTACAACCGTGGCATCTGCCGTCTGAAGGCCAACCTGACTGCCGATGGCATTGCCGACCTGAGCAAGGCGGGCGAGCAGGGACTCTATGCCGCCTACAGTATCATCAAAAAAGCACAGAAACGCTAACTCTTGACATCCACGCCAAAAGATTATGCCTCGTAAGACTGACGGAATAGAATTTGAGATTCATCCGCGCCCAACGAAGGGCAAGGACGGGAAACCGCTGCTCTATGTGCGCCCTGCAAAAGGACGGAAGAAGAGCTTCAAGGAGTTGGAAAACTTCTGCAACAAGTATCGCAACCTGCGTCCGGGAGAGATGCAGATGGTGATGGACGTGATGATAGACGTTGTCGGGCTCTGGCTGTCTGACGGCTACCGCGTGGAAACACCTATCGGCTCGTTTGCACCAAAGTTGAAACTGCTGGGCGAGCATACCGATCCCAAGACCATTCATGGCAGGGACATTGAGTATGCGGGCATTGAGTTCATCCCTTCCAAGGAATTTGTCAAGGAGGGTGGGCGCAACACTGAGGGCTATCGTAAGAGTCTGGCCCCAGTGGGTAACAGCCAGATGTATGACGAGAAAGCTATGGATGAGGCTCTGCGTCGCAGCATGAAGCTGGGCTATGCCACGATTCCTGAGTTTATGATGTTCAGCGGACTGAAGCGCGATTCTGCCAAAACCTATCTCGACAGCCTCTGTCAAGGCGACCATCCGCGTCTGTGGAAGATTCGTAAAAGCGGTCGCTGGATTTACTTTCCAAAGGACGAAGCTTCCAAGGAATAAAAACCGGATTCTACCGGCCGCTCCAGCATATAAGGGCGGGTGCTGAAAGAAATAAGGGCGCCCGCCCTAATTTATGCGGGCAGGCTGCAACGACAAGCAATCCAGCACCTTTTCCCCAAGAACAACTGCCTTTTCCCTTTTTGCACGTGCCTTTTCCCCAAAAACAACTGCCTTTTCCCTTCTTGCACGTGCCTTTTCCCCAACAACAACTACCTTTTCCCTTTTTGCACGTGCCTTTTCCCCAATAACAACGTAAGCGTCTCTGATGTTACGCCTTGCAAAATCAATGACGATTGTTTACATTGTTGCCCATCTGTCAGGCAACAGGTCACGGTATTTGCTTAGCGGGGTGTTGGGCTGCC
>JAEEGF010149516.1_pt1 | contig 21686 bp, 17 predicted proteins | sample 9134171 | NCBI WGS metagenome assembly JAEEGF01 (sample SAMN16246542, study PRJNA631951) | gut metagenome | biome: gut microbiome; feature: rumen; material: AP-attached | host: Bos | place: Iran: Karaj | collected 2018-10 | reverse complement strand
TCTGCACCATCACACTCTGATACCTCGTCCAGGCCTCATACAGCCTGTCCTTCATCTCTTGCTGATAATCCCTTAACATAATACCTCCTTAGGATTTTCAATCCCGCACCCTTCTAGGAATCCCCCCCCTATATATTGCCCTTTTTTATTTATATAAATAAAAAGGGCTATGTATATATATAGGGATTTCCTGAAGCGCAGCCGTGATTATGACTTAGAACAAACTTTTGATCTCCTCGAATTCATCACCGAATAGTGCCATAATTCTCCCCGAATTATGCCATAATTCAAGGCGAAAAGTGGCACTTTTCCTGTCAATATCACTTCTGTGGAACATAGGCCCCAACCTTGGTTTCATGGATCACTTGCCCCACTGGGGCCAGAATAGGTAGGCGCAGAACTGCCAGAGGGCTTTCAGTATCTTCATACCCTCTTAACGTACTTCATCCATTTCACGATGCCATACCACCCGTTTCGGATGGTATAGAAGAACGCCTTCACCGGGCCGAGATCTTCATCGATGCGGTAGGTGACTATTTCAACTTCCACCATTGATTCTCAACCTTCCTTGCAATCTTCCACAAAGCGTCATTTGGGAAATACCTTACAAGTTTAATAAGTCTATATGTATCGGTAAGACCACGCATCAAATATCCGTTATTCCGTACAGAATACCTTTGATCATAATGGCCGAAATTACCTCCTTCTTCAATTTCTTTCAGAATTACACGACCTATCTTCTCGTCTTTCGGAACAACGAGACACTCAGCATTCAATCCAAGAATCTCATGCTCTATCCACATAGTACCACAGGCAAAGCTTAATAGTCCCAAATACTTGAATAATTTCTCAAAATCCTCAGTACACTTTTCTTCCTTCAACTTCTTCAAGACATAAAAATAGTCAATAAAATGTCTGATGCCTATGCCTTCTTCAAAAAAATGTCCCATCATATGGGCCATTTGCTGAACTGCATTAAATTTTGCAGTAGGCACACTAATCTGACCATCAGCATTGCCAATATTTACCACATTAGAGAATTGCTCCTCTGCATGTGAACGGAAATAATCCTGCAATCGCCTCTCATATATTGGACTATCCTTATAACTCGGCTTATAATGAACCTCTACAGGAACATCATCAAAGATTGGAAACTCTATATGCAGCTTGCTGTCTTCTGCATCAGGATAACGTCCTCTCACGAAATCCTTAATCTCTTCTCTGCTACCATCAACCCAGATGTCAATATCGCCGGATGTCCTTGTTTCAGGTATAGGGTACATCAATGCGTTGCCTTGTCCTTTCAAAATACAAGTCTTAAAACCGGCTTTAGCAAACAGTTGAGTAACCTCACAGCATCTCTTATTAACCAGCTTGTTTTGTAGTTTAACCTGTTCACTCATTGCAATCCATTCATAAAGTAAAGAAATTGGTGGCTTCACGCCATTGTCAGACAGTTTCTCAGTAGCCAAAAAGACAATGCCTGCAACAGCTTGTTTTTGCGCTGTTTCAAACATTGTCTCCCATTCTTGCTCTGAGGGCGATTTTCCAAGATAATTACTCAGCCCAAGAGCAATTTGAATTAATTCATAGAACAACATCAAAGTTGTTTTGTGTATTTCAGATAATAATTGACTTGATCGTTTCTACTATACACTTGACATCTTCATCAGTTACATACGGACCTGCTGGCAGACACATTCCTACTTTAAATACAGCCTCACTAACGCCATTCACGTATGCAGGTGCATTCTGATAAACTGGTTGCTTGTGCATAGGTTTCCAAACGGGACGTGCTTCGATGCCAGCCTTGTCAAGAGCCACACGCATTGCTTCCACATTATCATTAGGTTGGCAATCCGTAGTCGCAGAAGAAGCAGCATGAATTACGCCTGCAGCACCTCCCACAGCACCAGTAACAATCGTCTTATATGCATTCTCCTGACCCTTAACCTTTAAGTCAGGATCAATAGTAATGGTACAGAGCCAATAGTTACTGTCGTAGACAGGAATCTCTCTTCCATCTTCCATCTTACATCTTACATCAGGCTGAGCATGCACATTTATTCCAGGAACGCCCGCAAGAAAATCTTCGTATAACTTCTGTACTTTCTTATGATGGTCTATATGCTCAGCTGCCACCGTCATTTGTCCACGCCCAATACCTGCGCAAATATTACTCATACGATAGTTATAACCTATCTTCTCATGCTGGTAGTATGGATAGCTCTCACGGTACTGCGTAGCATACATCATGATTTCTCTCCACTCATCTTCATTCTCAGTAATCAAAGCACCACCACCAGAGGTGGTAATCATCTTGTTACCGTTGAAAGAGAGAACACCATACTTACCAAATGTACCCAGAACCTGACCATTGAACTTGGATCCAAATCCTTCTGCTGCATCTTCCACAACAGGAATACCATACTTATCAGCGATTGTCATAATCTGGTCAATCTTGTACGGCATACCATAGAGGGCCACAGGCACGATAGCCTTTGGTACCTTTCCCGTTTTGGCTATTCTGTCCTTAATGGCTTCTTCAAGCAATTCTGGATCCATATTCCATGTGTCCTTCTCCGAATCAACGAATACAGGTGTTGCACCAAGATAAGTGATAGGATGGGACGAAGCACAGAACGTAAAGCTCTGTACAATTACCTCATCACCAGGTCCAACACCGCAAGCCAGCAACGAAAGATGCACCGCTGCCGTTCCTGCAGAAAGAGCCACCACTCTTTTGTCTTGTCCGACAAACTCTTCAAGATCTTTTTCAAAGCCGTTAACATTGGGGCCAAGGGGGACAACCCAATTCGTATCAAATGCTTCCTTGATATACTTTTGTTCGATACCTTCCTCTGACATGTGCGCTAAGCACAGATAAATCCTTTTATTTGCCATATATTTTAGTATTTATTAAACAACTTACACTCTTGATAGTCAATGCTATCAAATAACCCAAAATAAAACCTATAGTATTATGGATAACATCATCCATTTCTGAAAATCCTTTCATTAATAATAATTGAAGAAGTTCTATTCCAAATGATATGATCACCCCTAATAAGATAGCAATCCACCATTTCATTCCATTAAAAGCAATGCAAAATAAAAAACCAATAGGTACAAAAACCAACACATTCATAATGTTCTCTGCCATCATAAAATCTGGATTTGTTTCCATTGCCCCATAACTCCAAAATGGATGATAATTATATTCCCTTATTTCCTTTGTCTCCCTTAGAAAAACTGTTGTACAAAAGAGCAAAAGTAAATATTCTGTCAATGCTAGTAATGCTGTGTATCTTATACCCTTTTTAAAACCCTTCCACACAAGGAAAGTCACGCATCCGATACATAGTATACTTACAACACCTTCATAAGTTTCTTGAGGAACATTTCTGAACAGCCTATTTGCATAGTCTAGAAAGAAATTGGTGCTGACACTCATATATCATCATTTTTCTTCATGGATTTTCCTGATAACCCGGCATGGATTACCATAGGCTAAACATCCGTCAGGAATATCATTCAAAACCACACTTCCCGCACCTATTTGACACCAACGACCAATATTTACACCTGGTATAACTGTGCTGCCAGCACCAATCCAAGTACCTTCACCCACTGTCACATTACCACAAAGCGTTGCATGTGGCGAAACGTGTGCGTAGTCATTTATCTGACATTCATGGTCAATGCTGGCACCCGTATTAACAATACAATGTTTCCCAATGTGAGTATCTGCATTAATCGTGGCTCCTGCCATTACGACACTACCGACACCTATCTTCACTGAAGGTGAGACAACAGCCTTAGTATGTATGGCTGCATCTGCAACCTTGCAATTTAATTTTTCCGCTACCTCCTTTCGGGTCTGATTAATGCCAATACTGACAATCACCTCATCTACACCCTCTAATGAGTGTTTTACCGTAAGCCCTGAATGCTCATTAATACCTGCATTATCATCGATAAAGCCCGAAACGGCCTTGCCTTGGCTTTCTAATATATCTTTGATCACTTTACCGTGACCGCTTGCACCATACAAATACATTTCAGTTATGACCATTAAAGAATTCCATAGTTGCCTGACCTGCCTCATTGATATCTGCACGTTTCAATACCTTATTTATCGTAATAAAGATAACTTTAAGGTCTGTCATCAGTGATACATGATCCACATACCATACATCGAGTTTGAATTTTTCCGTCCAACTAATTGCATTCCTACCGTGACATTGTGCCCAGCCACTAATACCCGGCCTTACTTCATGGCGACGAGCCTGTTCTTTACTATACAGGGGGAGATACTGAATCAGCAATGGCCTTGGCCCAATAAGAGCCATATCCCCCTTTAGTACGTTGAAAAGCTGTGGTAACTCGTCTATTGAAGTCGAACGAACGAACTTGCCAACCCTTGTTAACCTGTTCTCGTCTGGCAGAAGATATCCATCAGCATCCCTTTCATCTGTCATCGTCTTAAACTTAATGACTTTAAAAATCTTTCCATCCTTGCCAGGCCGTTCTTGAAAGAAAAACGCACCTGCGCCCTTATTGGCAAAATGCAACCAGACAGTTACAACTATCAATACCGGAGATATACATATCAGTGCTATCAGCGAGATCCAGAAATCCAGAAATCGCTTAAAAAAATGCTTATACATGTCTATTCACTTAATTGTCAAGTGACTCATAAACAGAGTTGTTGCTTTTATATTCTGGCACAATGGCTTTCATCTTCGCAACTGTTGCCATATTGTCATATCTCTTTGATATTTCTATCAGATCATCTATATCCCTACAAACTTCATCATAGTTGTATTGACGAACTTCTGCTATGCGGATTTTCTCATGGAAAGAAGGTTTTGTGCCTTCCAATTCATTCAGAACTTCTTCATATAGTTTTTCTCCATCTCGAAGACCTGTTATCTTAATCTCCACATTCTTTGCTCCTGAAAGTGCTATCATCTTCTTAGCAAGGTCGATAATTTTCACAGGTTTGCCCATATCGAACACAAAAATTTCTCCGCCATTACCTTTCGTACCAGCTTCCAGTACCAACTTACAAGCTTCTGGTATCAACATAAAGAAACGGACAATCCGTTCATCAGTTACGGTCACAGGGCCACCATTCTTAATCTGCTCTCGGAACAAGGGAATTACAGAACCATTCGACCCCAACACATTACCGAAACGTGTAGTCACGAACTGACACATGTCTTGTACATTATTCAGACTCTGGACATAGATTTCACAAATTCGTTTTGAACATCCCATCACATTCGTAGGATTAACAGCCTTATCTGTTGAAACCATCACGAATTTCTTTACGCCATATTTTACGCTCAAATCCGCAATCACTTTCGTACCATGAATATTATTCATCACCGCTTCACTGGGGTTAGGTTCCATCATAGGTACATGCTTATATGCGGCAGCATGGAAAACGTAATCAGGTTTGAAACTGTTAAAAATAGCTTCCATGCGAGTGACACGACTGATACTTGTCACCACAACTTCTGCATCAATCTCAGGATAATCCTTCTTCATCATCAGCAAAATGTCATGCTGCGGAGTCTCTGCCTGATCAATTAGCATCATCTTGGCAGGCTTGTAAATAGCAATCTGACGAACCATTTCAGAACCGATACTACCTGCTGAACCCGTTATAAGGACGCGCTTTCCTGTTAGCATGGCACCAACAGAATCCATGTCAACCTTGATTTCCTGGCGAGGCAGCAAGTCTTCAACTTGAACCTCCTTCAACTGCATACCATCAAAGTCTTCATCGGTCAGCTCGCCGTCTTTTACACTAGCCTCCTTGGCCTGTTGTGCAAAAAGGATCTTTACACCAGCATGAATCAATTCATCTTGTATTTTCTGATTATTACGAAAATCATTCAGGCGGAGAGGTGATACTAGAACAGCCTCTATCTTTTCACTTTCCAAAACAGATGCGATATCATCTTCCACATTATATACTTTTTCGCCAAGCAACGTCATATGTTTGGCGCGCTTATCGTGCGATATGAATCCACGAAGTTCATATTTGGTTGGCTTTTGTGTGCGTATATTTTTAGCCAAGCCGATACCACCAGACATAGCACCATATATTAACACGCTCGTCAGAGGCTGTGTTTCAACATGAGTAACATCGTGTAATGTCTTCACCACAACTCTTAGCAACCACATCAAGAGTGTGGCAATGATAAACACAATTACCGTCAATGTCTGTGACAGCGCACATAAAGCGCTCACCTCATAATGTTCGAAAATAAGTGATAAGACAACTGCTATCACCATTGACACCAGATTCGCGTAAGCCACCTTCATCAAATCTACGAATGAAGAATAGCGTACAACTCCAAGGTAGGTATTAAATATGCGTGCTCCAACCCAACTGATGCCCACATACATCAACAATGTATATAGTACCGCGAAACGGTGGGTAAACATCTCCAGCGTCCTGTTAAAAGCCCAATAGGTCAACAGACCCGAGAAGAATACAATGATACTGTCAACAAGGAAAAGACACCAATATGGCAATGATTCCTTGCTGAAGTACCAATTTAATATTTTCGACAATGGGTTCATACTCTTGTGGTTTTCTCAATAATTTCGTCCCTATGGTCAGCAAGTTTTGAGAATAAACCAATTTGCTCGTAATTATCCTCAACATTTTTCCTTGCTTTTATCCCCATTTCTTTTAACTCTGCTGGATGGTTATAATAATAATCCATTGCTTTTACAACAGGTGTAATTTGCTTAGCTGACACAGAGATTCCCGTTTGCATTTCGATGATAGTGTCTCGCTGACCAGGCACATCGGTCACGATACCAGGCAGTCCCATACCTGCAGCTTCGATAACAACGAGACCAAAGCCCTCACGATAGCTTAATGAGCAGAACACATCCATTGCGGCATAATACATCTCCACTTGTGCCGTCCACCCAACAAAAACCACTCTATCGCAACTTGCTGCCCATTCACGTAGATGTGGGGCAATGGTGCCCTCATTATCATAACTTCCAACCAACATCAGATATGCTTTTGGATGTTCTTGCTGGAATACCTTGAAAGCTCCTAAAAGCTCGTTTAAACCTTTATCCTTAGTAATTCTTCCTGTATATCCATATACGACAGCATCATCAGGTATCCTTTGCTCTGCCCTTTTTTCCTTTCTCCACATTTCACGTTTCGTGATGTCGCATTTACTCAAATCAACACCACAGGCACTACCTTTACCTATGACACAGGCTTTTTCATGAGGATAAAGCCCTTCTGACAAACTAAAATCATACAAAGAAAAACTTTCACTCTCAATGACTGAGGATTTCCGGCAGGTTATCCTCTCTATCATCTTGAATATGGTACGTTTCAGTCCTCCATCATACCCCATATACCTGATACCCCATTGGGTATATAATCTATTTTTTACGCCAGCGTTCTTAGCCGCTATAGAGGCATAAAAGGCTGCATTAGGTGTGGCATATTGAACAATGTCAAATTGTTGTTCTTCAAATATTCGTTTCATTTGTCCTATCACTTTGATTGCATCTAGATTTACCCCTCTGCTCATCTCTACTGGTACAAAGTGAATATATTCAGATTGAATCTGGGCCAATGTCTCATCATCAGCACAAATAAACGTCACTTCATAATTTCTATGCTCAATCAAGTATTTGGCAAAATTAACCAAAAATGACTTAATGGTTAAGCCAACTGTTGTTACAAAACATATTTTCTTTCTCATGATTCAACTTTTTTGAATAGAAGCCTTATATGCATTATTACATGGGCAAGAAGGGGTTTATAAACAAATAACCAGCCAAGAGGCATTAATCCCATTTCCTTAAAACCACGTTTGCGAATGGCAATTTCTCCTAAACGAGCCTTAAAAGTACGTCTTTTATAATTGTCTTTATCAACCCTAAATCTATACAAAGGTGTTGATAAGTTTTTTCCTTTATAACCTTTCGCATACAATCTCATAAACAAATCATAGTCTTGCCCTCTTCGGGTTTCTTTTGACACCCGATAGCCCCCAACGCTTAAAAGACATTCCTTCTTAAATATCGTGGCAGGATGCATAAAAGGTAACCCAAATAAAAAATCTCTTTTTTGTGGATATTCCTTTTTCAAATCAAGAATCGAAACAATACGCTTTGGATTATTATCAAAGACTAATGCGGAAGTACTTACAAAATCAATATCTTCATGTTCCAAAACATCGACTAAAAACTCTATGCGATTATTTTCACTTAAATCGTCAACATCTTGAATAGCAATATAATCACCTTTGGCAAGTTCTATACATTTATTTCTAGTTGCAGCTGCATAAAGATTCTCACAATTCCTTTCAAGAACAATATTGTCATGATTACTCTTCCACTTTTTTAAGACATTCCAACTGTTATCTGTAGAGCAATCGTCACAAACAACTATTTCTATGTTTTTATATGTCTGACTAACAAGTGATGCTAAACACATGTCAATATAATCTTCACCATTATGGCAAGCAATGATTATAGATACTTTCTTTTGATCCATATATTAATTTGTGATTATTTTAGCGGGGACACCAATTGCAGTACAATTATCTGGCACATCATGTAACACTACAGCATTTGCACCAATTTTGACATTATCACCGATTCTTATACCTCCTAAAATCTTTGCGCCAGCACCGATTATAACATTATTGCCGACAATTGGTAATCCTGAGCCGACCCTTCCTCCTAATGTTACACCTTGGAGTATTTTCACGTTATCACCGATAATTGTTTTAGGGTGAACTACAACGCCTAGACCATTATGAGACAACTCCAAGCCTTTTCCAATTTTAGTGTTACTTTGAATGTCACAAGAGTAGAAACCTCTTATAATAAAATAGTCTATTAGCCTTGCAATAAAGCCCATATGGTATCTTCTAAGCCATATTCCAAAATACACGAATTTAACGACCATTATTTCTTATTTTTTTTAAACCACTTCTAAATAACTGAGTTGCCCAAGCATATTCCTGTTTTTTGCATGAGAACAAAAATATCGTAACAACAGAAATAAGCAGAGATATTATCAATTTAACAATAATACTAACAATTGAAGGTTCGATATCGAGAAATAGTGTGGTTAAATAAACCGCACCTAGAACCATGAAGACTAGTATACCATAGCCAAAAAGATTTTTAACAAATAGTCCAGGGCCCATGTTAAATGCTATTTTAACAATAATAATTCCTTTCCGAAAAAGAGTAAAATATACCATTGGCAATAAAATACCGAATAATATTCCTGGCATATCCCATAAATTGCCAAAAATATATCCCAAAAACACTGCAACAAATGCTTGAACTACCATAGCCATAGCATCATATCGGTGAAGGCCCATTGCATTTTGAATACTAATAACTGGAATACTTAACAGATAGATAAGCATGGATAATGCTAATAAAGCTACGTTCAATGGACTAAGAACAAAATTAGAACCAAAAAATAATAAAACGAAATCATCTACGCAAGCAATAAATACAGCTCCACAAATACAAGCTAGAATATTAAACACGAACATGGTATTTTTATATGCCGTCTCCATTGCAGAATTACTGCCATCAACCGCTAAATTTCCAAAACTTGTAGTAAATGCGCCACCTAATTGCGAGAAGATAAGCTGTACAACTCCTATCACCATCTGGTAAACTCCATAGTAACCTACAATACTCACATTCCCTAGCAATATACCAATAATTATACTTGCAGAAGCGTTTTGTACAACATTAGCAGTTTGGTTAACCATAAGGGGTTTTATTGTGTTAAATATAGCAATCCTTTTCTCTTTCTGAATGGCAACTCTGTTATGCCGCAGGAAAGGATACTTTTTATCTACATAGTTTTGGCATATTATATTTCCAGAGAGTTTCTCAATAGCCAACAAAATGAGGAAAATAAAGTAATTATGCAATAATAAGAGCGTTAAAATCTGCAATCCTCTAAAGACAATCTCACATGCAGCAGATACACTAGCATTTATACGATTTTTTTGCTCTGCATATATTAAACTCCGTTTATAATAAGTCAGATAATTAATAACGAATGCGGAAAGAAAAATAATAAAGTAAATACGAACTGTAAATAATGGTATCGACGAAGTAACCATTTTATCAAGCATAAAAATTGACACTAAAAGACCAACCGTTCCAAAAAAACAAGCGACCCAAATGTAAATACGTCGATAAAAACCCATTATAGCGGCAATTGCATGATTATCCTTTAACTTAACAGGTTCGTAGAGGTGGATGATCATTGCTGAACTTATTCCGAGTTCCATCAAAGTCATTACACTAATGGTGCTCTGGAATAAACTATTTATTCCATTAATCTCTTCGCCTAAAGTTTTCACCAAGACTAATCTTACAACAAAATTTAGAAAAACAGTGATTATAGAGGCTGTTATCCCATAAATGCTGTTCGAAATAGCGTTATATGTTCGAGAGTTAGATTGCATTCTTTATCTTGATACGATTCGTAATAACAATTAATAACAGGGTTGCGTAAGACCAACTTAGGAACATATTTGCAATTGTTCCTCTACAGGAAAACATAAATTGTGAACAACAACAAAATGATAGGACTAAAAAATATGGGGAACTAAACCTACAAAATGTTCCATACTCCAGGTATCTTATAAAATATCCTAAAAGGATGAACATTAAAATCACACCTATTGGTCCAAAAGAGATGTATACATCTGCGACGTTAGAGCTACCCATTCCATAAGTTGCATCTTGTCCAACCTCTATAACCGTAAGTAACTCTGCAGAACTTGTTATCACTCCAGTTCCTCTGATATAGGTCTGGTAAAATTGATCTAGACCAGGAATTAATACAAAAAAATTAGGAAAGAAAGTTAACCCGTTGGTATAAGGATATTTATCAGGAAAATTGGATACCGCAACATGCAAGGTATTTACACTCCCTGCCAATTCTCTAGTTAGCGGGGAAACAGAGCGGAAATTTTCCATGATTTGCACATCATTTCCACTTCTTAAAAGACTAATTGAGGTAAACAGAAAAGCTATACATATAGTTAAAACTAATACAACTTTATAATTAATTTTACTCCTTTTTATATACGCATATACCAAAACAAGAAGAATGCCCATTCTAACCGCCTCAGTTCTACGTCCACTAAGCAAAATAATAAATATATATGTTAAAACCAATAGTACGGGTATTTTTAATTCATGGAGAATCTTTTCTGTAGGTTTGCCGTCTTTATATTCATAGCAATACACAGCAAACATAGTAAGGAACACAGCTTGTAATAATACAAGAATTACATTAGCCCATCCTCGGTCAATGCCAGCGTTATACCCCCCAAATAGATATTCTCTTGGCACAAATACCAAATACACACCAAGCATAAAGAATCCTAGCACGTATAAGCCTCGCTTCATTCTAAATGTATAGCGGTATCGTCTGAATTGTGAAATATTTTTTCCACTATACAAAGAAAAACCAAGTAGAACTGAAAAGAAAGCCATAGAAGCTAATGCAATGGATTTGCATACGATGTCAGTATCAATCCATAAATACTTATCTGATTCATCTGATATACCTATTATATAATCTAAGTCACATTGAAAGAATACGACTACATAACATAAAATAAAAATGAGAGTGTGCCTGAAATATATCCCCTTTAATGGTCTGGCAATACTTTTATGCTTTTGAGAAACAAAAGCTATCAAATTGACACAAACTAGCAAAAGGCATAAAATCATAAAGATCCTATCCATTTTTGTTGGTGCATTTAGAAATAGATAATATGAGAGTATAAGGGAGAATAAGTTTATAAATGTAAGTCGATAATTTCTCATACGGATCTTATTATATCATTTAATGCTGAACAGCCATGATTTCATCAATAATTTTGTACAGTCTTTGAGCTCTCACTTCTTGTGAAAATCGAATTTTTGTCTGCAATAAAGTTTCCTTCCACTCTGAAACTAGCTCAGGATTTTCCAATATTTCCTTTAAAGCATTATATAGAGACTCATCATCAAGAGCGCAATGAATTCCACACTCACTATCCTCAATAATCTCTCTACTCCCACCAACATCCGTTGTAACCACTGGGATTCCCAACATTATAGACTCTGTACAGGCTGTACTATATCCTTCACGATAAGAAGAGCAAATAAATACATCCGCTTTTGATGTGAATTTATGCGGATTAGGAGTCGCACCTATAAAATTAACTATTTTTTCTACTTTTAACTCTCGAGAATGAGATATTAATTTGTCATGTTCAGGACCGTCACCCACAAGCCACAAAGTAAAATTATATCCTTCTTCCTTCAATCGCTTCACTATGTTTAGTAAGCGCATATAACCTTTTTCAGGACTATGTCTACCAACCGAAACAAAAAGTAATCCTTCATTTGGCCGTTCGATGGGTATCTTTTCTTTCCCCCTCTCTACTACAATTTTATCATCTGTCGGGTTATAACAATAATCAGCCTTAATACTGGGTAACTCCCTAAGAAGACGTTCAGAATTCTTGCGTGACACACAGATAACCCTGCCCACTATTTCATATTGCTTTTTTAATAAAAGCCCTTCGTCATAGCCATGCATCCACGCTATTCGCGTCGCACAACTATGATGAGTAGAAGCAGCAATAATCTTTATAGGCATATCTTTCTGGAAACCTATTTCCAAATCATAGTTATGACGTGCAAAAATCAACTTGTATAACCAATTGTCTGGTATAATATCAATAAATTTAGCAAATCCGCGAAAATAGAATCCAAAAATTTTTCTAAGATGAACTCCAGTATTTAACGTTTCTGACAGTTTATTTTCAACTTTGAATAAAGGGACTAAAGTCACGTCATAACCTCGATGATTAAGAAGATTTGCTATGACTATTGCAGCCCGGCTTACCCCATTACTAGATACAAAATGTTCAAAAGTTATACATATTTTTTTCTTCATAACAAGTTAATTCACATAAATTTTGTTAGTATCCCAGACTGCATTCATATCAGACTTATTCATTATCTTACAACAAATTTCTTCGTAAAAGAGTTATCAAAGGTATCATTTGCAACCAAAATATAAGTTCCTCTCTGCAAGTCCCTCAGTTTTATTTTTTTTGTGCCAGACTTAACATCAACAATGTCACTACAAATCACTACACCATTCATCGAAACAATTGAGACTATAACCGAGTTTGATTTGGATTGTAACATAATATATCCGTCTTCAATGCAGACAGTCAGATCATTTTCACTTCTATTATTTACTGTAGTTGTTGTACCTTCATCGAGAGAAAATTTTGCTTCAATTGAAATATTGCCTGGTTCCATAACTAACTCCTCTTCGCTCGAAATTAACTCATTCGATTGTGTATTATACCAACCTTCAAACTTATACCCTACAAACGTTAAGGCTTTTAGACTGTATTCCCCAAATATTTTCCCTTTAAAGTTCGAATAAGGAACATCTATTCCATTTATTTGTAGTCTACTCATTCTTTTATCAATTCTGACTGATATTTCTGAGACAGATTCATGTGAAAGATTGGCTAATTCAAATGCTTTGGCATATGTAATGAATTTATCCATACGCCCAGCAAAACTATCCTTTAATAAATTTGCTGTTTCCCATGGTGAAAGTCCTTCTATTTTTAAAACAGGAGCTGTAATACAGGCCAATTCATCAATTATTTCAGAACATAAAGTTGGATCAAACACACTGCCTCCATAAATACAAGCCATATCTATAACACGTTGTAGGAAATCTTTTTTCTGGAACATATTTAGAATTATAGTAACTAGTTCTACTTCTTTTTTTATTCCTGAGAACCAATAATACTGTCTGCTTGTAAGATAATGGAATGCGCCTTCTTTTCCTTCTCTTTCTGCCTCTTCATCCATAAAAGAAGCATCTGTATCATATTGTACAAATCTGAATTTTCCATCAACTTTACGACGAAAGCCTTTTACATTGTTGCGAGGCCAATCGCGTGTGCGCCCTAAATACAAACTAACGGCTACATACTTGGCGAATGCCTCTACATCAAGAATACGCTCAATCTCATCATAGCATCCTGAATCGTTAACATGAAATGAAAGCTCATAAAGTCTTTTGAAAACAGAGTCCGTCCCACATTTTTGTACATATCCTATCGAGGGCTCCATCTCAAACAGATCGATTTCATCATCATCCCATCCATAATTAGCATAAACATAATGCTTATTGTTGGGTTCTCTCATATTAAGAAGTCCTTTGTAATCACCATTTATATAGTGTGCTATAGGCTGGTAACTTTGCAAATCAATATCTATTCCAGATCTTTGTACAATAGTGGCTATAGCTGCATCTTTAATTCTGCACCTATAATCATTTCCTCCATTACGTAGTTGCAGAGTTTTGTTTTTGATATCCGGTTTTGCTTTAAAAAAGGGATACTTCAAACGCTTTCCTTGCCCATATTTTTTGTTCGCTTTTAACTTAAACGAATGTGGTTCTACTGCACGGCTATTACCTCCACACATCTCCAAATTCACATCTTGGCAAAACAATTCTTGTCCAATATCATTAAAATATGAAAAGGATACAGGGCGATTCCAGTTCATATTCCAATTACACGAATCTTTACGACCATTCCCAGGTTTACCGTTTACCCCTTTAACCATTACTCCGATTGAGTCGTCATACAAATATCTACTATCTGTTACAACCGAAACGATTGGGATGCCAAAATCATATTCATGTTTTATGTAACTATAAGTACTTACATCACTAGGCAGCATTCCTGCTTTATAAGCTCTGAAACGGATTATTGTGGTTTTGTCAATTAAAATTGCCCCTTCCATTTTTAATCCATTATGATTTGTGGGTATGCTTCCATCAAGTGTGTAGTACACATCTGTACCTGCCTCGCTTTCCACGTCAATTGTAAACGAGGAGTCAAAAATGCATGACGGCATTGTACTAACGGGTTGGGATATTTGAACATCCGAGAACAAAGGACTATTTTTGATTCCTGGAGTGGGTTCTGGAGTATAACCCCATTCCCCTGTTTTTGATACTGCATATGATGTTCTTGATATTGCACGTGGGTAATCTACACAAATGGTATCTCCGCAATGGGGCAATACTATTGATATTGATCCCCCCTCCTCATCGAGATTAAATGGCACTTGTGTAGGTAAGATATCTTCACTACCAAACCACAAGACATAATATCCTTTCCCTTCTATCGTTCCCATATTAGATGGGGCTATCCATTTTTTTGTTTTTTTCCCCAACATGAAAACCTCTATACCGCCAAGGTTTATCGAGGAATCTCCATCATTATATAATTCTACCCATCCATCAAAGTTGTATGCAGGGCTCAAATTTTGATCAATGTTGACACTCGCAACCTCTGTAACATAGACTATAGACGACCGTTCTAAAGCAAATACAGACAATCTTGGTATCAAAAGAATCATTAAACCAACTAGTGCTCTTATTCCAGAGGCGCCACTTATACCACACAATCTACACATCACCTTTGCAGTTTTTAATCGAACATCAATTTCCTATGCGGTGTATAAGCATAAGGGAAAGAATAGAGATAATCTGATAATTCCGACACAATCATTTCAACCTCATATTTCCAATCTTCCTCCATATTGAAAACTTGAGTGTTTTCAATTGATTTACTCGGATCAAATTTTTTATATTGCCTTGTATGTTGCCCTGAGGACAATCCCAAAAAAAACTCAATTTTCTTTACCGTATTATTATAATCATATACCAAATCCTCAAATTGTACCTGCATTACGTTTTCATCTTTAAAACGATTTCGCAAAGTACGTTGCCAATCAAAAATAAAGTCTTTTGTATTTGTTCTTAGCGAAGGTACTGCTGTTCTTATACCTATAGGAGAATAATACCACACATATTTATTAAGTAAATAAACATCTCGAGGGTCGCGTCTCATAACGATTACCCGAAAATTATCACCATCATAATACTTCATAAAATTATCTATCTGCTGGGGCCAAATCAGATGATCAAATACTTTTGAACAATTATCGGATGATGTTTTGAAAAGATCAAAATAATTACTTGTTAATTCACGGCAAGCCTGCATAAGTTCTTCTTCTGTAGGCATTGAAACATATGAAGGTTTTCCGTCTCGCACATAACCAACACCGTATTTCATATAGTTTTTCTTATATACAATATGAGAAACATACTGAAGAAAGGCTTTAATAGGCGAAAAACGCGTTCGGAGATGGTGAGTTGAATTACTTCCCTCGAAACGATAACTGATGGTCTCAACAAACTTATTTACCATTTTCATGAAATCTTCCCCAACTAATTTCTTGTAACCACCGTACCAAACATAATCATAACGGTAAAGATTCTCCATCGTGTCAATAAAGCGATTAATCACCTTATCAGAACAAACAGGGGATGTTCCCTGATTCATAATGGCACAAAGGTCAAACAGCCCTCCTGAACGATAAAAAATATCATGTTCATAACTGGCACGCTGCTCTGGCACAATTTTGAGACCGTCATACTCACGCAACAAGTCTATCATAGCAGAAGAACCAGTTCCTACATATCCTGTAACAGCAATGTTCATTTCAATAATACAGTAATATTTCGTTTGTAATGTACATTTTTAATTAACTATCGTTTCATATAAATAATGAATTGCCGATGAGTTAAGCTCGATAGGATTATTCTTCAACCTCACTGGGTTAACAGAAGTAGAAAGAATGATTAATTCATCTTCTATATTATTGGCAACAGGATTCTTCAAATCCATCTCCTTCATCATTTGACGGAACAAACCAATGGCCTGTATAGTATTAGCACAACCCATTGCTTTTGCTATCAAATCAAAAATGTCAGAAAGATAAGCTTTGTCTCTACCATCTATGCACTTATCCATGTGACCAACCATATATTCCCAAATCTCAGGCAAACAAACAGCAACTGCATGACCATGAGGTAGCTTATAAAGCGACGTTATCTTATAACTGAAAGCATGAGCTGCGGTAGTCTGAGTAATGTTGATTGCCCTTCCTCCATAGTTCGCAGCCAACATTATCTGGGCTGCGGCGTAATCTTCATTATCAAATATGTACTTCCTCCAATTGGCCATGATGAGTTCTATGGTCTTACGGCTATACTCATAACTCTCTTCAGTTGAATTGACACTCCACCATGACTCAATACCCTGACAAAGTGCATCCATCATAGTGCATTTCTTCTGATACAGCGGTAAAGACTTCAGAACCGATGGTTCTAGAATAGCATAGTCAGGTAACACTCCATCGTTAGTTACTGTCTGTTTTGCACCGTCATAGTACATCACTGCATTGTGAGTGGATTCTGAACCCGTACCTGCCGTAGTAGGAATAGCAATAAACGGAATTTTACCACCATCAATTGGCAATCTCTTTGACACTAGTGGTGGAATAATAGCAGCATTCCCTTCTTCTGCCAGCACTGCCAGCTTTATACACTTGGCCACATCAATGGCACTTCCTCCACCAACAGCCACTATTGTATCACACTTAGTGATATGGAAGAGGTCTATGCCTCTGCAGACTTGTTCATAAAGAGGATTGGGGGTGAAGTCGGAAAACATGACATGGGGAACGCCCATGTTTTCGATGTCTTCCTTGATGTTAAGGAAAGGGAATGAAGAATCGCAAACCAAGAACACCTTAGTTGCGCCTTCTAAGGCTTCGCGCAGATGAGAAATGCCATTTAATATCTTTTGATTCATAGTCATACAGATATCACAGATTACACAGATAAATTAGTCTTTCAAGAAAGACATTAGGGCTTCCTTGTTCTGAATAGGCGTGGTTGTAGGTCTCCCAAGATCCTTGCGGTTGCCCTTCTTGACTTTGACCTCCAAGAACACTGGGCCAGTAGATATAAGAGGTAAAATGTAAGAAGTAAGAACATTCTGCAGATCCTCTTTATTCTCAACAGAGAACACCTGAGTATAACCTACTGCTTTTGCAATAGCAGGAAGGTTTATTTTCAAACCAACTGTGGGCTGACCTCCTACTGAATCATGGGCACCGTTGTTGAATACAACATGAACATAGTTCTTTGGAGCCTTGTTTGCTACAATAGCCATAGAACCCATGTGCATAATGGAGGCACCATCGCCATCGAAACACCAGATCTTTCTATCTTGCTTAGCTAAAGCAACACCAAGGGCAATCTGACTGGCATGCCCCATAGAACCAACAGTGAGGAAATCACGCTCATGTCCTTCATTCATAGCTGTGCGATACTCAAAGAGTTCACGAGAGATCATACCTGTGGTAGATACAATGGCATCCTTTTCGCCAAGTGCTGCAGCAACAGTCTGAATGGCTTCCTCACGACTCATTGCCAAATCGTTCTTCTCTACGTTCTGTAGCGTATAGGCATCGAAGGTATCCTTCTCGATAACTATCGCATAACACTGCTTGGAAACCTGCATATAGTTTACAGCCTTTTTAATCTGTGCTTCTGCCTTGTCCTCTTCTTTAGAGAGTACAGTATAATCAATACCCATCACATTGAGAAGACCAGTGGTAACCTTACCCTGCTTGACATGCTGGGGTTCATCATGAACACCAGGTTTGCCTCGCCAGCCAATCAACAACAGAACTGGGATGTTGTATACATCAGGGTCTGTCAGAGAGGCTAAAGGGTTGATGATATTACCCTCACCTGAGTTCTGCATATAAACAACAGGAATCTGGCTGGTGGCCAGATAATGGCCTGCGGCCAAACCCATAGCGCCACCTTCGTTGGCTGCAATTATATTATGCGCCGCATCGGCATGATCAGTGATATAGGCACAAAGATTCTTCAACAAAGAATCGGGTACACCAGCGTAGAAATCAATACCATAGCTGGCTAATGTATCATAAAAGAATTGTGGACGAATCATTATTCTTCTGGGATAAGGGTTATTATTTCTTTAATTGACATACACTTGTCATCACATTCCTTAGCACGGTGGTTCTCAAGGATGGTACGTGCCGCATCCTGCATAGCGGGGAAGCCAGTACGAGTGAGCTGGTTGGCGTAGATAACTACGTTCACACCACGTTCTTTGAACTCCTGCTCAGTAACAGTATTGAAGCTGGTTGGAACAACTACAATCGGGGTGGTGGTGTTCTTCTCACGGAACTTAGCCACGAACTCAAAGATCTCAGCAGGATCCTTTTTACGGGAGTGTATCATGATGGCATCAGCACCCGCCTCGCTGAATGCGAAAGCACGCTCCAGTGCATCTTCCATGCCCTGCTCCAGAATCAGAGACTCAATACGGGCACAAATCATAAACTCCTTGGTCTTTTGGGCTTTCTTACCTGCACGGATCTTCTCGCAGAAATCAGGAATAGCAGCTTGTGTCTGCTTGACCTCGGTACCAAAGAGACTGTTTTTCTTCAAACCAGTCTTATCCTCAATAATAACCATACTTACGCCCATACGTTCCAAAGAACGGACAGTATAGACAAAATGCTCTGTCAAGCCACCGGTGTCACCATCAAAGATGATAGGTTTGGTGGTCACTTCCATAATATCATCAATAGTGCGGAAACGAGATGTCATATCGACCAATTCGATATCAGGTTTACCCTTAGCAGTAGAGTCGCAGAGACTACTTACCCACATCGCATCAAACTGATATGTCTTACCATCCTGAAGCACTTTTGTATTCTCCACAATCAGACCCGTGATACCGCTATGAGCCTCCATAGCTGTGACCAAACCCTTCATGCTAATCAATTTGCGCAGTCGACCTCTTCGAACATCAGGCATTGAAGCCTCTGCACGATGGGCTGCATCAAGTTCCTTATACATGGGGTTGTTGCTATAAGGGTATTCCACCAACTGACCTCCGTATTCTTTTAAGAGATCAATGACCTCCTGACGAATGGGCTGCTGAAAGCCTTCACACCAGTCGTTACCGTGGACCACATAATTGGGCTTCAGTTCGCGCAGGTTATCTATATAAGAAAGAGTTTTCTGCTCAACCACACGCTCAACACCTGCCATATTTTCGAAAAGAGCCTTACGCTCCTCAAAAGGAATAAGGGGATAACGTTTGAAGCTGGAGATAGCTTCATCGCTGAGTACGCCAATAATCAAACGTCCCAAACGGCGTGCCTTGTTGATAATGGCAACGTGACCTGAGTGAATATACTCAGTTGAGAAGCACATATAAACTGTTCGCTCATTGATTTCCTTTACGCGTTTGCTGACAACCTCCAAGTCCTCTGGAGTGTCAATCTCGGCACACAGCATATCCTTCACATCGCAAGAATAGATCTTACACTTGTCAGAGACTTCGTTGAAGGCGTTCTCTGCATACACCTTGCAGTTGTCGTTCTCGCAGAACTTCTCGATGTTCTGGAGCCATACCAACCAGTCTTCTTTGAGAATCTTGTAAAGGGGTTGGGCTGCCATTGCGTTATCAAAGAACTCGATACCCACCTTTTCTATTTGGCCGTCCTTAATCACTGCTTTGAAGTCTTTCTCGGGCAACGGTAATGTGCTGCTAACAGCCATGCAGCTAACATCGCTGTAAATTACAGCCTCCATTACCATACTCTCGAACACCAGGTCGCCATGCATCAGGATGATGTCATCATCCTTCAGCTGCTCTTTGGCGCAACAAATAGAGTAGATATAGTTTGTGGTAGCGTATTCAGGGTTGTTGACAAAAGTAAACTTCATGGGCAAATGCAGAGCATCGCAATAGTCAACAAGTATCTGGTCGTAATAGCCGGTGGTCATTACGACTTCCTTGATTCCGAAAGAAGCTAGCATTTTAAGCTGACGGCTTAAAATGGTGTTTTTATACGAAATCTCTGTCATGCACTTCGGGTGTTCTTTCGTAATCACACCCATCCTGTGGCCAAGGCCACTGTTAAGTATTAATGCTTTCATTATATATAGGTTTTTTATTATCTATAAAACTGACAGAGAGAGAAAGCAATTGGAGTTGCTCTGAACTAATTGCTTTGCAACCCGCTTTGCCAGTATAAGTATTCAATAAAGGAGTCTGGATTATACCATTCCTCACGGTTGTATAGGCAGTATTAGCTTGCCCTTTATTTTAAATCTTCGTTCCCTCTTCTGATTTACCTAGAACTTATTTTTTATTAGCGTCTTACACAACATGTTTTTGGATGCATTGGTGAGAGGGTAACGAAGATATGTGCTTATCAAATCTAATTCTTTATGTACCTGCTAATTGATATAAACAAGTCGTTTACATCCTTATTGGCAGATATTCCGTCAACAAATGAGAATGACAGATTGGCTTTCTTCAGTTTTCTACTGTTCGGCTCTAATAATGTTTTAAACTGGACAGTAATCTCGTTGCCTTTTTTAAAGACTGAGTCCAATTTGAGGTTCTGGATTCTAACAAAGTTGAGATTGTCAATCTGCTTGCACTGAAGGATATTGAGTGTTCCGAGGTTTACTTGCTGCTGGTAATTGTTGCATATGTACTCTACCATCTTGGCTAGTCTGGAGCCCATGACCTTGGGGTCGATCTTGGAGATGGAGTAGTCGGGCATGGAGTAATCCAAAGCGAGTTTCTCGCGGACTTCGTTCTTGTACTGTGCTAGTTTCT
>JAEEGF010126447.1_pt1 | contig 21687 bp, 18 predicted proteins | sample 9134171 | NCBI WGS metagenome assembly JAEEGF01 (sample SAMN16246542, study PRJNA631951) | gut metagenome | biome: gut microbiome; feature: rumen; material: AP-attached | host: Bos | place: Iran: Karaj | collected 2018-10 | reverse complement strand
TCGATGGTACGGTAGGGACGCAGGTTCACCATATCCACACCCAGCTTATCCGTGAACTTGCCGCTCTTGTAGGTAACGCCGGCGTAGAACTCAGGCAGGCCGTACTTGTAGTAATCCTTGCTCTTGCCGGCAGGACCGGTGGGCAGGTAGTGGTTCAGGTACAGGAGGCTGGCGGTGAAGGTAAAGTCACCGGCCTTGTAATCCAGGGTAGCCTGAGGGCTGCGGTTGAACGGATTGAAGGGGGCGCCGGTCTCCAGGTTGGTCATGTGGGGCATGTCGGCGGCCATCGGATGCCAGGTCTGGCCGATGGTGAGGGCCACGGGGCTTTCGTCCCAGGTGAGCTTCATGAAAGCCTGGCGCAGACGCAGGATGGGAACGTTGCTGCTGAGGTTGTAGAAGTCGGCCTCGACTTTACCGCTCACGCCCATGGTGCCGAACTTGTAGCCGGACACATCCAGGCCCAGACGGGTGGTCAGGGAAACGAAGCGCCAGTTGAAGCCGGCGTTGGCGTCGAAGCCGTCGGTCATGGCCTTGCCCTTGGGCATGTAGAAGTACAGATCCTCGGTACCGGCACTGACGGCACGGGTATCGGCCGAAATATAGTTACGGATAAAGCCGTAAAGCTTGAACTTGGCAGGAGTCTCCTGCGCAAAGGCTACGCTACCGGTGAGCAGCGTGGCCAGAACAATAATGATACCTTTCTTCATAGTATTTTCTAAAGAGACCCCCGGTCCGGGCCGGGGGTGACTATATTAAGCAAACGGGAAAATCTTCGTAAGCCAGAAATAAGCCAGGATGAAGCCTACGAAACCGATTACGATACCGACCTTGGTCATATCCTTGGTCTCTACCATACCGGTAGCCGAAGCGATGGCATTCGGAGGGGTGGAGATGGGGAACAGCATGGCGATGGAGGCGCAGACCGCAATGAAGGTGATCATGGCGGAAGTGCCGCCCATGCCCAGGAACTGGGCGTTGTTGGCGGCCTCGGGATCGGCCATACCGTTAGCGACGACGATCAGGATCGGGATCAGCAGGGCTGCGGTGGCGCTGTTGGAGATGAAGTTGGACAGGAAGTAGCAGACCAGACCGGCGATCACGAGCACCATCACCACGGACATGTTGCCGAACGGGATGGCCTGGATGAGCACTTTGGCGAGGCCGGTATCCTGCATGAGGTAACCCAGGCAGAAGCCACCGGCGACCAGCCACAGGACGTTCCAGTTGATTTCCTTGATTTCTTCCTTGCCGAACAGGCCCGTAGCGGTGAACACACCCAGCGGAATCCAGGCAACGATATTGGAGTTGATACCGGTGAGCTTTTCAGTAGCCCAGAGGAGGATGGTACCGATGAAGGTGATCCACACCACATAGGTCTTCCAGTCTTTCTTCTTGGTATTCTCGGGGATTTCCAGGACGAGCTTCTTGGTCTTGAAAGGGAAGAAGAAGCGCAGCAGGATCCAGGCGAGGATGATCATGATGACCACGTAAGGGATCATGTGCATGCACCAGTCGCCGAAGGAGATGTCGATACCGGCCTGCTCCAGGGCGCCCTTGGCCGTAGCGTTAGGGGGCGTGCCGATGGGCGTGCCGATACCGCCGAGGTTGGCGGCCACGGGGATGGACAGGGCCAGACCTACCTTACCCTTGTCATCGGCCGGAAGCTTGGAGAGCACCGGGGTCAGCAGGGCCAGCATCATGGCTGCGGTGGCGGTGTTGGACATGAACATGGAGAAGATGGAGATCATGATGAGGAAGCCCAGCAGCACCACGTAAGGGTTGGTGCCGAAGAGTTTCAGCAGGGCGCGGGCCAGGGTTACGTCCAGGCCGTAGCGCTCGGCCATGATAGCCAGCACGAAACCGCCCAGGAACAGCATGACCACGGGATCTGCCATGGAGCTCATGATACGGGCGTAAGGAACGAGGGTGCCGTACTGCGGATCGCAGAAGAAGCCGATACCCTTGTTCGAGACCGTCAGGAGGGCGATCACAATCACAAGGAGGGACGTGGACCAGTTGGGGATGATCTCAAAGATCCACATCAGGGCAGCGAAGACAAACAGGGCGATGACTCGCTGCTGGACGACGGTGAGGGCGTCGATGCCGAAGAAGGACACCGGAACGGCCCAGAGGAAGATGGTGATTGCCAGCACGAGCGGCAGGAACACCCAGAGCTTCAGGTTGAATTTTTTAGCCATTATTGATTAGTATTTATTTTTCGTAGGTCAGTCTGATATCCACGGGAATCTTTTCCAGCTCGAGGTTCACGATATCGGCCTTGAGCGTGGCGGGAACCACGGCGTACTTGGAAGCGAGCTGCTCGGCGGCCTTGATGTCGCCGGTAGCCTGGATGAAGAGGATGAGCTCGCCGAGGGAGGCGATGGACGATTCGGCCTTGTCGTAATGGATATCGTACTTGCCGGAGGCCTTGCGGACGATGGCGCCCTGGTCCAGCAGGAAGTTATAGACGATGAGGTTGGCGCGGCCGGTGGCGTCGCCCGTACCGAAGCGGGCCGAACGGATGACGTTGGTGATGAAGGTAGCCATCACATCCTGCTTCTGGATGAGGGCGTCCACGCGGTGGGCGGAGACCTCCTGCATGCACAGGTAGGCGCCGATCACGTTGGACTTGACCTTCTCCACGGTGAGGGCCTCATTGCCGAGGGCCTCGATGACGCTGCCCTTGCCGTTCACGGTTTCCTTCACGCCCAGGGACTGGGCCACCTCGCGGAACACGATGTTCCACCAGAAGGCGTTGGCGTCCAGGTGGGCCTGGTCGCCGGGCTCCAGGAGCAGCATGCCGGCCGGGAAGACGGTACGGTTGTACTTGGCGCGGATGACGTTGTCGAACAGGATGGTGCGGGAACCGAACTCTTCCTGCATGCGGGCGTCATAGGGCAGGTTGATGGCGATGACCTTGTAACCGGCGTTGGTGTAACCACCGTAGTAGAGCACATCGCAGGAGAAGATATTGGAAGCCGTGCCCGGGGTGAACTGATGATAGACATTGTCGCCGGGCAGGGAGGCCTGCAGTTCGGGCAGACGGTCGCACAGGGCCTGGAGGGATGCCGTACGGTCGAGGTTCTTCAGGAGCACGTAGGCGCCGTAGGAAGCCTTCTTGCCATAGAGGGCGTCGTCGATGGTCTCGGTCGGGCCGATGACGAGGTCCATCTTGCTGTCGGTCATCTGGAGCCAGGCCTTTTCGGCGGCGTAGTAGTCGTCGGTCAGGACAGCCTGGGCCATCTGCAGCAGGTATTCACGGACACTGGGCTTGATGGTGATGTCGGCGGCGGCGCGCAGCAGGTCGGAGATCTTCGTCACCTGCTCCTTATAAGCGTCGTGGAACCAGACCGTCTCCAGGGAACCGTCCACCTTGCGGCGGATTAGCGTGTAAGGACTGTTCTTGTCGGGATCCTTGAAAGCCTGGAATTCCTCGTCGGTCATGTCTTCCGGATAGAAGCGCGCACCGGCGGGCTTGGCGCCGTAACCGGAAATGAAAGCCTGGTTGTCGATGCGGTCCCAGGGGCCGTAGTTGATATAGGCGTATTCGCGCTCGGCGGGATCGGCCAGTTCGCTGAAGATTTCCTTGGATCCGAAGTTCTGTTCCCAGTAGATGGCGTCGGCCTGGTCGGCGGCGAAACGGTACAGGTTCAAAACTTCCTTGCCATTGTCGGTGATGCCCGAAAGATCGGGTGCGGGGATGGTCACCTCGGCATAGTTCTCCAGCAGGCGGGCGGCCTTGGTCCGGCCATTTCCGCAGGACACGAGGGCCGCGGCAAAGGCTGCCAGAGACAGTGCGAAAGTCAGTCTTTTCATTATTAATCTGTTTGGTTGCACAAAGTCTGCAAAGATAGCAATTTATTGCGAGATAGGACACAATTTCTACCAAGAATCTTTCTTTTGAGAATTCTTGTTAAATCTCATTTTATTCTTTAAATTTGTGACGGAATCAAAGCATATTCCTAAATTTTTATAACCAACAACACTAAACTTTCATTTTATCATGAAAACAACCGACATCATGGCCCGTCTGCAGGCCAAATACCCGCTCGAGAAAGAGTACCTGCAGGCTGTTCAGGAGGTTTTGGAATCCATCGAGGATGTTTACAACCAGCATCCCGAATTTGAGAAGGCGAAGATCGTGGAACGTCTCGTAGAGCCGGACCGCATCTTCACTTTCCGTGTTACCTGGATCGACGACAAGGGAGAAGTCCAGACCAACACCGGATACCGCATCCAGTTCAACAGCGCCATCGGTCCTTATAAGGGAGGTCTCCGTTTCCACAAGGCCGTAACGCCTTCCATGCTCAAGTTCCTGGGCTTCGAACAGACCTTCAAGAACGCCCTCACCACCCTGCCGATGGGCGGCGCCAAGGGCGGCTCCGACTTTGACCCCGTGGGCAAGTCCAACGACGAGATCATGCGCTTCTGCCAGGCTTTCATGCTGGAGCTGTGGAACTGCATCGGCCCGGACCAGGATATCCCCGCCGGTGACGTAGGCGTGGGCGGCCGCGAGATCGGCTACCTCTATGGTATGTATAAGAAGCTGGCCCGCCAGTACAACACAGGCGTGCTCACCGGTAAGGGCGGCACCTGGGGCGGTTCCATCCTCCGTCCGGAGGCTACCGGTTTCGGTGCCCTCTATTTCACCCAGCACCTCCTCCAGACCGCCGGCAAGGACATCAAGGGCAAGAAGGTCGCCGTTTCAGGTTTCGGTAACGTGGCCTGGGGCGCCTGCATCAAGGCTACCGAACTGGGCGCCAAGGTCGTCGCCATCTCCGGTCCCGACGGTGTCTGCCACATCCCTGACGGCATCACCAAGGAAATGATCGACTACATGCTGGTCATGCGCGCCTCCAACCGCAACAAGGTCCAGGATATGGCCGACAAGTTCCCCGGCAAGGCTCAGTTCACCGCCGGCAAGAAGGCCTGGAGCATCCCCGTGGACATCGCCCTCCCCTGCGCTTTCCAGAACGAACTCTCCGAGGAAGACGCAAAGGAACTGAAGGCCAACGGCTGCTGGTGCTGCTGCGAGGTCTCCAACATGGGCTGCCAGCCGGAAGCCATCCACTACTTCCAGCACAACGGCGTGCTCTTCGCTCCCGGTAAGGCCGTAAACGCCGGTGGCGTCGCCACCTCCGGCCTGGAAATGACCCAGAACGCCGAGCACATCTCCTGGAGCGGAGCCGAGGTGGACGAAAAACTCCACTTCATCATGAAGAGCATCCACGAGCAGTGCGTGAAATACGGCACCCAGCCGGACGGCACCATCGACTACGTGAAGGGCGCCAACATCGCCGGCTTCATGAAGGTCGCCACCGCCATGCTCGAGCAGGGAACGATTTAGGCTTCGCCAAAATCGTTCAAAGAAAAAAGGTCGGAAAAATCCGACCTTTTTTTTAATCCATTGAGGGGAGGACCCCTCAAACTTCCCCCCGTCGCTTCGCTCCGAGTAGCTTCGAGGAAACGTTTACTTGGCGGCGGCAGCCTGTCCGGCCTGGGCCTGGGCCTGCAGTTCGGCCTGGAGGGATTCCAGGGTGCGGTCATCGGGGATACCGAGGGCCTTGCGGGCTTCGGCGGTGAGGTCGATCACGCTGTCGGCGAAGTAGATAGCCTGGGAAGCGTCGAACAGGGCGGTAACACCCTTGGCCTTGGCCAGTTCGGTCACAGCCTTGGTAGCCTTCTCCTGGATGGGAGCGGTGAGCTGGGCCTGCTGCTGCTGGAGCTCCTGGCTGATGCTGTTCTGGAAGTCCTGGATACGGTTCTGGATCTCGTAGAGTTCCTTCTCCTTGGATTCACGGATGGCGGCAGTCCAGGTAGCCTGCTTCTGCTGGTACTGGGTAGCCTTGCCCTGATATTCCTCCACCATGGCGGCGTAGGTTTCCTCGGCCTCTTTCTGGGAAGCGGCGATGGTGGCGCGGGCGGCGTCCATCTCGGGCATCAGCATGACGAGTTCGTTGAAGTTCACTTTAGCCAGCTGCTGGGCAGAGGCGGTGAGAGTAGCAAGTGCCGCAATGGCAATGACAAAAAGCTTTTTCATATCAATTAAATTTTGTTGTTTCTAGAATTGCTGTCCGAGGACGAAGTGGAAGTGGCTCTTACCGTTGGTGCCGTCGTCGAAGCCGTAGCCCCAGTCAACACCCAGAAGGCCGATCATCGGGAGGAACACGCGCACACCCACACCGGCGCTGCGCTTGATCTGGAACGGGTTGAACTCGCGGATGTCGCTCCAGCAGTTACCGCCTTCCAGGAAGGCCAGGGCGTAGATGGTGCTCTGCGGCTGCAGGATCACAGGGTAGCGGAGTTCCACGGTGAACTTATCGTACACGTTACCGGCATAGCTCTCGTAGTTCTGGCTGTAAGGAGTCATCTTGCGGGGGGTCAGGGAGTAGTCCTCATAACCGCGCAGGGAGACAATCTCGGCTCCGTAGGTCATGTAACCCGACATACCGTCACCACCGACCTGGAAGTTCTCGAACGGGGAGTAACCCCAGTTGCGGTTGTAGTATCCGAGGTAGCCGAACTGGGCGCGGGTCATCAGGACGAGGTCGCCGGCCAGCTTGGTGTAAACGGTGCCGTTGAATTTCCACTTGTGGTATTCGATCCACTTGTAGCGCTGGGCACTGGTCCAGTTGTCGTAGTTCACATCCTTCCAGCTGTTCACGGAGATGCGGTTGCCTTCCTCATCGTAAGAGTACTTGCGGAAGAGGGAGTACGGCGGCGTGAACTGCAGGGATGCGGAGAACTCGGAACCGACACGGGGATAGATCTGCTGGTCGGTGGAGTTACGCGTCAGGGAGATGGTGTAGCTCAGGTTGTGGGAGACACCGTCGTTGAACGCGAAGTAGCTGTTAGTCCAGTTGGTGAGCTTGTACGTCTGCCAGCTGAGGTTGTTGTACAGCACGAAGTAGCTGTCCGGCCATTTCAGGCGGGTACCCAGACCGGCGTTGAAACCGAACACCTCGAACATCTTGTCGGTGGACAGGATACCGATGGCGAGGTAGGAGTCCGTCATACGGGAGTAGTAACCGGAGATGCTCAGGGAGGTAGGCTTCTTGCCGAAGAGCCAGGGTTCCGAGAAGCTGGCGCTCAGGGAGGTGTAATACTTGCCGTTGGTCTGGAAACGCAGCGACAGGTTCTGGGCGTCACCCAGCGGGACAGGCCGCCAGGCGCCCTTGTCGAACATGCGGCGCGTGGAGAAGTTGTTGAAGCTGACACCGGCCGTGAGCACGAAGGTGTTACCGCCCCAACCGCCGGAGAGTTCCAGCTGGGAAGAGGGTTTCTCCGTTACATTATATACAATGTCAACCGTATTGTTCAGCTGGTTCGGGAGGATGTTGTATCCTTCTCCCTGCTTCATGATGGCTTCCGGGTCGAACTGGCCCATGGAAGCGATTTCACGGATGGAACGCTCGAAGTCCGTCTGGCTGAAGAGGTAACCGGGACGGGTGGTGAGCTGGCGGCGGACGACACGCTCGTTGGTGAGGTCGTTGCCGTTGATGACGATCTCGTTCAGGACGGCGGGCTTACCTTCGGAGATACGCATCTCCACGTCCACGGAGTCGTTCTGGATGTTCACCTCCACGGGGTTGACCTGGAAGAAGAGGTAGCCGTTGTCGCGGTATAGCTTGGAAACGTCATACTCGCTTTCCTTGCCGCCGCCGTGCAGGCGCTTCTCCATGGTGACCACGTCATATACGTCACCCTTCTTGATCTGGAGGATCTCGTTCAGGGTTTCGGAGGGATAGACGGAGTTACCCGTCCAGGTGATGTTGCGGAAATAATACTTGCGGCCCTGGTCGAACTCCATGTCGATGTTCAGGTGCTTGCCGTCTTCCAGGAAGTAAACGGAGTCGCGGACCAGGCGGGCGTCGCGGTAGCCGGCTTCGTTGAAGGCGTCCAGGACGGTCTTGCGGTCCGTCTCGTACTCCTTCTCCTTGAACTTCTTGGACTTGAAGAAGTTATACCAGGTGGCGGCATGGGTTTCCATCATGTTCTTAGCCAGCTTGCGGGCGCTGATGTCCGTGTTACCGGTATAGTTGATATCCTTGATCTTGATCTTGCGGCCGCGGTCCACGTTGAACGTAACCACGATGGCCTGCTCGATGCGGGAATCCTTCTTGGTCTCCACCTCTACGTCCACCTTGAGGAAGCCTTTCTCCTTGTAGTAACGCTTGATGATGTCGATGGAGGTCTTTTTCACGTAATCGGAGTAGGCTCCGCCGCGGCGCAGGTTCAGGCGCTCCTGCAGGTCTTTCTTCTCACCGGACTTGACGCCCTTGAAATCCCACATGGATACGCGGGGACGCTCCTTCACACAGATCTTGAACCAGGCGGTATCGGCCTTTACGGACAGGGAGTCCACCACCAGGGCCACATCCTCGAAGTAGCGCTGGGCGACCAGGCGCTTGACGATGCCGGTGACGTCCTCGCCGGGAACGGTGATTTCCTGGCCGGGCTGCATTCCCGTGAAGGACAGAATCATCTGTTTCTGGAAATAGCGGTTGCCTTCCACGTCCACGCCGCCGATGATGTATTTCTGCGGACGGTTATAATCGATTTCAATGCCGTTGCGGTTATTCTGGGCCTGGAGGGACATTCCGGACAGGATCAGAAGGGCAGCGCAGAGTATCTTTTTTCCTCTCATTCTCGCGAAACTGTTATCTTGCAAAGGTAAGTATTTTATTTCACTTTTCCATACCGCCGGTCACGCGCCGCATAGGCGGCCAGCGCGTCCCGGAACTGAGGTTTGCGGAAGTCCGGCCACAGCACGTCGGTGAAGTAGAATTCGGTGTAGGCGCACTGCCACAGCAGGTAGTTGGAAATGCGCAATTCTCCGGAGGTACGGATCATCAGGTCCGGGTCCGGGATACCGGCCGTCACCAGGTACTTGTCAAAGTCCTGCAGATCCATGGCCTGGAACTGCTCCGGGGTCAGCTCGGCCTGGGCTTTCTTCATCGCCTGCAGGAGGTCCCACTTGCCGCTGTAGCTCAGGAACAGGATGAGGGTAACACGGGTATTGCCCGCAGTCTGGGCCATCATCTCATCGATGGTCCTGTTCAGGTTCTCGCTCAGGCGGGCGCGGTTGCCCAGGACCACGAAACGGATGCCGTTTTCCATGAAGTTGGCGCATTCCTTCTTCATGGCCTTCATCATCAGTTCCATCAGGAATCCGACCTCCTCCTGGGGACGGTTCCAGTTCTCCTCCGAGAACGCATACACGGACAGGTATTTCACGCCTTCCTCCGCGGCGGCTTCCAGGCAGGCACGGACGCTCTCCACGCCTTCCATATGGCCTTTCACTCGCTCCATGCCGCGGGCTTTCGCCCATCGGCCGTTCCCGTCCATGATGATGGATACGTGCTGCGGTATTTTATCCATAAGGTTTTATTCGTTGTTACGCATATCCTCGCCCCAGAACAGGCGTGAAGTAAGGGCCTTCACGAAGCCGGATTCAGGGAGCCGGACACGCTTAAGCGAAAACTGTGCCATCTCTACGTGGATGGTCCAGTCCGGCTGGATTTCCACCACGCGGTTGTCCATGGACATGAGGGCGTTTCCGTCGCGGGATTCGAAAGAAATATCGATTTTGGCGGTTTCGGGAATCACGATAGGGCGCACGTTCAGGTTGTGCGGGGAGATAGGGGCCATCACCAGCACCTTGGTGTCCGGCATACAGATAGGGCCGCCTACGCTCAGGGAATAAGCGGTAGAGCCGGACGGCGTAGCGACCAGCAGACCATCGGCCCAATAAGTGGGCAGGGGTTCCCCGTCGATGCTCACGTGGATGCCCAGGACGGAGGATCCCGCGCGGTGCAGGGCGATTTCGTTCACGGAATAAGGCAGCATGCCGATGGAACGGCGCGCCTCGGGTCCCTTGAGGGTGGCGTTGAGCACGGTGCGGTACTCGATGCGGAAGTCTCCCTCCATGAGGGCCTTGCGCACCGCCTCCGGACGGTTCTCGCAGAGGAAGCCGATGCGGCCGAAGTTCACGCCCAGGATGGGGAGGCCGATGTCGGCGACTACGTGTGCGGTGGAAAGGAACGTACCGTCTCCGCCCATCGACAGCACCAGGTCCGTATCCGGGCGGACGTCTGCCTTGCTCCGGATTTCATATACTTCATATGTGGCCGATTCCAGGTCCTTCAGCAAGTTCTGAACCCGGTCATCCCTGCGGAGTTCCTCCTTGAGGATGAAATATCCTATTTTCATAGCTTACGATTAATTCAGCCTTCAAAAATAACACATTTCCGACAAATTTCCTTATTTTTGTATGGTTTAATAAACGGAAACATGACTCGACTGAGTGTAAATATCAACAAAATCGCAACGCTGCGCAATGCGCGCGGCGGAGATATCCCCGACGTAACGAAGGCCGCGCTGGACTGCGAAGTCTTCGGGGCCGAGGGAATCACCGTACACCCCCGGCCTGACGAGCGCCACATCCGCTACTCCGACGTACGGGAAATCCGTCCCCTTCTGGAGACCGAATTCAACATCGAAGGCAATCCCACCGTGGACAGCTTCGTGGCCCTGGTGCTGGAAGTGGTGCCGGACCAGGTGACCCTGGTCCCGGACGGGCACGACGCCATCACTTCCAACGCCGGATGGGACACCGTCCGCAACCGGGCCCTCCTGACGGACCTCTGCAAAACCTTCAAGGACAAGGGCATCCGCACGTCCATCTTCATCGACCCGGACCCGATGATGGCCGAGGGTGCCGCCGCCTGCGGCGCAGACCGCGTGGAACTGTACACGGCCGATTATGCCGCAGAATACCCCGCAGACCCTGAAATCGCCATCGCACGCTACCTGGAGACCGCCAAGGCGGCCCGCGCGGCCGGCCTCGGCCTCAACGCCGGACACGACCTTTCCCTGGAGAACCTGGCCTATTTCATCCAGACCATTCCCTGGGTGGACGAGGTCTCCATCGGCCATGCGCTCATCTCCGACGCCCTGTACATGGGCCTGGAGAAAACTATTCAGGCGTACTTGTCGCAAATCCGCAAAAAATAATTATCTTTGCCACTCCTTAACGAATAATATTTAACAAATACCAATAATGAAAAAGAACCTCATCCTGTTTGGCGCAGCCGCCCTCATGGCCATCGCCGTTTCCTGCAACCAGAACCAGGCCGCTGCACCCGCTGGCAGCGAAGCCACCGAGAGCGCAGCCGCCGCCGGCAGCATCGTCTATTTCAACATGGACAAAGTGATGGAAGGCTACGACATGGCCAACGACCAGAACTCCGTGTTCGAGACCAAGACCGCCGGTATCCAGGCCGAAATCGACCGCCGCGGCAAGAAGCTCGAGAAGGACGCCGCCGACTTCCAGAACAAGGTTGACAAAGGCCTCCTGACCAACTCCGTGGCCCAGGCCCAGTACCAGAAGCTCCAGGAGCAGCAGCAGAGCTACCAGCAGTATGTCGTGACCAAGCAGCAGGAGATGGCCGAAGAGCAGCAGGTGATGATGAACCAGATTGCCAACGCCATCGCCGAATACGTGGCCGAATACAACGAGACCAAGGGCTACGCCATGATCCTGGCCACCGCCGGTTCCATCCTGTCCACCCCCGTGGTCGTCGCCGATCCCAAGCTTGACATCACCGAAGATCTCCTTGCCGGCCTGAACGCCGCCTACATCAAGACCAAGGAGACCTCCAAGAAATAAATCAGGACGTGAGGATCGCCTTACTGTCCAGTTTCTACCCCCTGCGGGGCGGCATTTCCCAGTTCAACGCCAGTATGCTGGTTGGGCTGGGAAAATGTCATATTGTGAAGGCCTTCTCCTTCTCCCGCCAGTACCCGGACTTTCTCTTCCCCGGCAAGACGCAGTACGTCACCCCGGAGGACGAAGCCCTGCCGGTAGAGGCCGAGGCCATCCTGGACACCGTCAATCCCCTCACCTGGATCAAGACCGCCCGCGCCATCCGCGAGTGGAAACCGGACCTTCTGGTCATGAAGTACTGGATGAGCTGGTTCGCTCCGTCGCTGGGTTATGTCGCACGTCACTGCGGCTGCAAGAGCGTGGTGGCGCTGGACAATGTCATCCCCCACGAGGCGCACTGGTTTGACAAACCGCTCACCAAGTATTTCCTGAACGGTTGCACCGGCTTCATCAGCATGTCGGACAGCGTGGAGAAAGACCTGCTGGCCCTGCGCCCGGACGCACCCCACATCCTCCTGCCCCATCCGCTGTACGCCCACTTCGGAGAAAGGATGTCGCGGGAAGAGGCCGCCGCCTCGCTGGGCGTGGATCCTGCCAAAAAGACACTTCTGTTCTTCGGCCTTATCCGGGAATACAAGGGGCTGGACATCCTGCTGGAGGCCTTCCGCACCCTGCCCGACGACTACCAGCTGATCATCGCCGGAGAGCCCTACGGCTCCTTCGACAAGTACCAGCGCATCATCGACTCCCTTCCCGGGAAAGACCGCGTGCACGTCTTCCCGGACTACATCCGCGACTCGGAGGTCAAGCGCTTCTTCTGCGCTTCCGACGTCACCGTGCTTCCCTACAGGAGCGCCACCCAGAGCGGGATCAGCTCCATCGCCTACCACTTCGACGTCCCCATGATCGTCACCGACGTGGGAGGACTTCGGGGCACCATCGGCGACCGTGGCACGGGAATTGTCGCATCTGCCCCCGTGCCGGAAGCCATCCGCGCCGAAATCCTCCGCTATTTTGCCGACGCCTCCCTGCGGGAAGGCTGCCGGGCGGCCATCGGCCGGGAAAAACAGCGGCTGGGGTGGGATACCTTCTGCACGAATTTGACAGACTTTGCCGCTACCTTATAAAACGTAACGCCATGAAAAGACTTCTTACCGTCATCGCCGCCGTCGCTCTGATGAGCTGCGCCCAGGCCCTTGCACAGGATTATGTCGCCACGCCCGTCACCGTCTCCACGGAGAAGGTGAAACTGAACGGGAAGGTGTACCTGTCCCACGTGGTCCTGGAGAAACAGACAATCTACAGCATCAGCAAAGCATACGGCGTCAAGGAAGAGGACTTGTATGAAGCCAACCCCTCCCTCCGGGAGACCGGCCTCCAGAAGAACGCCATCCTGCTCATTCCCTACAAGGGGGACGTCCAGGAAGCCGCTCCGTCCGAAACCTCCCAGGGCTTCATCGAGCACACCGTCCGCTGGTATGAAGACATCGATGATATCGCCAAGCGCTACAACGTGAGCGTGAAGGAGATCATGGACGCGAACGACCTCAAGAACAAGAAACTGAGCACCCGCCAGGTGCTGAAGATACCCGTCCCCCAGGCCGAACCCGCCCCGGTCCCTGAAGCACCCGTCGTGGTGGAGCAGGTCGTGGCCGAGCCCGTCCAGGAGACGGTCATTCCGGAGAACGTTCCCGAGGTGCCCGACAGCACCCTGCTGAACATGCGCGCCCGCGGTGGCGCCAACTTCTCCCTCATCCTCCCCTTGCGCGCCGCCACCGGCACCAGTGAAATGAACATGGACTTCTATTCCGGAGTCCTCATGGCTGTCAAAGACCTGGAAGCCGAAGGCGTGAACGTAAACATGCACGTATATGACCTCAACGCCGGTATTCCTCCCGTCGATGAACTGGTCAAAAGCGACTTCGTGCTGGGCCCTGTGGCTTCCCGTGACCTGGAAGCCATCCTGCAGCGCGTAGAAGGCCGCGTCCCGGTGATCTCCCCGCTGGACCAGAAGGCCGCCGCGCTCGGCGCCAATTACAAGAACTTCATCCAGGCTCCCTCCGCCACCGACCACCAGTACGAAGACCTGGCCCAGTGGGTGAAGGAGGATCTCCAGCCTAAGGACAAGGTCATCCTCATTACGGAAAAGAGCGCCGGTAACGTAACCGCCCCCGTTGCCATCCGCAGCGCCCTGGCCCGCCGGGAAATGACCTACGACATCCTGAACTACGCCATCGTGGAAGGACGCAGCATCCCCGCCACCCTGAGTGACATCATGGCCGGCAAGGATAGCCTGAACCGCGTGGTCGTCGCCACCGAAAGCGAGGCTTTCATGGGCGACGTCGTCCGCAACCTCGGCATCATGCAGGGCAAGGGCTACAAGATCGTCATGTACGCCCCGTCCAAGGTCCGCACCTTCGACACCATCGAAGGCACCGCCTACCATGACGCCGCCCTGCACATCTGCTCGTCCTACCATGTAGATTACTCCGACCCTCAGGTCGACCGTTTCGTCCACCAGTACCGTTCCCTGTTCCGCACCGAACCTTCCCAGTTCGCGTTCCAGGGCTACGATACCGCCCGTTACTTCATCGTGCGCTGCATCCGCTACGGCAACGCATGGACCAGGAATCTGGGCGCGGAACGCAGCAGCGGCCTGCATACGGACTTCCTCTTTATCCCCGACGAGAACGGCAACAACCACAACCGGGCTGTCCGCCGCATCGTCTTTGAAACGAACTATACAACAACCTTACAGCGTTAATCCACTATGGAAACTGTCAAAACTTTGATTTTAGGCGGTGGCCCCGCAGGCTTCACCGCTGCCATATATGCTTCCCGCGCCAACCTCGCTCCCGTCGTCTATGAGGGAGTGCAGCCGGGCGGCCAGCTCACCACAACCACCATCGTAGAAAACTTCCCCGGCTTCCCGGGCGGCATCGACGCCAACACCCTCATGGATTCCATGCGCAAGCAGGCCGCCAGTTTCGGCGCCGATATCCGCCAGGGTACCGCCACCGCCGTGGACCTGGGAAAACGTCCCTTCCACGTCACCATCGACGGAGAGAAGGAGATTGAGGCCGAGACCCTGATCATCGCCACCGGCGCTACGGCCCGCTACCTGGGCCTGCCGTCCGAAGAGAAGTTCAAGGGGGCCGGCGTGAGCGCCTGCGCCACCTGCGACGGCTTCTTCTACCGCAAGCGCACCGTCGCCGTCGTCGGCGGAGGCGATACCGCCTGCGAAGAGGCCCTGTACCTGGCCAGCCTGGCCAAGAAGGTCTATATGATTGTGCGCCGCGACGTATTCCGCGCCTCCAAGATCATGCAGGAGAAGGTCCTGAAAACCGAAAACATCGAAGTGCTGTGGAACTGCAACACGCAGGAAGTGCTGGGAGACGTCATGGGCGTCACCGGCGCCCGTCTGCTGCGCAAGGACGGCACTGTATTTGATATTGCCATCGACGGCTTTTTCCTGGCCATCGGCCATACGCCCCAGTCGGCCCTGTTCGCCCCCTGGGTCAAGTTGGACGAGAACGGCTACATCCTCACGGAGGGCAAGAGCTCCCAGACGTCCGTACCCGGCGTTTTCGCCGCGGGAGACGTCCAGGATCCCCGCTATCGTCAGGCCGTAACCGCCGCCGCTTCCGGCTGCAAGGCCGCCCAGGACGCCGAGAAATTCCTTTTGGAACATGAGAACTAACGTAGATATGAAGCCACTGAAGATCGCAGCCGTCATCCTGGCGGCCTCCCTGACGGTCATTGCCTGCAAGAGCCAGTACGAGGTACTCCTCGCATCCAATGACGTGGATGCCAAGTACAAAGCCGCCATGGAGTACTTCCAGAACAAGAAGTACCAGAAAGCCGCCCAGCTGTTCGAGTCCATGTCCATCCTGACCAACGGAACGGAGCGCGACGACACCGTCCAGTATTACTGGGGCCTGTCCAACTACCGGTTCAAGGACTACTATACGGCCGAATCCAACTTCGCCCGCTTCGTGGAGAACTTCCCCCGCAGCCCCTTCGCCGAGGACGCCCAGTTCTACCGCATGGACTGCCTGTACCGCGCCACGTACCGCTGGGAGCTGGACCAGACGCCCAGCCGCACCTGCATGGCTGCCATCAACCAGTACCTGCGCGAATACAACGTGGACCAGCCCCACCGCGAAGCCTGCGAGGCCATGATCCACGACCTGCAGGACCGCATCGACCGCAAGGACTTCGAGGCCGGACGCCAATACTACATCATGGAGGACTACCCCGCCGCCCGCGTGAAGCTGCGCAACGTGCTCAAGACCAACTCCGAGAACTTCTACCGCGAGGATGTCCTGTACTACACGGCCATGGCTTCCTACCACTATGCCCGCCTGAGCGTAAAGAACAAGATGAAGGAGCGTTACCTCACCTTCGTGGACGACTATCTCAACTTCGTGGGCGAGTATCCCGAATCCCACTACCGCAAGGAGCTGGACGACATCTACAATTCCGTGCAGGAATTCATCAAGCAGAATTAAAAATTTTTGAAACTTCCCCGAAACTCACGTTGTACATTATATAGATAACGTATTGTAGAGAAAATGGAAAACAAGAAAAAAGTACCCGTGAACACGGTCACCCGTGACATCAAGAACCTGGCAGCCCCCACCGGAAACATCTACGAATCCGTAGTGATCCTTTACAAGCGGGCCAACCAGATCGCCGTAGCAGAAAAGAAGGAACTCATGAAGAAACTGGACGAGTTCCGCGGAGACCGCGACACCATGGAAGAAGTGTTTGAGAACAAGGAGCAGATCGAAATCTCCAAGTACTACGAGCGCCAGCCCAAACCGGACCTGGTAGCCATCGCCGAATTCGAAAACGGAGACCTGTTCTACCGCAAGGCCCAGAACGAGAACCCCATCGACATCAACGGAGAGTAAGGCTATGCTTTACAGCCTCTCCGTCAGCAATTACATTCTGATAGGCTCTTTGGAAACCGAGTTTCCGGAGGGCCTCATCATTATAAGCGGAGAGACCGGCGCCGGCAAATCCATCCTGCTGGGCGCCTTATCCCTGGTACTGGGCGCCAAGGCCGAAGCCTCGATGGTCGGCCCTGCCGGGGAAAACTGCGTGGTGGAAGCCGTCTTCGGCATCGATGACACCGTGCGCAGGATCCTGGCCGATGCGGACCTCCCCTCGGAGGACGACCGCCTGGTCCTTCGGCGCACCGTCGGCCGTAGCGGACGTTCCCGCTGCTTCGCCAACGACGAGCCCGTGAGCGTGAACGTGCTGCAGGAACTGTCGGCCTGCCTGGTGGACATCCACTCCCAGCACCAGACCCTGCGCCTGCAGGACGCCCGCTTCCGCATGGAGGCGCTGGACCTGCACGCCGGCTGCGAAGCGCTCCGCGGCGCGTGTGCCGATGCCTGGAACAAAGTCCTGGCAGACCGTCGCGCCCTCGAGGAGCTGGAGCAGCGCCTCACCAGCGCCCGTGATCAGCAGGAATACAACCAGAGCCGCTGGCAGCGCCTGGAAGAGGCCCGCCTGGTCAGCGGAGAACTGGAAGACCTGGAGGCCGAGCAAAAACAACTCGCCCACGCAGAAGAAATCAAGGAAACCCTGAGCGCGGCAGACGCCCTGCTCACCCCTTCGGACGACGAGATTCCGTCCCCCGCCCATCAGATGCGCGAGAGCGCCCGTCTGCTGGAGAAGGCCGCAGCCTTCGTCCCGTCCATGCAGGCCCTGGCCGAAAGGCTTTCATCGGCCCGTCTGGAAGTCGAGGACATCGCGGCGGAAGTGGCCGACGCCAGCGCCCGGATGGACGTTTCCCCGGAGCGGCTGCAGCAGGTGGAGGACCGCCTCTCGCTGCTGTACGGCCTCTTCCAGAAATACGGCGCCACCACGGTGGAGGAGCTCATCGCCGAGCGAGACCGCCTCTCCTCCCTGGTCATGGACGCCAGCGGCTTACAGGCCGATGTCGATGAGGCGCGCAAGACCCTCGCCGCCGACGAGAAGGCCCATCAGGACCTGTGCGACGAATTGCATGAGCGCCGCAGCGCCGGCGCCAAACCCTTCGCCGCCGCAGTGGAGACCCTGCTGCACGGCCTGGACCTGGACAAGGCCACCTTCGAGGTGGTCCTGGAAGACGCGACGCCCGGAGCGACGGGCCGCGACACCGTCCAGTTCCTCTTCTCCTCCACCGGCCAGATCAAGGCCGATGTTTCCAAGGCTGCTTCGGGCGGTGAACTCTCCCGCATCATGCTGAGCATCAAGGCCGAAATGGCCCGCTACAAGCACATGCCCACCCTGGTGTTTGACGAAATCGACACCGGCGTTTCCGGCGGAACGGCCCACAAGATGGGTCAGCTGGTCTGCAAGATGGGAGAGAGCATGCAGGTGTTCGCCATCACGCACCTTCCGCAGGTGGCGGCCAAGGGCCATGCCCACTACCTGGTCTCCAAGGCCAGCGGCAGCACCACCGTCCATCAGCTGGACGGAGACGGCCGGGTGCAGGAGATTGCCCGCATGCTTTCGGGCGCATCCATCACTCCGGAAGCCATCGCCAACGCCCAGGCCCTATTGAACAGTTGACGCCATGGTCCGCTCCAAACATTCCATTCCGACCTTAGACGACTTTCGCAGCCAGCTGCGCCGCCACAATCTCCGCGCGACCCAGCAGCGCCTGGCCGTCCATGAGGTGATGATGGCGCTGGAGCATGCATCGGCCGACATGGTGCAGAACGAACTCGCCGCGCGCGGCGCTTCCGTCACCGTCGCATCCGTTTACAATATCCTTTCCCAGCTGGCGGATTACCGCATCTACAGCCGCAGGCTGTCGGCCACCAACAAGATGTTCTTCGACATCGAAGGAAGCCGGCACATCCACCTGTACGACCGGGAGAACCACAGCTACCGGAACCTTCAGGACGAAGAACTGTCCGAACTGGTCGCCGCCCACCTGAAGCGGCGCAAGTTCAAGGGATATACCGTAGAAGGCATTGACATACAAATCATAGCAAAACCCACACGTAAAACGAAAAAATCATGAAAAGACTGCTGATCCCCTTTATCTGCTGCCTGCTTGCCGCCTGGTCCTGCTCGCTCGGCGACGCCACCTACTATGTAGAGAACGCCCAGGATATCATCACCATCAACGAAGGACGCCTGGTGAATGACAACGGCATTGTCTTTACGATGAAAGAAGACGCCACCACCTCCAGCTACCGGTTCGAGGAGGGATACCGTTACCTCATCCTCTTCGATGTCCTCGATTACAGCTATCATATCCGCCTGAAGGAGGTCAATCCGTTCACGTACACTACCACAGTGCCGCTTCCCGAAGAAGAAATCAAGTTCAACGATCCCATCCGTATCTCGCGCACCGGTGTCAGCAAGAATTACTGGGACGTGGTCTTTTTCACTTACCGGGCAACTAATTCCAACTACGCCCAGCAGGTTTTCTACTACCACGAATTCGACCAGACCACCGGTCTTCTGAAACTGCACATCTACGTGGACGGCAACAATGAGAATCCCGTCACCATGGAGGAAAAGGACCTCAAGGTAGAGCCGCATCTGGTCAGCATCCCCCTGCGTTACTTCAAGAATGTCACCGACTTCGCCCTGACATTCGACTACCTGCACAAAAAGAACGACGGCAGCTACGAAATCATCCGTCGCACCATCCCCGAATAGTCTCCCTGTTACGACAAAAAAAAGGCCTGCTTTTGCAGGCCTTTTTAGGAGGGTGGATGATGGGGCTCGAACCCACGACACTCGGAACCACAATCCGATGCTCTACCAGCTGAACTACATCCACCGTGTTTGGGACTGCAAATGTAAGGCTTTTTTCCGGTTTTGCAAAATTTATTTTGTAACTTTGCATGCTTCGAAAGAATATTTTATCTATGGCAAAACGTGAAATCAAGTTTTCCCTGGTTTACAGGGATATGTGGCAGAGCTCCGGAAAGTATGTTCCGCGCGTAGATCAGCTGGTAGAGGTGGCTCCGGCCATCATCGACATGGGTTGCTTCGACCGTGTGGAGACCAACGGCGGTGCGTTCGAGCAGGTGAACCTCCTGTTCGGCGAGAACCCCAACAAGGCTGTCCGCGCCTGGACGGCTCCTTTCCACAAAGCCGGTATCCAGACCCACATGCTGGAGCGCGGCCTCAACGCCCTGCGCATGAACCCCGTCCCGCTGGATGTGCGTGAGCTCATGTTCAAGGTCAAGAAGAAGCAGGGCACCGACATCGCCCGTTCCTTCTGCGGCCTCAACGACCACCGCAACCTCAAGGGCTCCGTCATCGGCGCCAAGAAGGGCGGCATGATTTCGCAGGTTGCCCTCTCCATCACGCACTCCCCCGTGCACACGGTGGCCTACTACATGGACATCGTGGACAAGGTGGTGGAATACGGGGCCGATGAGATCTGCCTCAAGGACATGGCCGGCATCGGCCGTCCCAACGTCCTGGCCGAGCTCGTCGCCGACATCAAGAAGAAATATCCGCACATCAAGGTGCAGTACCACGGCCACACCGGCCCCGGTTTCTCCCCGGCATCCATGCTGGAGGTAGCCCGTGCCGGCGCCGACTACCTGGACGTCGCCGTCGAACCCCTCTCCTGGGGTAAGGTGCACCCGGATGTGATCACCATCCGCGAGATGCTCCGCTGCGACGGTTTCCTGGTCAAGGACCTGAACATGGACGCCTACATGGAAGTACGCCGCCTCACCCAGAAGTTCATCGACGACTTCCTGGGCTACTGGATCAACCCGTCCAACGCCAAGATGACTTCCCTGCTGGTGGGCTGCGGCCTGCCCGGCGGCATGATGGGTTCCATGATGGCCGACCTCAAGGGATTCCAGGGCGCCATCAACGCCGCCCAGCGTGCCCACGGCCGTCCCGAGATGTCCCTGGACACCCTCATGGTGAAACTCTTCGAGGAAGTGGAATACGTATGGCCCCGCCTGGGTTACCCGCCGCTGGTGACTCCGTTCAGCCAGTACGTGAAGAACACGGCCCTGATGAACCTGTTCAACATGCTCAACGACAAACCCCGCTGGACCACCATCGACAAGGACACCTGGGGCATGATCCTGGGCAACATGGGTCAGCTGCCCGGCCAGCTCGCTCCCGAGATCGTGGCCCTGGCCAAGGAGAAGGGCCTGGAGTTCAGCACCGGCAACCCGCAGGACAACTATCCCGACGAACTGCCCAAGTTCCGCAAGATGATGGACGAGGAAGGCTGGGATTACGGCGAGGACGACGAAGAACTCTTCGAACTGGCCATGCATGAGCGCCAGTACCGCGACTACCGCAGCGGTATCGCCAAGGAGCGTTTCAACACCGAACTGGCCGAACTCAAGGCCAAGGCCGGCGCCCCCATCGTGGTGGAACGCCCGGTGGTGGAAATGCCCAAGTTCTCCATCGAGGAATACGTAGCCAAGTATCCCAAGGCCACGCCCGTGCAGTGCCCCGTCAAGGGCCAGCTGCTGTGGGAGATCGACGTGGACGACGCCTCCAAGGCTCCCATCGTCGGCCGCAAGGTCAAGGCCGGAGAGGTCATCGGCCATGTCCAGACCTTCTACGGCATGGAAGACGTCGTCGCCGCCGTGGACGGCCTCTTCGTCGCCGTCCTTGCCAAGCAGGGCGACAAAGTGGACAAGGCCGAAATTATTGCTTTCATTCAGTAAACCGATATCCCCACAAAAAAAGAGACCGAATTTTCATCCGGTCTCTTTTTTTTTTATTGCTTCGACTCAAATTCTTTGTCGGTCTTTTTCAAGATAAGAATCTCGAGAATGGTTGCCACCAATGCGATGAGGGCAATGATTGAAAGCCCAACAATTCCCCAAACGAAAGGGTCTTCTTTAAAACAGAAATCGACCAGGAGCAATGTCAACACCATAAGGGTACCGCATGCGTAGGAGACGATAGTAATCAGGTGCCCCTGCCGATGCTCCGCACGGGTTACGGCTTCCAGAGACTGTTCCTGTTTCCTGACAGCCTGCAGCTTATAGTAAGAGTAGATTCTGTAGGCAATC
>JAEEGF010672883.1_pt1 | contig 21688 bp, 12 predicted proteins | sample 9134171 | NCBI WGS metagenome assembly JAEEGF01 (sample SAMN16246542, study PRJNA631951) | gut metagenome | biome: gut microbiome; feature: rumen; material: AP-attached | host: Bos | place: Iran: Karaj | collected 2018-10 | reverse complement strand
AACACACACTACACATGCAACCAGATCAGACAAATAACTTAACAGCCCGTCAAAATCTGAACAGGCAAGATGGCGGCCTGCATGCAGGCTGCCCTCTTTCATGTTTCATCTGTATCATTTCGACCGTCCCAACAACATCCGCGCGTAATCCCTCAAAGGCTGTTTCCGTTCCTCCGGGATGCGGACTGAATCCAATAAAGCGTCAGCCTGACGGTGGTAGTCAGCAATCACTTGCTCCGCCTCAGCCTTTACATGAAGCGCGTCATAACAGGCTATGACAGCCTGTATTTTCTCCACAGGCTCCACGGTGGGCGTGGAGCACCACCGCGTCAACGTCTCTTTCATCTCCGGGGATGCCAGCTCCAAAGCCTTCAGCAACATGTAGGTCTTTTTGTTCTCGACAATGTCGCCACCCGTCTTTTTCCCAAAAACAGACTCATCCCCATAGCAATCCAAGACATCGTCCTGAAGCTGGAACGCCATCCCGATGGCAATTCCGAAATCATAAAGGGCACGCTGGCTCTGCTCGTCAGCGCCTGCCACCACAGCGCCCATCTGAAGACTCGTGGCAAGTAACACCGCGGTCTTCAGGCGTATCATTTCCATATACTCAGGAATCGAGACCACTGGCTGGGTCTCGAAATTCAAGTCATACTGCTGACCCTCACACACCTCGCGATGCACCTGAGCCAAGAGACGAGCTGTCTCTGACGACCGGGGAGTCCTCAGGACGAAATCGAAAGCCAACGCTATCATGGCATCGCCAGAGAGAATGGCCATGTTGGTGTTCCATTTCTTATAAACGGTCTCCATGCCACGACGCAAAGGAGCCTGGTCCATGATGTCATCATGAAGCAAGGTGGAGTTGTGAAAGGTCTCTAACCCCAAGGCGGGATAAAGTGCCTCGTCAAGCGAGCCACCGAACAGGTCGCAAGCCAACAGACATAACATCGGACGAAGCCGTTTGCCTTTCTGAAACAAGGTATAGGTGATGGGAGCATACAGCTCGGCGGGACGATAGTCGAAGGCTACCGAATCCATAAAAGAAGAGAATTTCTCTTGTAATTGCTTAATCTTTTCCATGCGGCAAAGATAACGAAAAAAAATGGCGTGATATTTGCATATTAAAACTTTTTTGTGACAAAGACAATGATCATGAAACGACTCTTATTACCCACGGCATTATTTGCCTGCCTGCTTTTCTCCGCATGCAACACCACCCAAAAGTTATACGAAGCCGAGGAATACGACCAAGTGATTCTAAGAACCGCGCCAAAGATCTGTGCGGGACGGATTCACGCTGACGAAGTCACCTGGGTCGCCAACGCCTACCACAAAGCCAACCAAGCTGACCACGAGCGCATCCAACAGCTGAAGGCCACGGGACAACCCGACGTTTGGCCGGAGATCTACGAACGGTACACCAGCATGAAAGGACGTGAAGACGCCCTGTCCTGCTTCCCCAACCAACTCAAAAAAGAGATTCATTACCAGCCGTTGAATCTGGACGATGAGCTGAGCGGCTCGAAAAACAAAGCGGAGGCTTATCTCTCGGCAAGAATCCGACAGCTGTTAGAGACCGGGGAGCCCGCCAACATCAAGGAAGCGAAGAGACTCACACGCACACTCACCCGTGTCAGCACCGATGCCTCACTGATCAACGAATATCAAGTGATGGCGATGCTGAGACAGACCTCCCATCTGGAATCGGAGTTTGACTACAACGACTCACGCCGCCCCTTACCACAAGGCCTCGACGAAGCCATCATGTATTTCGACGAAACGGAAATCTCCCACTTCCCCATCGCCAAAGACAGCCTCATGAAAACGGCTAAGATGATTGTTGAACTCACCGATTTCATCGTCACCCCTGACCGCGACGAGACCGCCTCGTTCAAAGAAAGCAACGGCGACCTCACCGCCATGGTGACGGACCACAACCTCAGCAAGAGTGCCACCGTCAAAGCCGACCTGCATTTCATCTTTAAAGACCCTGAAAGCGTCACCGGAAGCGACTGGAACGTCATCACCATCCATGGCCTGGAGGCAAGTTCCAAATTCAACTACAGCTACACCTCTATAGAAGGAAAGGCAGAAGCCTGCTCCGCACAAACCCTTGAACGTTTGGCAAAACAGCCTCTGCCCTTCCCCACTGATGTCAGCCTGCTGAGAGACGCGGCTTTAAAGCTCAACAATCTCATCGCTGAACAGCTGAGCAAATGATAACATCGAAAATTTTCGATGTTCAACTTACCACCTTACCAATGTAAGATTTTCTTGAAGTCGTATTCCTCAGGATTCGGCAGGTAGCGTTTGGCTGCCTCATAATCCTCTGGAGTGATATATTGCAGACCATCGTTGAAAATCAACTCGGCCTTGGGACCGTTGAGGTTGACCAGACGCGGTTTGATTTTGCCGTTCTCGTCTTCCACATCCTTGAGATACAACGGGATAATCTCACCCTTGGGGTTGGTGGTGACCATAGCACCCGTGACACCTCTGTCGAACAGCTTCTTCACGCCATAGCCCAGCAAGGAGCAATAGGTCAGGTCATAGCCGTTCGGCTCCACGCAACGGATACCGTAGCCAATCTCTACAGGACGGCTCTTCACGCTGAGGCCGAGCAGACGCAGACGCTGTTGCAGCAGCAAGTTGAAGATATGAGCCTTGCTCACGTTGCCCAGCTCAGGATGACCGTGTTCATCGTAGGTGAAAGCCACACCCGACTTCTCAATCTCGGCATCCGTCATGAAGTGGAACACACCCTCGCTGATGATGACGACGCCATATTCCACACCCAACAGCTTACGCTTGACGATGGAGCTGACCATCAAGTTGATGATGGCGTCGAGGGTCACATCCGTTTTGTTGAACATCTCGGGGATGACCACCATCGGGCAGTGGCAGGCGGAGGTCATACCGAAAGCGAGGTGTCCGGCCTCACGCCCCATGGCCGAAAGGACAAACCAGTTGCCACTGGTACGGGCATCCTCATAAACCGTTTGCACCAGATGCACGGCGGCATCCTTGGCGGAATAATAACCAAACGTCGGCTGACCGTCAGGAAGCGGCAAGTCATTGTCGATGGTCTTGGGCACGTGGATGTTCTGAATCTGCACGTTGTTCTCGCTCAAATATTTCGAGATGCGGTTTGCAGTGGATGCTGTGTCATCGCCACCGATGGTGACCAGGAGCTTCACGTTGTTCTTCACGAAGAAATTGGTGTTGAATTCCTCGTTCTTCGGTTTGTAACGGCTCATACGCAAAGCCGAGCCACCTTGTTTTTGGATCTCATCGGCATAGATGAAGTCGATTTCATCCACCAGAGGATTTTCCTTGAAAAGGTTTTTGTAGCCTTCGTTCAAGCCAAGCACACGATAACCGGCCTTGAGGAAGGTTTTAGCCACTGTGCTGATAACGGTGTTGATACCAGGAGCTGGACCACCGCCAGCAAGGATTACAATGGATTCTTTCATTTTGTTGAGTTGTTGAATGGTTTAATTGTTGAATTGATTATTATTCGATGATAAATTCGTCACAGAAGATCCAGGCAGGCTGTCCGGCACCGACATGCCAGTCGGGGCAGGTCTTGATGTTTTTGGCAGCCATCTTCACATAACGGGCGTCGCAACGGGGGCGTACGCCAAGATCTTGAATCACGGCATCGTCCTCATCCAAAGGCACGTCGTTGACGACTTTGCCCACACTGCGGAAACGTTTTCCGTCGTCGGAGACAAAGAACTCCACTTCCTTGGGCATGAAAATCCACGAGCCTTGTTCTTGGAGGAAGCCACCTGCGAGTCTATTGATACGCTGTTTGGAGCCAAGGTCCACCGTGGCGACGAGATCCACGCCGCTATAGCCCTGCCAGGTCCCGGTACGGAAGTTCTCGCCACCTCTTTGATGGTCGATGAGTGCTTTCAAGCCACCTGCGTCATACTGGTCGGAGAAAGGATGTTCCAGTTTTACAGCCCGTTTTGCGTCGATGAGATAGAAGTCAGACTCGACGACGCGGCTCCAGCGTCCCCCTTGCAAGGCAGCAGCGCGAAGGGTGACCGCCTGCTTCAGCATCAGAGGCTCGGTATAGCGCAAGCTGTTCTCATTGGGCTCGCTCCCATCGAGGGTATAATAGATGGATGCCCCTTCCAAGGGATGACTCATGGTGACCATGAGACTGTCGAAGAAAGTGTTGGACGAGGCATTGATGGCGGGGACCACCAAAATTGACTCGGTGGGGATGCGCATCACGGGGCAGTTCTCTGGCTGGGTAGCCCAAGGCGAATCCGGTGTGGCGGTCATGGTGAACACCAACTCGCCGCCCGCCAGCACCTCGTCAACAGTGACATAGCTTCGTGCCAGAGGCTTTCCGTTCAGTTTCACCGACTTCACATAACGGTTCTGCGGAGTCAAGTTCTTGGCCTTCACGACAAAGGTCTTGCCTTCCCCGAGATGGAGGGACACCTTGTCGAAGCGAGGCACGCCCAACACATAATAGCCCGATGCGGGAGTGGCCGGATAGAACCCCATGGCGGAGAACACGCCCCAAGCCGACATCTGACCACAGTCCTCGTTACCACTAAGGCCATCACGCCCATCGGTATAGAACTCATCCATCACCTGACGCACATAACGTTGTGTCTTGGTGGGTTGTCCGACGAAGTTATACATATAAACGGTGTTATGGCTCGGCTCATTGCCATGCGCATATTGACCGATCAAGCCGGTGATATCCACCTGTTCGCGGCCCGTGAGCTTGCTGGAGGCGGTGAACAGCGCGTCGAGTTTTTGGGCATACTGTTCTCTTCCTCCCATCAAATCGACATGGGTGTTGATATCCTGAGGGACGAAGAAGTTATATTGCCAGGTGTTGGCTTCCGTAAGGGTGAAGTTGACCTGGGTGGGGTCGAACGGTTCCATGAAGCCACCGTTACGACGGCCTTGGAAGAACTGGTTTTTCGGGTTGAAGAGGTTCTTGTAGGCCTGTGCCCTTTGATAGAACTCATTGGCGATGTCCTGTTCACCCAAGGCCTCTGCCATACGGGCGACGCACCAGTCGTCGTAAGCATACTCCAGGGTCTTCGAGGTGGCCTCGCCTTCCAAGTCCACGGGGATGAAGCCATACTTCATATAGGCCCCCATGCCACGGCGGTCTTGACGCGACGAGTTCACCATGGCCTCCAAGGCTTTCCGTGCGTCGAAGTCACGGATGCCACAGAAATAGGCATCGGCAATGACCGGAATGGCGTGGTTACCAATCATGCAATGGGTTTCATTACCAGCCAATTCCCAAATAGGCAGCATGTGTTCAGGATCCGTTTCGTAATTATTAATAAAGGTATTAATGAAATCGACAGTACGCTCACGCTGGATAAGGCTGAACAAAGGATGCAGACTGCGGAAGGTGTCCCAGAGGGAGAACACCGTATAGACGGGACGGTCGGAATGATACACCTTCAAGTCATGCGCACGGTAACGTCCATCGGCATCGGAGAACAAGTTAGGCGCAATCATCGCATGGTACAGATTGGTATAGAACACCTTCAAATCGGCAAGGTCGCGACCTTGGACTTCGACCTGCTTCAACTCCTTGTTCCAAAGCTCAGAAGCGCGTTGTGCCAGGGCATCAAAGTTGAAATCCTCTCCAGGAAGCTCCGCAAGAAGATTGCCTTTGGCCCCTTCCGCGTCAACGGCGGAAATACCGATACGCATCATCACAGGCTCACCTTCCACCGTCTCGAAATCGAAGACAGCTTTCAGATGGTCACTGCTAATCTCGTTCCCTTCGGCGGGTTGTCCGTGGTCAAACACAGTGTATGACTTGAATGGTTTGGAGAACTCCGCATAGAAATAAAGGTATTGGTCGTAAGCCCAGTCGCGTGTACGACGGAATCCGCTGACGGCATGGTCGGAGATGATATTCAGCGAGGACTCATAGACGAACTCATCGTTGACCCCTTCCACCATATCGAGGAGGAGATGCGCGTCGTCAGCCGTTGGGAAGGAGCAACGCATCATGCCGATGCGGTTACCTGCGGCAAGCTCTACCTTCACTTGGTAGTCATCGAGCAGCACGCTGTAATAACCCGCGCGAGCCTCTTCGTTCTCATGACGGAACGAGGAGCGATAACCCGAAGCAGGGTTTTCCTCCTCCCCTTTGTCGAGTTTCACCTCGCCCACGACGGGCATGAAACGGAAGTCGCCATAGTCGGAGCAGCCTGTGCCGCTGAGATGGGTGGTGCTGAACCCGAGGATGGTGTGGTCAGAGGTATGGTAACCCGAGCAGCCGTCCCAGTCGTTCATGCGGGTGTCGGGACTGAACTGCACCATGCCGAATGGCACAGTAGCTCCAGGAAAGGTATGGCCGTGCCCCCCTGTTCCAATAAAAGGATCCACATATGAAACGGGGTCTTTCGACATCCCCGCGTCTTGCTGCCGTTCACAAGACATCATGGCCACGAAGGCCCCTAATAGCAATAAAGTAATGTGTAGTTTTTTCATAGGACATTATTCATAAAAACATTTTCAAAAATACAAAGAAAAAACAATCGGCAATCATTTATGGATTTTTTTCAAAAAAAAAGTTTTTTCTCAAAACCCCTTGCGGGAAAAAATATTATTCGTACATTTGTAGGCTCAAAGAAAAGGAAACAATTAGTAAAACTAACACTATTATTAATTAAAAATCATCAAAAAATGAAAAAACTGTTTACCTTACTGATGATCTTGGCCATTGCCGGTGCTGGTTATGCCCAAGTAAAGCAAGCTGCTAAGAAAGACTTCCGTCCGAAAGCTGCTCAGACGCGCACTGTTGCTCGTGACGAAGCCGCCACTATGCAAAACGTCCAGGTCGAGCCTTCTATGATGAGAGTGGAAGGTGCTCAAATCGAAATGACCATGTACGACTGGCAGTCCAACTGCGGTGCTCGTACTTGGACCCACGTTTGGGAAGATGGCAAAGTGAACTTCTGCTTCACCACCGCTGCCACCAGCAATTACGCTGACCGTGGTACTGGTATCATCACCTACGATCCTGAGACCCAGGAGTTCGTAAGCCTTGGTGGCCGTATCGAAGCTGACAGAACTGGTTTCGGTTCCATCGCTCGTTATGGTGAGAATGGCCTTGCCATTGCTGCTCACACCGCTGATGAGTTACATCTTTACATTGCTGAGGACAAGGACAACATGACCGCCAACAGCCTGCAAGCTGTCAGCGTTCTGGACAACACCACTGGTCCCGCTTGGCCTGCTGTCATGACCTCCGGCCCCAACCGCGACATCATCCACGTCGTGGCTACCGCTGGTAGCGGCACCCTCCCGGGCATGGACTCCGTGACCGATCCTATCGTTTACTTCCGTTCCATGGACGGTGGTCAAACCTGGGACAAGCAGAACGTTGTTCTTCCTTTCATGGGTCCTGCTGACGGCCTTGACTGGGGTTCCAACGTGTGCTACTTCATGGAAACCACTGAAGACAACACCCTCACCCTCGTGGTCAACAACGCTTGGTCAGATGGTTTCGTGCTCGTCAGCCATGACGATGGTGAAACCTGGGAAAAGAAGATGTACTACTCACACCCCAACATCCACGGTGTTGATACCGCCAACTGGTTCTTCTATCCCCGTTGGGTCTCTCCCGTGTATGACAGCTATGGCAACCTGAAGATCGCTTACGAATGGAACGGTTCTACTGGTGAAGCTGGCTCTGGCAGCTACTATCCTGGCATCGGTGGCGTCGCCTACTGGGCTGAAAACCTTCCTTGCCACGATTCAGTCGCTGGTAACAGCACCATCGAAGGCAACCTGGTTCCTGGCGAACCCTTCATCCTCGACACCGCTTACCTCGATTTCGACATCTACCAGTCCTCATGGTGGTGGAGCGATCGTAACCACATGCAACTCCCTGAGTACATTGGTTCACTGCTTCCTCAAGCTGAAGAAGGTTATGTGTCATGGGATGGCAGCGATGAGTCCGTCATGTTCGACTTCTATCAAGAAGGTAACTCAACCACCAACCACGGCCACTACAACAACGGCGTCTGCGCTATGCCTGTCCTGATGAGAGTTCCTGGTAGCGATGACCTCGTGGCTGTTTGGACTGCTCTTGACACCCGCTGCAAAGACGGTGACCTCAACTACTACTATCACCTCTTCGCTAACTATTCACCCGACGGCGGTCTGACCTGGGACAACGAGGTCTGCTTGGTCGCTGGTGAAGACTACTGGATGTATGAGAACTCAGAAATGGTTTATCCTCAAGCCGCTATCGTTGACGGTCAGCTGGTCGTCGTCGCTCAGGTTGACGAAGGCTGCGGTACTTTCGTCCAAAGCGATGAAAGCGTCGGTACCGACAACTTCTACACTGGCTTCGTCTTCAATCTGAATGACCTCTGGGGTGACAACGTCGCCGTTCCGGAAGTGTCACACAACACCAAGATGGCTGTGAGCCCCAACCCGGCTACCACCCAACTGAATGTGACCCTCAACCAGAATGAAGAGATCTCCATCTACACCATCACTGGCCAACTCGTCCAGAGAATGAAAGGCCATGTTGGTCTCAACACCATCAACGTTTCTACTCTGAACAGCGGTATCTACTTCATCAACGCTGGTTCCGACACTCAGAAGTTCGTTGTTAAATAAGCCTTTGATTATTTAAAATATCCAAAGCAAGAAACATCGCCTGGCGCATCGCGTCAGGCGATGCTTCGTTTTTATTGGCAATGTCGTAAGCCGGCCCGTGAAAAGGCGAAGTGCGAACCACCGGCAAACCCGCCGTGTAAATGGCACCGCCATTCACCGACAACATCTTGAAGGGCAAAGCCGCCTGGTCATGATACATCGCTAACACCGCATCATATTTCCGCCATGCACCCGTCCCAAACAAACGGTCAGCCGCAAAAGGCCCAAAGGCAAAAAGCCCGTTTTTTTGAGCCATCGCAAGCACAGGCGTGATCACGTCACGTTCTTCAACCCCAGACATCCCAGCGTCGCCAGCGTGAGGATTTAGCCCCATAACGGCAATCTTTGGCGAAGCAATGTTGAAATCCTTCTTCAAAGCCTGAGCCAATATGACTAACTTGTGCATCACCATCTCTTTGCTAACCACCGAGACCGCATCCTTCACCGCAATGTCAGAGGTAACCATGCCAATGCGAAGGTAATCGCTAACCAACATCTCCACATAATCCTGCCCGTTGAACAAGGAAGAGAGATAGTCGGACTGCCCATTGAAAGGAAAAGACGATGACTTCAAAACCGAGGGACTTAATGGGGCTGTCACCAAAGCGTCAATATGACGTTTCACCAAGTCATCAGCAGCACGCTTCAACGAAAGCGCCGCCATCTTCCCTGCCTGCTCCGTCATCATCCCCGGCTCAATCTTCAACTCGTCGTCAGTGATGTTAACCACATTGAACTTCTGCAAATTAGCCTGACGCACATCACGGGTCAAGGAATAATTAAAATCATCAATGCCCAGACTTTTCTTGTAATAAGACAAGACCTTCGACTGACCATACAACACAGGAGTCAGCATCTGAAGCATACGCGAATCTGAAAACGACTTCAAGATAATCTCGTAGGAGATACCGTTGAAATCACCATGGGTAATACCTATCCGGATAGGCTTGGAAGACGAGTCGGAATTGTGCATATTACTGAATTTTAAATGGTTATGAAAATAACCTTCAAAATTAGCAAAGTTTTTTCATAAAAACAAGAAAATCAGCACTTTTATTTTTTAACACCCCATAAGCCTACATCGGATCGACATCAATCTGAACTTGAACCGACTTAAAATCAGAGTGTTGTTGGAATAAATGAATCTGCTGCATGATCAGTTCTTTGACCTGCTGGGCATTGTGCTCACGGTTGAATTTGACCAACATTTGCTTGATATACAAATTTTTCACCCTTGAAACCATAGGATATTCAGGACCCAAGAGATCTTGTTTGAATATCGGTCGAAGCATGGAAGCCAAGGTGGCGGCAGCTGGATTCAGCTTTTGGAAATCTTTATGTTTAAGCCTGATGAGGACAAGTCTGTAGAAAGGAGGATAGCCGAATTGACGGCGGTTGACCATCTGTTTGTCATAAAGCCCTTTGAAATCGTTACGAAGCACATCTTGAAGCACAGGATGCGAAGGCTCGTAGGTTTGGATGATCACCTGGCCATGGCCTCCTTTCCGACCGGCGCGACCGGCGACCTGCGACATCAGTTGGAAGCTGCGTTCATGGGCACGGAAATCCGGAAAAGAAAGCATGTTGTCGGCGTTGAGGATGCCCACGACCTTTACCGAATCGAAGTCAAGGCCCTTGGTCACCATCTGCGTGCCCACAAGGATGTCCGTCTCCTTGTCCTGAAACGACTCCAAGATGTTTTGGTAATCGTTCCGAGAGCGGGTAGTATCAAGGTCGAGACGGCCGACCTTGGCCTGTGGCAACACCAGCTGCAAGTCTTCTTCCACCTTCTCAGTGCCAAAACCATGCATCTTGATGTTGGTGCTATGGCATTGCGGACATTCCGTGGGAACGCTGGCGGTATAACCACAATAATGACAGCGCATCACATTCTGTTTCTTGTGATAGATAAGACTCACATCGCAGTTGATGCACTGAGGCACATGATGGCAGTCGTCACACTCGATACGGAGGGAGAATCCGCGACGATTTTGAAACAAGATAGCCTGGTTGTGGTCTTCAAGGGTCTTTTTCACCGCCTCGAGCAACACACTGCCGAAGTCGGCCTGCATGGTCTTGCGATTACGTTCCACCCGCATGTCGCTAAGGATAATCTCCGGCATCTCCACGCCTCCATAGCGTTCGGTAATCTCCACCAGTTTATAGCGGCCGTGAAGCGCATTGTAATAACTCTCGTAGGAAGGGGTTGCCGATCCGAGCAGCACATTGGCATGATGCATCGAGCCAAGGACGATGGCAGCGTCGCGGGCATGATACCGAGGGGCAGGATCCACTTGCTTGAAGCTGCTGTCGTGCTCCTCATCAACGATGATCAGACCGATGTCGGAATAAGGGAGAAAAATGGCCGAACGAGAGCCGATGATGATTTGACGCTGGGCACTTTTGTTTTGCGCAAAGTCGCGCACCTGCTGCCATACCTCCACCCTTTCATTGGTGCCGTATCGTGAATGATAAACCCCGAGTTTATCGCCAAAATACTGTTTCAGACGGTTAATAATCTGGGCGGTAAGTGCTATCTCCGGCAAAAGATACAGTACTTGTTTCCCCGCATCAATGGTGTCCTGTATCAGTTTTATATAGATTTCAGTCTTTCCACTGGAGGTAACCCCATGCAACAGGACAGGCTTCCCCTCGCCGAAGCCCTGTTTGATTTGGTCGAAGGCTTGTTGCTGGGCGGTGGTCAGGTGAATAGAGGCGACGTCTGACTGCACGGCAAAGTCCTTCAGACGGCTCACTTGCCGTTCATACACCTCGAAGACTCCCTTTTCGACCATGGCTTTCAGCACGGCACTCGTGGCTTGGGCTTTCTTCAGCAAATCCGATGCTTTCAAGTCGTGGTCGCAGTCTCCGCCCAAAGTAAGATAAGCCAACAGCACCTCCAATTGCTTGTAAGCCCTTTTGGTCAAGCTGTCCATCAAGGATTGAAGTTCCTCCTCGTCGCGGTACTTTCCCGCAAGCCGCGCGAAACGCTCATATTTGGCCTTGTATTTCTCGTTCAGCTCCTCCTCCATCACCAGGATGCCTTTCTCCATCATGGTATGAATCAAGGGCATGACTTTTTTAAAGCCGATGATTTTACTCACTTCACTGATGGCGATCTTCGGTTGTATCTGGAGAGCCTCCACGATCATGTATTCATAGTCATTGAGGGCCACACTGTCCAGAACGAAGTCGGGGGCAATGGCAACTTTCGACTCACTGCTGAGCTTCAGCGCGGAAGGAAGGGCGGCCTGCATCACCTCGCCGAGATGACAAAGATAATAGGATTTGATCCAGTCCCAGAACTTGAGTTGCAGGTCATTGACCACAGGCACATCGTCCAGCAGGTCGGTCAGGAATTTCACTTCGACCCCAGGCACGGTTTCGGTGATGGACATGACCAATCCCGACATAATCTTGGTCTTGCCAAACTGTACCACAGCCCGCTGCCCTACCCTAATGGCATTATTCAACGCATACGGGACACGGTAGGTGAAAGTTCCAGGTACCGGGATGGGAAGCAACACTTCGGCGAAAAGGGTGATTCGTTCAGTGGGAGGTGAGGGTGGTGTAACCGATAAGTTCGTCATAGCCTTTGTTGGGGTTATAATAATAGAAATAGATCCTGTACAGATTCTCCGTATCCCAGTGATTGCCCGCGGTGAGTTCGGTGGAGACCACCCCAGTATCGCGGTCGGCGGTGACAAACATGAAGTTGTAATAACCCTGTTTGAGCAACAACTGGCAGAGATAGCCGCCCAGTTGCGCGTCATAATTCATTTGGTTGCGCTCGTCGAAGTTCCAATCGTTGATGGCACCCATCACATAAAAATCCTCATGAGTTAACGGAGCAGGCCATCTCAAAAAAAGATTGACCCAAGCGTAATCAGCCTCGGTATCAGTCTCCAGCCCATCGTTGGACACGTAGATGTATTTCTCCCCATAGATATCCTCGTAGGTGATGTAAGGTTTCCGCGCACGGGACTCACAGACCGCATAGTCAACCACATAATAATCGTCCGTTTGATAAATACGAGCGATATTCTCCGACTGGAAATAGAAGTTGCTGAAATTAATCCTCCGGTATTGGTTAGCCCCTTCAAACACGGTTTGAGGAAGATGCTCGTAAGTGATATAGTCAGGATAGATAAAACTGGGCTTCAGACCTATCACGGCATTGTCCCAACGACCGTTTTGCCGGATGGTGAGATGGGTATATTGCTGCACGTTTCCGGTCATGATGCTCGGAAGCGTGACTTTGATATTCAACTGCTGATGGGTGTTGCTCAAAGTCAGCTCATCACAATAACGAGGCACAGAGGCGTCGATGTTGGCTTTTTCATCCACAATCATGAAACGACGGGTGAAATAGATTTGATCCTCCGTGAGCTCATCACCATAAACAATGAGCAAATAGTTTCCAGAAGCAATCGGCATCATATCTTCCTCGGGGAAAGAGAGTTGATAATGCACGTAATCGATGAGGGTGTTCCTGGAAAACTTGAAGTCATCGATTTGTCCATAGTCATAACCCGTGGCAAAATAAAGCCGTTGCACTTCGGAAGGATACCAGTCGTTGGTGCAATGAATAAAGGTATAATTGAGCACATCGGCTTCACTGCCAAGAATATCGAACGACAAGGTGAGCCGACCCGTCATGTTGTCGAGCGGGATCAAGGGCTCTTTGTTCTGGTTTCCATCGGCATACAGAAGAACGGTCTTGACCGACTCCTTGTAGTCAAGGTTATCACATGGCCATTCGAACTGCTGGGCATAGCATCCCAAGACCAAAAACAGGGTGCAGAGGAGGGAGAAGAGGCTTTTCATCCGATTCTTTTTTGTTTTAACGCATTTACTATTGCAAAAGTACAAAAAAAGATGCTATCTTTGCGAATTGAAAACGCATATCACTCATTTCAGATGAAAAAGAGCATTCTATTCATACTCTCAGCCGTCTTGATGCTATCCTGTGGATGGTTGCATGCACAGGATTACGGCATTGAGAGTCCAATCACTGAGAAAAACATTGGCATTGGTATTAAGGGAGGCATCAGCGCCATGGACATGGCCTACCATATCGGGAATCGCAGTTTCGTGAACCACACGGTGTTGTACCAGCATCCTGAGCAAGCCTTCCATTGTGTTACGGGAGGCCTATCTGTAGAGCGCATCACCCCGCTCCTTTCATACGGAGCGGAGCTGATGATTTCCGGAGTGGATGCCAGAATGCCTAAGGACACCATTCGATATGCGGAAAGAGACTCCTCGTTTTTCGTCCAATTAAGGCTGCCTGTGCGGTTAAACCTCAAGCACGGGAAGAAGTTCATCCCCTATCTGTTCGTCGCGCCAGAAGTCAGCACATACCTTTATTTGCCCATCAACGACAAATACACCATCAATGGCTATTCTGTTTGGAACGGAGTTGCCATGAACTGGGGCACTAAGAACGCCGCCACCCTCCATCTCAATGTGATAGCAGGCGCAGGTGTGAATTACAAGATTGAGATTGGCAATTACGAGTTGTTGGCAAGGCTTGAGGCCGGATATAAGATGGGACTCTTGAACACGCTGCCGAACGACATCGGGATGACACGAAAGATGATGGGATGGGAAGCCACGATAGGATTGGTCTTCCCGTTGTTCAAAAACCCGCATTACAGCTGGTTGATGTAAGACTCCAAGACAGCAATCACCTTAAACTCACTTTTTGCAGGTAGTTTCCCTGGCTTGAAGAGAGTTTGATGAGATAAATCCCTGATGCGTAAGAAGACAGGTCGAGGGTAACATGCTCGCCTTTCATCAAATGGCTCATGGGACGGCTGACGATACGTTCACCCATCAAGTTGAACACTTCCAATTGGACTTTTCCCAACAAAGTTTCCTCGCAAACCAGGTTGACTTTCCCGTCGGTGGGATTGGGGAATACTTTGACCATCCAGGAAGGCTGTTCTGAGGTAGAATGCCCGATTGTCTGGATGCACAGGGTTGATGGAGCCACTTCGCATCCGTTGTCCGTGGTGACGGATAAAGTGGTGGTTGTGATGTTTTCAAAGCGGTTCCACAGGATATCCACCTCGTTCCCGTTGGCGTACAACCAACCGGCATGGGCGGGCTCCAGTGCCCAGATGTAACGAACACCCTCCTGGGCTTTTATGGAATAATGGCTGATAGGTTGCGTGTAAATGTTGACCAGGCTGTCTCCTATGATGTTGTCCAAAAGGATTTCATCCAGGAATGTAAGGGTTATCGTGCTGGCAACGGTGTCGCTGCCGTTGAGAGCATGAAGGGTAAGTGCAGTCAAGCCTTCTTGCAGGTCGCTGGTTCCCGGGTAATAGATAGGGTTGATTAAGGTATCCTGTTCAAAATGGCCGTCACCCTCGGTGGTCCAATAGTAAGATGTGCCATCGTATGCATAGGCATCATGAAGCTCCACACCCGCTTCTCCACAATGGATCAAGCTCTCTCCCGCATGGGCGATGACACGGTGCTGAGGCGGGAAGCAGATGTCGTCAATTTGGAGGATGCTGACATGGTCATCAACCACCTCATGTATGGAACGGGACCAGGTAAAAGTTTTCTTGCCTGCTTCATTCGTGAATTCGGAATAACACCATTCAGGGCTGTTGAGTTCATAATTGCTGTTTGTGGTTCCAAAACGGAGGGTGTCGTTTTCACCCGTTTTATATCGGAAGGATACCTTGGCTTCATGATTCAGGTATTTGTTCCCGCTAAATGACGCTTTGAAGGGGTAGCTGAGAATGTCACTGGCTTCGGTGGTTAGGATGAGACACCGTTGTCCTTCGCAAGCGTCCTCGTCGGAGTATTGCCAGCGGTTGCTGTTGTTGTTCCATCGAAAGAGGGGATTCAGCGTGTCGGTCTCAAAGTTCTCGAAGATTCCACTGTATTGCATCGTTGATTCGATTTCTTGGTAGTTGGTTCTATCCACGAGCTCGAAGTGGGTCTGCACCCATGCGCCTCGGCTTTCCTCCTCGGCTTTGAGCAGGAAACTGATTTCTTGTTCTTCGTTGGGGGCGAGGGGCTCCACGAGGATGGACGGCTCTTCAATGTCTATGAAAGGTGCTTTGACGGCAAGGCTGGCTCGCATCGGAGCGGTGGCCGCATGTCCTTCGTTGGTGATGCGGTAGGTCAGTTTGGTCGTGCCGGAAGGGATGATGTGGGTGGTGGGCTCGCCTTCCATGGAATGAAGCTGACAGATTGAATCAACGCGGATGACGGGGGCATTAAGGGTGATGCTTAAATGGTCTTCGTGTGTGTTCTCGTTTTCGTCAAATTGGATGAAGAACGGAATGATTTGCTGATCCACAACGTTCTCTGCAATTTTGAAGCGGAAGGCTTTTTTAATCTTGAATGTGGCATCGGGACCTAGCGACGGGTAGGAAGCGGTGTTTTGGGTTAGTTCAACAAAGGAGGATTCGCAACGGAGTGTAAGGGTTCCCTTGTCCGAATCGAAATTGCTATAGTTGTGCAAAACAATGTCGATGTCAACCATTTCGCCAGCGTCGAACTGGCCGTTGTCATCACTACTGTTGAGGCAGAACTCTTTCACATAGACGTAGGGTTGGTCGGATGCGATGACGATGACTTCCTTTTCAAATCGGACACAGTTTTGTTTGGTTGCGGTGAGCCAGAGGTGTGTGCCTATGGGCAGATTGGGCAAGGATATGGTTTGAGGTTGTCCAGTGCCTTGGATTACGCTGAGGATTTCTTCGTTCAGTGAAAGGCATACGGTAGCACCTTCCTCCGCCGTGAAGGTGTATTGTGAGGGGTCGGTGGTGAAAGTTCCAGCTTCCATGGCTATTTCATGCGGAACTTCAGTGTAAAGGTTGAGGTAAGCGTCGCCTAAATCATGGAACACGTTTTGGGTAGTAGTGACTTTGACCGGCCACCAGTTGGGCAGGAAGACGTGTTGGTTAAGGAAGAGCTTACCTGCCACAAGGGCGTATGAAGGTCTGGTGAACAAGGGTTGTGTCATAGTGCCCTTGTCGGGCATATAGTTGGGCCAAAAGTGGTCGATGACACCCCAAGTGAGAATGTCGTTAAAATGCGAGTGCGTTACCGTAACGGCGCCAATACCGCCCAGAGCTCCTGTCTTGGCATTGCAGAACTCGTAAATCATGGGATCCTGCCCAAAATAGATTTGGTTGTGGTTGGTTTCATAGAATATCGCTTTGGAGTATAATGCGGCATCACAGCCGATGGAAATCACAAAAGTAGGCTCTGTACTTGTCAAATGCTTAATCTCGCTGGAGTACATCCACGGGCTGCACCACAAGTCAAAGGAAGAATGGTCGCGATACAGCGTGAGGAACGAGCTTTGGTTGAGAGCCTCAACAAGGTAAGATACATCCATTGCGTTACGCCAATCTTGAAGTGTGTCGGGAGACTGTGCAATATAGTTTTGTCCGTTAGGCCCAAAATAATCCACTACAGCACCTGTGTTTGGGTCGGTGGACCATTCTGTTTCGGGGTAGATAGGGTCTGACTGAGCGTAAATCATGTAAAAATTCTTGGGATGTCGTCCGAGCTTGTTACGGTAAAATCCATTCACGCTTTGGGAAGTGATTAAAAACCATTTGTTGTGTTCGTAGCTGGAGGTGATGAGGGGACGGTCATAATAATCCAACTGGGTGGGAGGATTGGTTTCGTATTGTATTATTTTATTTACTTGTGTTTTATAATCGTCTAAATTAATGGCAGGGAGGCGACTAAGGGTTATATCAGGGATGCTGTCATCGTTCATGTCAGCGTAAGGGTTGTCGGAACTGTAATAGTAGTCCCGCGAAGAATAGCCGTCGTTATAATTCTTAAAAAGAAGGTTGAATCCAGGGATGCCTGATGTGGCGGCATAGTAGGTGCTTGTGGCAAAAAGGGTATCTACTCCACTGAAAATCATGACAGCTGCAGGGGGGATTGTCCAGTGTTCGTATGCGTTTTTGATGTAGCTTTTGATGGCACTGGCGTCATTGCCGCCACATTCCGTAGTGGTGACCACCTTGGTGAGGACGCCTTGCTTGGTGCGGAATTGTTTCAATTGGTCGGCCAAGGCCACAATGCTGTCATCGTCAGGGGAGATGATAAGGTATTCGCAACCTTCCTCTTTATTTTTTACAGCCTCATGAAGGAGATCGTAATAGTGTGCCTCGGGAAGCATGTCACTGTTGATGACCAGGTCGCGCAAGATACCGTCCCAGTCTGGATTGCGGTAGCGGGGATCACCGAACTGCCCGTTCCCACCTTCAAAGCTCACGTCGATATCCATGTCATAGATGACATCCAAGGTTTTCTTTACGGGGTTGTATCGGAACGGAGTCACGTGAAGCAATACGACATCAAGACCGCGTATTTGGGTGGTTTGGGCGATGACGACATTCTCTGAGGGGTAATGGGCATCTTTGCCGAAAACACTCATATCTTTGGTCAACCGGGGCATCCCAACTGCTGAATCGCCCTGCAAAGGAGCAACGGGGAGCAAGTCGATGCCGGTTAAGGTCTGGCATCCTTTTTCTTTGACTTTTACGCTGACAGTTGCACCTTGGGGCACGGCGATATAGCGGTTTTCAAAAGGCAGGTTGGGCATGCCCTCAGCAAAAGAGCCGAAACTTCCTTTGAGCGAAATCTCCTGACCTTTGACATCGCCATAGACAATATTGAGGATGCTGATTTCAGAAAGCGCATAATGCAGTTGAAGTCCATCGGCAGAGCTGCTTCCGATATGGAATCCTTGTTCAGTATTAGTACGGAACTGATAGTGTTGTTGGGCATTGAGAACACTCAAGGCAAGGCAGAGTATAATAAGGGAAACAGCTTTTTTCATGGCCGGAAGATTTTAAAGATTGATATGCAAAGATAAAAAAAACTTTTTAGAAATAAAAAAAGCACGCTTAACGGCGTGCTTTTTATAAGCTTAGAGAGCTGAGGTGATTTTTTGTTGCACCTCAACAAATTCTTCTGGAGTCAGTTTCAGATGTTCTTTTTTGAAGTCAAGGTCACCTTCGTTGGTGATTGGAACCAGATGAATGTGGGCATGAGGTACTTCCAGGCCAATGACGGCGACGGCAATACGTTTGCAAGGCATGGTCTTTTCAATAGCCTGGGCGACTTTTTTTGCAAAGACCATCATGGCGCCAAGCTCTTCATCCTCGAGGTTAAAAAGGTAATCCGTTTCATGTTTAGGCACCACCAAGGTGTGACCTTTTGAGAGCGGGTTGATATCGAGGAACGCAAAGAAACGGTCATTCTCAGCGATTTTATAGCAAGGGATCTCGCCTTGTATGATTCTGGTGAAGATAGTAGCCATAATGAAAGATTAACGGGTTATTTCAAGGATTTCAAAATACATCTTGCCTGCGGGCACCATGATTTCAGCGACCTCACCCACTTTCTTGCCGAGAAGGCCTTGTCCAATCGGTGAGTTGATGGAGATCTTACCAGCTTTAAAGTCGGCCTCTTTTTCAGGAACGATGGAATAAGTCATCGTCATATTAGTTTTGGTATTTTTAATCTTCACTGTGGAATAGAGGAGAACTTTAGACGTATCGATTTTTGACTCATCCAGAATACGAGCGTTGAAGATGAGATCCTGAAGATCGGCAATTTTTGCTTCCAAGAGACCCTGAGCTTCTTTAGCAGCGTCATATTCAGCATTTTCTGACAAGTCACCTTTATCGCGAGCCTCTGCAATGGCTTGAACAATACGAGGACGTTCACGGAGGATCAAATCGTCGAGCTCGTCCTTCAATTTCTGCAACCCTTCAGGGGTAAAGTATTTGATTTCTGACATGATAATAGGTTTATTTTAAACGTGAAAAAAGAGACCCTTACCGAAATAAGGGTCTTCTTTTCAAATGATTTGCAAAGATACTAAAATTCTTTCAAATGTTGCAAGACATTTTTAGAAATTTAGTCTCACGCCAACGGTGTGCGTACCTTTGTAGTGGTAGGTAGTGCGATAGGAGTAGTCAACAGCGAACACAGGAGCGTTCTCAGCTTTTGAGAGAGGCACCTGGACGGAGAGACCAGCGCTAAGACCATTGTTGAGGTTCATGCACTCATCGCTCAAAGAGCCATTAAAGATACCACTTTCGTAGGTATAGCCAACACGCAGGCCAAGATAATCTTTCCAGCCATACTCAAGACCAAGCACATACTGGTCTTTGGTGAAGGAGTTGGAGATGAAGTTACCAGCAACCGTGAGGCGGTTGGTTTCAGCGAAGTAGAAGTCGTATGCAGCGGCAATACTCAGCTGAGTGGGCAACTCGAATTGGTCAGCACGTTGAATAACCGTGTTCTGGAGTGAAGTGTTTTGCAGGAGGAAAGCCTTAATGGAAAGACCGTCGCCCGAGAACTTCAAGGTAGGTCCAATGTTCTTCAAGGTGATACCGAAGTGGATATTGTCGAACGGGCCCGTCACATACTGGATACCAGCGTCGAGAGCGACACCGACAGCGTCCATATTAGCGATTGACTCGCTGATGATCTTCAGGTTAAAACCACCACTGATACTATTGGAGAAAGTCTTTGCAAAGGCAAGGTTGATGTTCATCAAGCTGGGTCTGAAGGTACCCAAACCTTCGCCATCGGGGCTTTCGGTTGTGGTTTGATCGACTTCACCCAAGTTGAACGACATGAAAGAAAGACCGAGCACGCTGGACTCACCCACGCGGACAGCAAGTCCGAACGAGGAGATGCGGATGCCAGAACCGGAAAGCCAGTCGGTATGTGAGAAGTTGACATCGAGGCTACGAATGCCCGTGATACCAGCCACATTGCCATACATGGCTTCCACACCATGCACAAATGACATGCCCGCATTACCGAAGCCAGCGGAGGCAGCCCAAGGGTTAATTAACAACTCAGATGCACCAGCTTGGCCTGAACGGTCTTCATTACCTGCAAATGCCATAGGAGCGTTGATCCCGAAAAGGAGGACAAGGCTCAAAACGATATATTTAAATGATTTCTTCATGATTCTGAAATTTTTAATGTTAGCATTTTACGATAATTAGAAAGTATTCAGGTCGATTTGACGCATGGCACCAAAGAACTTAATAGTACGTTCACCACCACTAGTGTTGTCTTTAACGTGGATCAGATAGAATCCAGAAGCAACAGGCGTATTAGCGAAGTTAGTGAGATCCCAATCAATGGAAGGCTCTTGGTTATCCTTCTTGAACTGACGAATCTTGGTACCAGCGATGTTATAGATGGTAACCACGCAATTGTCAGGAAGGTTGGTAATCTTGACGCAGTTCACCAGAGCGTTGGCCTCGTAGGAGCTATAAGCATAGTACGGGTTAGGCACAACGTTGATCTTGTCAAGGTCGCTTTCGGTCTTCGTAGGATCATTGAGATCGGGGTCGAGACCCTCAATAGCAAAGGTGAACTTAGGATTCAGGTTGTTGATGTCCAAGTCAGCATACAAAGAATCGAGGGCAATGCAGCCATATCCAGCAGTATAAGGTTTGCCGATACGGATACGGATCTTCGCATCGTTACCTTCAGGCAGCCAAGGCATACCTTCAACAGCCATAGGCATACCAACCCACAAGCATTGACGCCAGAAACGTTTGCTGTACTGAGTAATCAAGTTTTGGGCACCAGCATTCTGGATAGCGTTGAGCACCTTGAACAGATACTTACCAGCATCGTAGGCCGGGCTGTTAAAGTCTTTGTACTTGAAGGCAGGCGTTTGAGGAACATCGGTAGGTCTATCAAGACCCCAGATGTAAACGAAATGCTTACCACCAAGGACAGGCTCGCCATCAACCTGACGGAAGAGGACAGGATCAGCGTCTTGTTCAGTAGTACCATCAACAGTAGTCTTTTTCAGTTGAGGAGGATTGAACATCAAGTCATTACCGTTCAAATCCGCAAGGTAAGAGTCTTCACCATAGAGCAGATTCAGACGCATACCAGACTCAACATCGATGACATAGCCCGGGAACCAACCCATACCCTGTGCAGCGATATAGTTAGGATCGTCAGGATT
>JAEEGF011642994.1_pt1 | contig 21690 bp, 16 predicted proteins | sample 9134171 | NCBI WGS metagenome assembly JAEEGF01 (sample SAMN16246542, study PRJNA631951) | gut metagenome | biome: gut microbiome; feature: rumen; material: AP-attached | host: Bos | place: Iran: Karaj | collected 2018-10 | reverse complement strand
CCCCCTCTGTGGGCACCTCCACCCGGTAGAGCCGGTCCACCAGGGTGGCCAGCACCTGGATGGCGTTTCGTTTCCCGAAGCCGCTGAAGGAGTGGCCGCCCTCCGTCGCCGCCGTGACGGCGTACCGATGGGAGCCCACGGCCCGGGTCACGACGTTCTCCAGGCGGGAGTCGTCCAGGGTGATCAGCTCCCGCATCCGCCGGCCGTACCTCTCCACAATGGCCCGGCAGCCCTTCAGGTTCCCCAGGCCCTCCTCGCAGGAGTTGGCCACGAAGACGATCCCCCCGTCGGTGGGGAGCTCCCTCTGCATGATATACCGGGCGCAGATCATCAGCACCGCCAGGTTGGCGGTGTCGTCCGTGACGCCGGGGCAGTACATCATATCCCCCTCCTCCCGGAAGGGCAGGGGCTCCGTGTCCGGGAAGACCGTGTCCGTGTGGGCCATGAACACCGTCAGGTCGCCGTCCTCCGTGACGCGCCAGGGGCAGATCACGTTCAGGGCCTCGTCGATCTCCACGTTCTCTCCGCCATTCCGCCGGAACCAGTCCCTGCAGAAGGCGGCCCGGGCCTCCTCCCGGTGGGAGGGCGCCGGGATGGCGCACAGGTCCCGGATCAGCTGCCGGAGCTCCGGCTGGACCTCCCGGATATACCGCTCCATATCCGCTGTCAATGCCATTTTTTTGCCTCCTTCCCCGCCTCAGCTGGTTTTCAGCAGCGGAAGCCCGCAATCATAGAGGGCGTCGTTGATGAGGTTCACGTCGTAAGTCCGGCGCTCGATGTAGTACTGGACCACCAGGTCCGACTTGCTGCTGCGGCTCAGGGCATAGCCCGCCTTTCCCAGCAGGGTCTGGGTTTGAGCCAGGTCCAGCTTCAGCCCGATGGCCAGCTGGATCACCGTGCCCTTCTGGGGCTGGGCCTCCTTGTTGTTGAGGATCTTGTGGAACCGCTGGCGGCTCATCCGGGCCCTGTGGTACACCACGGAGTCCTTCTCCCCGCACTCCTGCAGCAGGGACAGCAGGTAGTCGGTGAAGCCGGACTCCCGGGTCCGGAGGAACTCCTCCAGGCTTCCGGCGGCGGAATCCTCCACCGCCGGGCGGACGGTGAACACGCTGCCGACGGAGGGGGCCCTCCGCCTCTCCCTGGCCGCCGCGGCGGGCGGGGCAGGCCTCCTTTTCCCCCCGGAGCCGGAAGGCGGGGCCGCCTCCCGGGGGGCGGCCGACAGGTTCGGCATATGCTGCAGCTGCCGGCGGCGCCGCAGATACTGCTCCCGGCGGCGCTCCTCCGGGCTGACCGGCAGATCGCCGTGGGCGGCGCCCGGCCCGTCGTCCGGGGCGGGGACGCCGTACTCCTCCCGGTTCCGCGCCTCCACGTAGTTGTCGTCGATAAAGCTCTTCAGATCGGCGAACAGGCCGCCGGCCTTCTCGAAGGCGGCGCCGCTGAAGAGCACCAGGTAGATCTGCATCCGGTGGTGCAGGGCGAACTCCGAGATGGCCCGGACCGCCGTCAGCAGGGCGTAGTCGTGGGGGAAGCCGTAGGTGCCCGCCGCCATCAGCGGGAAGGCCACGGACCGGCACCTCAGCTTCAGGGCCAGGTTCAGGGCCGCGTCATAGGCCCGGCGCAGATCCTCCATCTCCCCGTGATTTCCGTCCTGCCAGGCGGGGCTCACCGTGTGGAGTACGTATTTCGCGGGCAGGTCGAAGGCGGGCGTCTCCACGGAGCGGCCCACGGGGATGTCGCCGATCCTCTTCCGGGCCTCCAGCAGTTTCGGGCCCGCCGCCTTGTGGATGGCGTAGTCGGTGCCGGCGCCGATGATGGGCTCCGGGTTGGCCGTGTTGACGATGGCGTCCACACGCATCTTCGTGATGTCGTTTCGTACGATCTCATAGGGCATGACTTTCACCTCCTTGCTTCGTCTCGCTTTCCGTCTCCATTGTATTACGGTCCGGCGGCAATTGCAAGGGCGCCGTCCCGGCGGGCGATTGACAGGTCTGATACAATGGAAGCAGAATCGACCGCCTGCGGGCGGAGCACGGGAGAGGGGGCGCGGATATGAATCGGACGGACGAGCGGCGCGGCGCAGAGGCGGAACGGCTGACGCGGGAGGCCATGGCCGACGCCGGCGTCAGCGACCGGGAGCTGGAGCTGCGGCTGAAGGAGCTGTACGGTCTTGCCCCGGAGGAGCTGCCCCGGCTGACGGACCGGGGGCGGAGCGGGATCGACCCCCTGGTGTTGGCCTGGCTGCTGACGGTCCACGAGACGCCGGGCAGGTCCGGGGATCCCCTGGGCTTCCGGCTCCGGTACGCCGGGCCCGGGCCGGAGGAATCCGCCGCCGAGATCGCCGCGCTGCCGGCGCCCCGCAGTCTGCAGGGGGCTCTCCTGGACCTGGCGGACCGGTGGCTGGGCGTCAGCGGCTCCGGGCGGCTCATGTACCTGGCCTACCCCGTCTGCCGGTATGCCGACGAGGACGCCATGGAGGAGCTGGTGAACCGGGCCGTGAAGCGGTACGGGGACGTGAGCCGCAGCGAACCGCCGTCTCTGCGGGTCTTCCGGGACGCCTGTCTCCGCAGCAGGACCCGCTCGGCCATGCTCTTTGCCGGCCGGGCCGGGGACATGGGCGGGTATCTGGCCCTTCGGGTCACGGAGCGGAGCCATCCGGAGGCCTTCGTCATCCGGGACGGGATCCTGACGGAGTACCGGGGGCCCGGCGGGGACGTGGTGATCCCCTCGGGCGTCACGGCCATCGGTGAGCGCGCCTTCGCCCTCGCGGGGAACCGCTCCGATGCGGCGACCGGGGCAGACGCCGCGGGGCGGGATGACCGGGGGCTTCCCCGGGAACGGCGCCTCACCAGCGTGATGATCCCGGACAGCGTCAGGAGCATCGGCGACTGCGCCTTCGCCGACTGCCGCTTCCTGGGCGGCGTCACGGTGCCGGAGAGCGTGGAGCGGATCGGCGAGGGGGCGTTCCGGGGCTGCGAAAGGCTCGCCTGGGCCCGTCTCCCGGACGCGCTGGAGGAGATCGGCAGCCGACTCTTCTCCGGATGTGTAAATCTTGAACACTTTACAGTTCCCGCCGGAGCAGGGGCCATCGGCGACTACGCCTTCGCCGACTGCCGCGCCCTCAGATCCGTCGCGCTGCCGGAGGGTCTTCGGCGCGTGGGCCGCGGGGCCTTCCTCCGCTGCGGGAGTCTCGTCAGCGTGGAGATCCCGGCCGCCGTGGAACGGATCGGAGACTGCGCCTTCGCCGACTGCCGGGAGCTGTGCAACGTCTGGATGGCCGAGGGTCAGGCGGACGTGGGGCGGCACGCCTTTGCCGGCTGCAGCGATCTGTTCGAGATCCTGGAGCCGTGAAAACCCCAGGCGCCTCGCCCGAGAAACGAAACGACAGAATACCGGACTGCTGCGGCGCAGCAGTCCGGTATTTTCGTATTTTCATGGGGATCTCTCCGCCCGCCGGGGGCGCTCAATAGATGGTCTTCAGGTCCTCGGGGCGGACGCCGTACTGCCGGCAGAAGGCCTCCAGCTCCCGCCGGGAGTTGGCCGCGGCGTACTCGCGGAACACGCCGGTGGAGCGGTCGATGAAGCCCAGCGACATCTCCCGGGTGCAATAGCTCCGGCGGACGGCGGGCTGCTGCTTCTCCGGGTCGTAGGGCGTCGTTTTCTCTCTGCGGAACCAGCTCATCCTTACCTCTCCTCTCTCCGCGGGGTCGTCTTTCTGTAAACCGATATCACTTTACATATATTGGGGTCAATCGTCAAACCAGGCCACGGCCCGGACGGGAGAGCCGTCGCAGTCCCGGATCCGCAGGGGGAAGCAGCTGAAGTGGAACAGGCCGGGGCCGCACTTGTCCAGGCTGCAGAGGTTCTCGATGTTGACGATATTTTTCTCCCGGAAGAGCTTTTTATGGCGGGTCAGCGCGGCGTCGGCGATGGGATCCACGCTGATGACGTCGAAGCCGATGCCCTTGTAGCCGCCGGCCAGGACGTGGTCCAGCACCTGGTCGTCGATGCAGGGGAAGTCGCCGAAATAGGACGCGTCGCCCCAGCGGGCGTCCCAGCCCGTGCGGAAGAGCAGGAAGTCCGCCCGGTCCGCGTCCTCCCCGTACCGCCGGAGCAGGTCCATGGTGATGGGCTCCCCCTCCCCCAGGCCGGAGCAGTCCACCACCAGAGCCAGGCCGATGAACTGCTCGGGCGGCAGCTGATCCAGGGTGGGCCGGCCGGGGAACAGGTGGGCCGGCGGGTCCATATGGGTGCCGGTGTGGCTGTACATGGTGATGAGGGTCTCCCGGAAGCCGTCCCGCTCGCAGGTGGTGGCGGTTTTCAGCGACGGCGGCTCCGTGCCGGGATAGACCGGCATATTCTCCTCGATCACGTGGGTCAGGTCGATCACTCGCATGGCGTTTTCTCCTTTTTCCCGCCGGGCGGGCCCGTTTTCTTCCCTTTTCTTCCCTTTCACTCCACAGTATGCCACTTTCTCCCACTTTGCGCAACTATTTTCCCACCCGGTCCCCCCTTTCCCCATTCCGCGCCGTTTTCCGGCCGCCGGGCCCTTCCTTTCCCCCCTGCTCCGCAGGCGAAAAAACTTGCAATCAAAGTAAATATTTAATATAATAAAGTGAAATTGACAGTACATGGGAAGAGGTGTTTCCTGTGATCGACAAGCAATACGGCGGCACGCTCCTCTATTGGGGCCACAGGGTGGCGGTCCGGTACGCGGACGGCACCGGCGCGGAGGGATTTCTGGCCCCGGACGCCGGCGGCGTCCTCTGCCTGGACGGCGCCCCCCTCCGGCCGGAGCAAGTGGCCCAGCTGCGGATCATCGGCGTATGCGCCGGTCCGCCGGACAAGGACGGGAACTATCTGTTCCGCAGCCTGATCCACGGACGGGGCGCCTACCGCTTCCCCCCCGACGAGCCCGGCGCGGCGGAGATCCTGAACCGCCTCCGGAACGCGAGAGTCCTCTGCGAGGCGGACGCGATCCTGGAGTACGAGGGACAGAGCGGTACGATCCTGGCCCGCGACCTGCGTCTGCGCCGCGTCCGCCATCAGGATCTCAGGGCCGGACGGCTGGTGGATTGCATCACCGAAGACGGCGCCAAGCGGGAGGGCACGGTGCTGGCGGTGCTGGACGACGGGTTCGTCCTGGAAATGGGATCTCCTTTACAGCCGGCTCCGGAGCTGATCTCCTATGACGCCGTGCGGGAGATTCGGCTCCTGAAGCGGCAGACGGAGGCCGGCTCCCGGGAGATGAACGCGGGCCTTGACGCCGGGGAGCGGATCGGCCTGCTGTACTACATCAGTGAAAACGGAGCCTTCATCGGAGAGTGCATCCAGAACGGGACGGTCGTCAATCGCGAGGCCTTCTACTGGAACAGAGGAGAGCACTCCTTCCGTACGGACGAGGTCTATCTGGTCCGCTATACCGCGGATCAGCAGGCGGCGAGGGAGGCCGGCAAGGCTCCTCCCGCCCGGTGCGTCATCCCCCTGACGGGGAAGAACGGGGAGATGATCAGCTTCCCGAAGCAGTATTACTCCGAGCTGCGCCTTCTGCCGGAGGGCGCGGCCCCCAAGCCGGAGCCCGGCCAGGTGCTGATCCCGGCAGGCGGGCGGCTCATCGCCGCCCGGCAATCCGGGCTTTTGGAGTCCATGGCCAGGGAGCTGCTGGGAAAAACCGTCTTCGCCTCCCTCAGAGACGGCGAGTCCGTATGCGGACGGCTGGAGGACGTGTCCGGCGGCGGGATCTCCGTGGCCACCTGCTTTGAAAAAGAGAGCCGCCGCGTCGACTTCTTCGATCTGGCGGAGCTGCTGTCCTTCGGCCACATCACCTCCCTCACCGGGGAGGGCGGCGTCGTCGACGGCAGGTTCCGCTTCCGGATGGTCGATCTGCGCAGCGACTGGGACCGGGACGTTTCCCGCCTGAGGGTCGGGGCGGCCGTGTGCTTCCGGCCGGTCAAAACGGCCGCCGGGGTCTTCGCCGCCAAGGACGTCATGTGCATGGAGGAGGAGACCGACGAGCGCTACGCCGGCGCCGCCCAGGTCAACGGCGAATACGTCTACCGCTTCGGGCAGGACCCCAAGGTCCTGTGCGGCGAGGAAGGCGGACGGGACCTGTGGTTCCCGTGGGATAACGGCGCGGTCTACCAGGTGCGTATGCACAGGGCATGGCGCCGGGCGCCGGGCGACCGGAGAGAGATGGAGTGGGTGGAGAGCTATGTCCGCTTCGTGCCGGAGGGCGTGAAGACCCTCCGCTGCCTTCCGCTGGATCCGCTGCCCGCGGGGATGGAGTACGCCATCGCCTGGCGCAACCCCGGCGACGACACGCTGACCATCTACCGCAACGCCTATCACAACAGCCGGAAGATCCCCATGGACCTGGCCTTCGGAAAGGCGGATACCGGCCGGAAGGCAGCCTATACGGTCCCCATGAGCTCCGTGGGAGAGCTGGGCGGGGAGAGCATCCCCCTGGAGATCATGCTCTCGTCCAGAAGGGATACCGTGAACATCCATCGTTTCCTGGTGCGCTACACCCCCCTGGAAGGCAACGGCATCGAGCCCGACTCCATGGAGGTCCTGCGCTCCTTCCGCTACCCCGCGCTGGCCGGATTCCGTTTCCGGCCGGATCAGAACGCCGTCTCCCTGGTGCTCTGCACCGACGATCCCCCTGTGCAGGGGGGAGCCTTCCTGCTGAACCGGGCCTTCAGCCGCACGGACCTGGCCAGCTTCGGCAGAGAGGCCGTGGATTTCAGCACGCTGCGGGCGGACAATGTGAACGCCGCCCGGGAGCTGCTGGACAGCAGCAGCGGCACCGGCCTGGAGGGACTCCGCCTGGCCGCGGCGGCCAAGCTCCGCTTCATGATCTGGGACCACACCAGCGGCTGGGACGACCGGGCCAAGCTGAGGGCCGTCCTCTCCCCCGCGCTGAACACCATCGGCCGCATCCGGTCCCAGGGGCGCTCCGCCGAGCAGCAGGAGTGGGCCCGGTTCCTCTACATGCTGTCCCTGCGGGTGGATCCCAGATCCCAGAACGCCTATACCTGGTTCGTGGCCTCCCTGGCCTACCAGCTGAATCCGCGCCTTGCCTTCCTGTCCAGACTGCGGACGCTGCAGGAGGTCACCCTCGCCATCGTCCGCGCCGACGTAAGCGACAGCTTCTACGACGCCATGACGGCGGGCATCATGATGCTCTTCGTCCCCATGCCCTTCGAGAGGGCCGACAGCGGCGATAAGTTCCGGGAGCTGGTGGATCCGGACGCGGGGCGGAAGACCATGGACGAGCTCCTCCGCAATATGGACACCGGGTTCCGCGCCCGCTACCAGGCCAGCCTGGAGCGGCTGGTCCAGGAGCCCTCCTCCGCCGGGACCCTGGAGGACCTGCTGCGGCAGGCCGTGGAGCAGTGCAACGCCTTCCGGGACCTCTTCACCGCCAATTACGAGCCCGGGCAGTATGAGGAGGAGCTGGACAGGCGGTTGGCGGACCCCCGCGCCAGACTTGTGGTACCCAACCGGAGCCGGGTGAACGACCGGTTCCACACCATGCTGGAGCGCATGCACGACACCTCCGAATACGATATCTTTCCCCGGCGAAAGGCCTCCTTCGAGAGGGCCCAGGCGGCCAAGAAGCAGGTGAATCTGTACCAGGAGACCTGCCTGTACCAGTATCTGTACGCGCCCGTCATGTCGCAGGCCGTCGGACGACTGATCTTCGCCATGAAAAAGTACGCCGATTACTCGCGGCCCGTTCTCACCTTCAACGGCTGCGACGTCATCGGGGTGCGGGGCGAGCTGCTGCATCTGCGCCTGTCCATCGCCGTTCCGGATGCCGCTCCCATGCGGCAGAACGCGGAGAACGTCTCGGTGCGGATCCTGTTCTCCGACGACTATGAGATCCTGCCCAACGACGAGAGGGGCGACTCCCCCTCCACCGAGCGGTCCTCGGTGGACGTGAGCGTCAGCGGCTCCATCGCGTTCATCCTCAAGTCCATCCCCGCCGGACGGGCGGAGGCGGGCGTCGATTTCCTGATCCGACCCAAGGATCCGGCGGCGGACAGCTGGACGCTGACCGCCTCAATGGTCTACGGCTGGGCCTGGGATACCTCCGGCAACTACAGGGCCGACGACGCGGTGGGGCGCAACAGCAGCCGGGTCGACTGGACGGAGCTGACCTTCTCCCGGCCCCGGGAGCTCCCGCCCCTCTCCCAGCGGCGGGCGGGCCTGTTCCACGCGAAATTCGACAGTCATATCGAACGATATATCCGGGATCTGAGCAAGGAGGATCCCGACAGCCCCCAGATCCCGGCCTTGAGGCGTATCCTCCGCAACCGGTACCGGGACGTGGAGGCCGTGACAGACGCCTTCCGCGACCCGGCCTTCCCCGACACGCTGGCGGACGAGGCCCAGATGGTGATCCTCCAGGGACAGTGGCGCGTGGGCAAATCCACCGTGCTGAATCGTATCGGCAACCGGATCCGGGAGATCGATCCCCAGGCCGTGGTGCTCAGCATGAACATGCCCTTCGTCAACCGGGAGGGCAAGGCCGTCTCCACCTTCAGCCGGGCCTTTGCCCAGGCCCTCCTGAACGTCTGCGCCGCCGCGGACATCCGGCTGCTGCCGGAGGACGAGATGGACAAGGTCATAGAGTTCAGCGAGTGCCGCCGGCTGCTGAGCCGGTGGATGAGCGCCCATCCCGGCGTGCGCGTGGTGCTGCTGCTGGACGAGTTCACCCATCTCTACGCCGACATGCGGGCCGGAAAAGCCGCCCGGAGCGACCTGAAGGAGCTGGTCACCTTCCTGATCTCGGACGAGTGGAAGCTGCTGACCGTGGCGGTGGGCGGCGAGTTCACCTCCCGGATGCTGGGGCTGCTGGACGGCAACACCATCCAGAAAATGCCCAAGATCGTAAACCTCCAGTATCTGGACGAGGCCCGGGTCCGGGATTTCGCCCGGTTCGTCATCGGCGAGGAGCGGTTCGGAGCGGAGGGCTCCGGCGCCTCCGACGCCGCGCTGAGCCGGCTCTATGATCTGACCCGGGGCAATATGTTCCTGCTGCAGGAGTTCTGCTCGGATCTGATCAAGACGGCCACGGAGGACGCGGACAAACAGGCCGAGGCCGGCAGGGATTGGGACGAGAACCTGGTCTTTACAAACCGCTGGATCGACCGGACGCTCCGCCAGGTCGCCGCGGGTATGAACGAGCTGGGGAAAAAGCACCGGTTCGACTTCCTGTGGAACCCCTTCAACGAGGATGAAAACAGCGCGGACGTGTCCGACCAGAAAACCGTCTCCCTGCTGGAGAACGAACACGTTTTCGAGGACTACCGGAACATCTTCCGGGGGATCATACAGGTGGCGGACGGAGATACCCACACCTTCCACCGGCAGACGCTGAAGGAGCTGCTGACGGAGGGCGAAGCCGCCGTCATGACGCCGGAGACCTTCGAGGAGCGGTTCCTGGCCCTGTTGGAGACCCGAAAGGTGCTGGAGCGGGTGGGCTACTCCGAGCGGTGCTACCGCATCGCGGTGGACCTGTGCTTCATCCTGCTGTACCTCTCCCGATAATTCTGCCGATATATGGAGGACAATCATATGGATCAGATCAACGACGTGCTGGAGTTCTTCTCCATGGGGATCAAGCTCCTGAGCAACTACTATTCCGCGGACGAGGCGGCCCGGCGCCGTTTTGCCGACCGGCTGGGCGCGCGCCTGGCGGAGGCGGCGGACGACGACAACCGCCTGCTCCGGGTGGATCTGGCGGACTGCGCCGATTTCGGCGCTCTCCTCCGCACCCTTTGCCTGGCCCTGGGCCAGGAGAAGGCGGAGCAGCCGGATATGTCCCTCTCCGCCCTGCAGAGGCTGACGGACAGCCTGGACCGGCGCCTTTCCCGGGAGGAAAAATGCGTGTGCCTGCTGCTGGAAAACTTCCAGCTGTGCCGCGAGCGCTGGACGGATCCGGATTTCGGCTGGCTGCGGAATCTGCTGTACAGCTCCGACGCCTTCTCCTGCGTCACCGTGTCCGACCGCCATATCGATCTGTTCGCCCACGTGCCGGCCATGGGCTCGGCGCTGAGCAACATCTTCACGGTGGCGGAGGAGATCGGAGGCTGACATGAAGAAGGCCTCTATCCTGGATTTCATCGGCCGGGAGGAGATCCTGGCCGGTCTGGAGGAGCGGATCCTCCGGAAAAAGCAGCACGTGGCCATCAACGGCCTGCCCCAGATCGGGAAGACCCAGATCCTCAAGGAGCTGGGCAGGCGGCTGAGCGCCCTGCCGGACGGCCCGCGGGTGGTGCAGACCTACGTATACGGCCGCCCCTTTCAGGACGCCCTGCGGGACTTCCTGTCGGATCTGACGGAAGCCTTTCCGGAGGCGTCGGCGGAGGATCTGGAGGCCGCGAAGGCCACCGGCAGCGACGGGGCGCTCCTAAACCGGTTCCGCGCCGTCCTGCTGCACATGACGGAAAACCGGCCGCTGGTATGGCTGCTGGATGAGTTCGATATGGTCTTCGGCGGCGCCGCCCCCTGGACGGAGGCCCAGTACAGCGCCTTCGTCCGGAAGCTCCTGCTGGACGAGGCCCTGTCCGGCCGGGTGATCTGCGTGATCGCCTCCCGGCCGGCGCTGGGCAGCATGCTGCTTTCCTTTGAGCAGCGGCTCAACCCCTTCGTGTCGGAGACGATCCCCTCCTTCAATCTCAAGGATATGGACGCCTACTACGACTATCTGCGGGAGAACATCTGCGGCCGGGATCTGGACCGGACGGAGCGGATGCTGATCCGCAGGCACTGCGGCCGCTATCCCAAGCTCCTGGCCCTGGCGGCCCAGCGGCTGCTGATCTCGGGCGACGACGTGGCGGAGGCCCTGCGCCGCTGCCGGGAGTCCTTCAACTCCCAGTTCCGGGACATCGTCTACCTGATGGCCCGGGAGGAGAAGACCGCCATGCACAGCTTCTCCAGCATCGTACGCTGCTACTTCAACCCCACAGCCGACGACGGCGAGACGGTGGAGCGGTTCCGGGCCCTGGGCTACGTGGAGAACTACCGCCTGCCGGGCGATCCGCTGCCTGCGGACGACTACCGGTACCCCTACATGACCGTCTCCCCCGTCTTCGTGGACTACCTGTTCAGAAACCATCTGGACAAAACGGAGCTCAACGACATCACGGTGCCGGGCATCTACGATCCCCGGGTGCTGCTGGGCGGCCTGGTGGGCGTCCTGCGGAAGATCACCCGGGACGTCCTGGCCCCCGATTATCCCGGCAGGGACTGGAACGCCGAGGTCCTTCTTGGCAAGTGCGTCTCCCGGGGCGACGGGAAGAACAACGACGCGGGACAGTATTACGAGTTCGTCTTCTATCCGGACGGCGGGAAGACAAGGATCAGGCAGAAGGCCGCGTATCTGCTCTCCGGGCCCGTGGGAAGGATCCAGATCTCCGCCCCCATCGTCTTCCTCACCAAGGCGTACAACAGCTCGCCCCGGTCCGAGACCTGGCTGCTGGATCCCATCAGTCTCAGCGACCACGCCAACCTGATCATAGGGTTCGCCTCCCGCTTCGCCCCGTATTTCCAGGAGGCCCTGAACGCCGATCTGAACGATCCCAATCACAGCCGGCGCTCCGCCGCCCAGACCGCCTTCTCCAATCTCTTCTCCACCCTGAAGGACGCCCGGGACGGCTACGCCCACTACCTCTACAGCGGGCAGCTCCAGCCGGCGGGGACCGCCTCCCTGCAGGATCAGCACGTGGCGGAGCTGTGCAAGAAGCTGCTGCGGAGCATCTACGCCCGCATCTACGCCCTGTGAGGGGGCGTGAGGCGGCAGGCGGGCGGAGGCGACGATCCGCCGGAGATTTCAACGAGTACAGGAACAGCAGGGCCGACGGCCCCGACCAGCCCGGCGCCGGCAGCAAGTCCGGCGGAGGCGAAAACGAAGTGCAGCTATGAGAGATTTCAACGAGTACAAGAACCGGGGAGCGGGACCGGAGAGCAACTCCTCCAACGAAACCGTCGCGGCCAATCTGGCGCGAAAGCTCGTGGACTGGTTCAACAAGACCAAGCAGGACGCGGAAAACGGCGACGCGGAGGCCCAGTTCCGCCTGGGCGAATTCTATGAGTCCGGCTTTCCCCCCGCAGGGCAGGATCCCCAGCAGGCGGCATACTGGTTCCGCAAGGCCGCCGACCAGGGCCACGCCAAGGCCCAGGTCAAGCTGGCCCGCTGCTACTACAACGGGACCGGCGTGGAGAAAGACGTCTCCCAGATGCCCTACTGGGCCCGGAAGGCCGCCGAGCAGGGCGATCCCGAAGGACAGCTCATGCTGGGTCTCCTGTACAAGGAGGGCATGGGCCTGGCGGCGGATGCCAAGCAGGCGGTATACTGGATCCGGAAGGCCGCCGACCAGGGCGATCCCCAGGGACAGCATCATCTGGCCTGCTGCTACCTGGAGGGAAAGGGTGTTCCCAAGAACCTGGAGAAGGCGACCCAGCTGATCCGGAAGGCCGCCGACCAGGATAACCCCGAGTCCATGCGGCTCTACGGCGTGATGCTGGCGGACGGCATCGGCGTGAACAAGGATCTGCCCAGGGCCATCGAGTGGCTGGAGAAGGCCATGCAGCACGGGGACGAAGACGCCCCGGAGCTCCTGGAGAAGGCCCGCAAAAAGCAGGAGGCCGCGGCCCGCAAAAAGCAGGAGGCCGCCAAGGCGGCCGAGGCGCAGCGCGTCCGGGAGCTGCTGGAGGCCAGGGACACCTCCATGGAAACCGGCGCCATCATCGCCGCCGTCCTCTGCGTCGCCGCTCTGCTGGCGCAGACGTGGATCCTGGCCGGCAGCCATAACGGCCTGTTATTCACCCTGCTGAAGATGGCGGCCATCGCCGTGTCCGTCATCGCCGCCGCCGTGGCGGTGGCCCTGTTCCTGGGCAGCTTCTCGGAGTCCCTGGGGATCCCCGGCGGCATCGCGGGCTTCCTGGCCGGTCTCGTGGCTGTCATTCTGAACGGATATCCGGGAGCGTACCCCCAGGTCAAGTGGTACGCGCTCCTCGCCGCGGCGGTGATCACCGTGATCATGGCCATCGTGATCATCGTCAAAAAACAGCGGCCAAAGCCGTAAGGGGCGCCGGTGACAATAAGGTGCGGATATGAGAGATTTCAGCGAGTACAAGAACAACAGGGACGGCGCCGGTCCCGACAAGTCCGGCGGCGTCAACAGCTCCGGCGGCGTCAACAGCTCCGGCGGCGTCAACAGCTCCGGCGTGGACGGGCTCCGGGCCATGGCGGAGAGCGGAGACGCGCACGCCCAGGGGCTGCTGGGCTCCTTCTACCTGGTGGGCAAGAACGGCGTGGAGAAGGACGAGGCGCAGGCTGCGAAATGGTTCCTCAAGGCCGCCGAGCAGGGCGACGCCAAGGCCCAGTGCATGATGGGGCATTGCTATGAGAACGGCTGGGGCGTCGCGAAGAGCGACTACCTCTCCATGACCTGGTTCCGGAAGGCCGCCAAGCAGGGCGTGCCCGAGGCCCTGTTCAACATGGGCCTTTGCTGCATCCTGGGCCAGGGCTGCAGCGAGGACAAGGAAGCCGCCGTCGATTATTTCCGGAGGGCCGCGGAAAAGGGACACGCAGGGGCCCAGCGGCGTCTTGGTCTCTGCTACGAAAACGGCTGGGGCGTCAGGCAGAACGCCGAAGAAGCCATCCGGTGCTACGAGAAAGCCGTGGAGATGGGAGACGACAAGGCCCCGGAGCTTCTCAAGGTCCTGAAGGAGAAAAAAGAACAGAAAGCGGCCAAAGAGAGAACGGCGCGGATCCAGCGGATGAAAGCGGCGCGGAACACCAAGCGGGAACTGCTGGCGCTTGCCGGCGCGGCAGTCAGCGCCGCCGTCTTCCACTGGGCCAAGACATGCGTGGTCTCAGGCGCGGGCACCGGGATCGTCGTGCTCTCCCTCGCCCTTCTCGTCGTCTGCACCGTCGCCACGGTGTCTTTGGCCGTATACAGCTTTTCGGACGATTGGAGCAGCCTCTCCGCCATTATCGCCGGCATCGCCAGTCTGGTCCTCGCCCATCACGCCAAATACACGGACCAGTACCCCCACAACGAGATGATCTTCCTCATCGCCATGGGTCTGCTGGCCCTGGTGATGCTGATCCGGATCGTTGTGAAAAAAAGCCGGCCCAAGCCGTAAGGGGGCGGGTTTTCAGAGAGATCGCCAACAAACAAAGAAGGACCCGGGGAGCGATCCCCGGGTCCTTCTTTGTTTCCGTTTCGGGTCCTGCGGCGCGTGCGGTCCCTGCTTTACTCCCGGCCCTCTCCGTTAAAGAGATAGATGATCTTTCCCTCCTGCCGGTGGGTCATGCTCCCCCTGCTCCGGGGCAGCGGCGCGCCGCTGTCGGAGCCCAGCATGTAGGGCAGCCGCAGGATCTTGTATTCCGCGTCGATCCGCAGGCATCTTGCCAACCGGGCCACCTCGAAATCCGCCCATTTGGCATGGGGGATGACGCCGGGCTCCGCCATGATGATCCTTTTCCAGGGGGGAAGATCGAAGGTCCGGATGGTGATCTCCATGAAGCCCTTCTGATCCAGCCGGATCTCCAGCGGCCCGGGCTCGGCCACGTAGTCCGTAATGGTGCCGGTTGCGTTATACCGCCGGGCATTCCCCTTTTCCAGCATGACCTCTCCCACGGTGAACTCCATGGACAGTCCGCCCTCCAGGTGGAGAGTGAACGAATGTCCCTCCGGCGACGGATGATGCAGCAGCTTGCCGTAGTCGTAGCAGGTGAGGAACAGGCAGCTGCGCACCAGGCGGTCCTCATCCCCTCTCCGCCAGGTCAGATAGATCTGCGGGAACGCCTTTGCCTCCTCCGGCGGGATGTTCTCAAACTCACTGAAGGGGACCTTGCAGGCGTCGATGACAGAAAAGAACCACTGCACCGCCTCGTCCAGGTCCCGGGAGCTGCCGATACACTGACCCATCCAGGGCCTGCGCTCCGCCTTTCCCGTTTTCTTCCATTCCGCAAAGGACTCTGTCACGTTCCGGTTGCGGTTCAGGCTCTTCTCATCTACCCGGACATCCTTCATCTCCCAGAGATCCACATACATTGTCCGGTCATAATAGGTCGCCGCCCAGAATTCCTCGTCCGACATCAGTCCTTCCCGGAAGGCCCGTCCGCAGGAGACGAAGTGCTCTCTTATCCTGTCCAGAAGCCCGTCCGGCGTCTCCTTTTCCGCATAGGCGCGGTAGATATCATACAGATCAGCGGTCATACCCATCCCTCCCCTGTCGTTCTGCTTTTATTGTACCACAAGATACTCCTCCTTGTCACCCGTTTTCCCGCAGCGGCCTTGCCCCGATAGATAGACATAATATTTTTTATGTCTACCATCCCCCTCCGTCAGGGATCTCTCCTGCCGTATCCGGCATCAGGATATGCGTTATGTATACTTGCCGCCCGCGCCGGGACAAGGCGCACTTGCTTTTTGCGCTTTACTGTGTTAATCTTTTTATGGACGAAATCTGAACCCGGAGGTCTGCCATGATCGATACAGGCACCATCCTCTTCCCCGCCGCCGAGGGCGAGGAGGAGCGCACCTACTACGTCTACGTGCCGGAGGAGGATCCGGAGGAGCCGGAGCGCCGCTATCCGGTGCTGTATATGTTCGACGGACACAACGTGTTCTTCGACGAGGACGCCACCTACGGCAAAAGCTGGGGCATGGCGGAATATCTGGAGGCCGCCGGCGCGCCGCTGATCGTGGCGGCGGTGGAGTGCAACCACCACGAGCCCGCCGGGCGCATCCGGGAGTACGCACCCTACGACTTCTCCCACAGGATGTTCGGCGGGGAGATCCGGGGATACGGAAAGGTCACCATGGACTGGTACACCCGGGTGTTCAAGCCCTTCGTGGACGAGAACTACCCCACCCTGCCGGACCGGGCCCACACCTTCATCGGCGGCAGCTCCATGGGCGGGCTGATGAGCCTGTACGCCATCACGGCCTACAACGACGTTTTTTCCCGGGCGGCGGCGCTGTCCCCCTCCATCGGCTTCGGCGTGCCCGGCATGGACGCCATGCTCCGGGGCGGACACATGGCGCCCGACACGGTGATCTACATGGATTTCGGCGAGAAGGAACTGGCCTGGCACCGGCGGCTGCCGGGGCGGTGGCGGGCGGTGAACCGGGCGCTGCTTCAGCGGGGCGCACTGCTCACCTCCCGGATCGTGCCCGGAGGCGACCACTGCGAGGCCAGCTGGGAGCGGCAGCTGCCCTTCGCCATCCCCACCCTGCTTTTCGGAGAGGAGGAATGACCCTTGGTAACGCGCTATGACCGCTGGTTCAGCGACGATCTGAGCCGGGAGATGGAGATCAAATCCTACGGTCACGGCGGCAAGCCCGTCCTGTTCATCCCCTGCCAGGAGGGCCGGTTCTTCGACTTTGAGAACTTCGGCCTCATCGACGCCTTCGCCCCCTTTATCGACGAGGGGCTGGTGACCGTCTTCTGCGTGGACACCGTGGACATGGAGACCTGGTCGGCCACCGGGGCGGATCCCGCCCGGCGGGCCGAGCGCCACGAGGCCTGGATGCGCTATCTGGCCTACGACGCGGCGGGCTACATCCGGGAGTGCCGCGGGGAACAGGGCATCCTGGCCTACGGTGCCAGCCTGGGCTCCCTCCACGCCGCCAACCTCTATTTCCGCTTCCCGGAGACCTTCGACGCGGTGCTGTGCCTGTCCGGCGTGTACACGGCGTCCTACGGCTTCGGGGACTACATGGACGGCACCGTGTATCTCAACTCCCCGGTGGACTATCTGGCCAACATGCCCTGGGATCACCCCTATCTGGGACTGTACCGGCAGAACAAGGCCGTGTTCTGCGTGGGGCAGGGGCCCTGGGAGGAGCCCCACTACACCCGGGATCTGGAATACATCCTCCATCAGAAGGGCATCCCCGCCTGGGTGGACTACTGGGGCTACGACGTGAGCCACGACTGGCCCTGGTGGAAGCGGGAGGTCCCCTATTTCCTCCCCCACCTCTTGTAAAGGAGAACGAGCTATATGAAAAACGTGATCTTTATCTCCCCCAACTTTCCCCAGAACTACTGGCTCTTCTGCCGGGCCCTGCGCAGACGGGGCGCCAACGTGCTGGGCATCGGCGACGCGCCCTACGACGAGCTGCTGCCCCAGCTGCGGGAGTGTCTGACCGAGTACTACCGGGTGGACAGCCTGGAGGACTACGACCAGGTGTACCGGGCGGTGGCCTTCTTCATCTTCCGGTACGGGCGGGTGGACTTCCTGGAGTCCAACAACGAGTACTGGCTGGAGCAGGACGCCCGGCTGCGGACCGACTTCAACATCCCCACGGGCTTCCACAACGAGGACATCCCCCGCATCCGCTTCAAGTCCGGCATGAAGAAGTACTACCGGCAGGCGGGGATCCCCGTGGCCCGCTACCATCTGGTGGACGATGAGGCCGGGTGCCGGGCCTTCACGGCGGAGGTGGGCTGGCCGGTGGTGGTGAAGCCCGACAACGGTGTGGGCGCAGCCGCCACCTATAAGCTCAAGTCCCAGGCGGATCTGGAGAAGTTCCTGGCCGAGTACGACCGCTCCGTCCCCTACATCATGGAGGAGTTCATCCACGGCCAGGTGGAGACCTATGACGCCATCTACAACAGCAGGGGCGAGCCCCTGTTCGAGGCGGGGAACGTGAGCCCCATCTCCATCATGGACATCGTCAACGACAACGGCAACTGCGCCTTCTACATCCGCAAGGAGCTGCCGGAGGACATCCGGACCGCCGGGCGGGCCGCGGCCAGGGCCTTCGACGTCCGCAGCCGGTTCATCCACTTCGAGTTCTTCCGCCTGTCGGAGGATCAGCACATCGGCAAAAAGGGCGACGTGGTAGCCCTGGAGGTGAACATGCGGCCCAGCGGCGGCGTCAGCCCCGACATGATGAACTACGCCCGGAGCACCGACGTGTATCAGATCTGGGCGGACATGGTGGTGCAGGACGGGACGGAGCTCAGATCCTCCCACCCCTGCTACTGCGCCTATGCCGGCCGGCGGGACGGCCGTCCCTTCCGGCTCAGCCACATTGAGCTGCTGGAGCGCTGGGGAGACCGGATCCGCCAGGAGGGCCACGTGCCCGACGCCCTGTCCGGCGCCATGGGCAACTATATGTACCTGTGCGCCTGCGACACCGGGGAGCAGCTGGAGGAGTTCTACCGGGACGCTCTGGAGTGAGGGCCAGGGCGTCGGCAGGAGTAAAACGAAAGAGGTTTACATAACATTATGAAGTACATGAAGCTGGGCAATACCGACATAGACGTATCCGTGGTGGCCCTGGGCACCTGGGGGCTGGGCGGCGGCAGCGTGTGGTCCGACCGGGACTCCACGCCGGCCGAGGCGGCCCGCCTGCTGGACGCCTGCCGGGACCACGGCGTCAACTACATCGACACCGCGCCGGTGTACGGCACCGGAGCCAGCGAGGAGCTGCTGGGCGCCGCCCTGAAGGGCCGGCGGCAGGATTTCATCCTGCAGACCAAGTGCTCCCTCAACTGGCGGGGCGAGGGCGGCAACTTCCACTACTCCCGGGACGGCTACACCGTCAACAACGACACCCGTGCCGCCGCCGTGAAGCGGGACGTGGAGGACTCCCTGCGGCGGATGGGCACCGACTATCTGGACTCCGTCATCGTTCACTACGTGTGCAAGTCCTTCCCCGTGGACGAGACGGTGGGCGCCCTGGAGGATCTGATCCGGGAGGGCAAGATCCGCACCTACGGCCTGTCCAACAGCCAGCCGGCGGATCTGGATGAGTACAAGGCCAGCGCCGCCCGGAACTCCGACGGCGTGTCCGTGGTCCAGGAGTTCTTCAGCATCCTCTCCCCCTTCCACGGCCGGGACTACTTCCCCGCCGCGGAAAAGTACAACACGGTGTTCCAGACCTACGGCGTGCTGGAGGAGGGCTTCCTGACCTCCCCGGCCTTTATGGAGCGCCGCTTCGCCCCCACCGACATCCGCTCCCGCATCCCCTGGGTGGAGCCGGAGAAGCAGGAGGGGCTGCGCCGGGCCTTCGCCGCCTGGGAGCCCCTGTGCCGGGCCCACGGCTGCAGCTTTTCCGCCCTGGTGGAGGCCTGGGCCCTGACCCAGTACGGCCGCATGAGTCTGCTGGTGGGCATGCGGCGGGAGGCCAGCGTGGCGGACACGGTGAAATGCCTGGAGGTCCGCCTCAGCGACGAGGAGGTGCGGCTCATGGAGGAGGCCGCGGCCCCCATCCAGGTGGAGGTCCTGGACAAGTAAACGCGTGAAACGAAAGAAAGAGGACCTGCCGTACGCGGCAGGTCCTCTCTTGTTCCGGGCAAAATCTACGGCGCCGGCCGCCGGAAGTCCCGGGGGTCGCACGTCCTTTCACAAAAAGCAGGCCCGCTGAAGCCGTTTCAGCGGGCCTGCCCGTCTTTTTATCACACCGGGTCCCCGGCAGGGTCGTTCCATTGGCCCAGCATGGTCCGCATCCACTCCGCCACGTCCATATCGTAGACCGCGTTCAGGATCTCCGGGCGGGTCACCGTCCCGATGTCGCCCCAGGCGGCCGGACGGCCGCGGTGCAGGAGCAGCGCCTGCTTTCCGTAGGCCCGGGCGAGGGACAGATCGTGGACCACCGAAACCACCGCCCGGCCGGGGGTCTTCACCCATTCGGCGATGAGATCGAAGATCTGCTTCTGGTAGACCAGGTCCAGATGGTTGGTGGGCTCGTCCAGCAGCAGATACCGGGGATCCTGGGCGAATACCTGGGCCAAAAAGGTCCGCTGCAGCTCGCCGCCGGACAGGGTCAGCACGGACTGGCGGCGCAGGGACGTCAGGCCCGTGCGCTCCAGCGCCTCCTCCACCGCCGCCTCGTCGTCCCCCCGGCGGGAGGAGAACAGGCCGCTCCTGTGGGCATAGCGCCCCAGCCGGACCACCTCCTCCACGGTGAAGGCGTAGCCCACAAAGTGGTTCTGGGACAGGACGCCGATGGAGCGGGCCCGGGTCACGGCGTCCGTCTGCCTGAGGTCTCTGCCCGCGAACCGGATGACGCCCGTATACGGCGTGCCCTGGGAGACCGCGTTCAGGATGGTGGATTTGCCCGCGCCGTTGGGGCCGATGATCATCAGCCACTGCCCGTCCGATACGGTGAAGGAGCAGTCGTCCACCGCCGTGAACGAGCCGAACCGCACCGTCAGATGTTCAACCTCCAGCATGCCCGCTCACCTCCGTCTCGAACGGTAGAAGATCGCCACGAACACCGCCGCGCCCACCATGCTGGTCACCACGCCCAGGGGCAGCTCCCGCGGGGAGAACAGCGTCCGCGCCGCAAGGTCCGCCAGCATCAGGAACACCGCGCCGGAGAACAGAGAGGCCGGCAGCAGGCGCTTGTGGTTGGGGCCCACGATCAGACGCACCATGTGGGGCGTGACCAGGCCCACGAAGCCGATGGTGCCGCCCACGGATACGCTGACGCCGATCAGGCAGGACACCATGATCAGCACCGTCAGCCGCACCCGGCGCACGTTGACGCCGATCTGCCTGGCGTTGTCCTCGCCGATGGCAAAGGCGTTCAGCTCCCGGGCGTTCAGCAGCAGCACCGTGCCCGCAGCGGCAAGGGTCGCCGCCAGCACCGCGGCGTTCCGGTAGCTGGAGCCCTGCAGGCTGCCCATGGTCCAGAAGGTGATGCTCTTGAGATGGTCGCCGGCGAAGGTGATGACGATGCTCATCACGCTGGAGGCGAACATGGAGAAGATCACGCCGATCAGGATGATGGTGTTGGTGGACAGGGAGCAGTCCAGCCGGTAGGCCAGACCCAGGATGATCAGAAGGGACAGCAGGGCGAACAGGATCGCCATGATCATCGTACCGGCAAACGGCAGCTTCGGGAAGGTGATGCCGAAGGCGATGGACAGCACCGCGCCCAGGGACGCGCCGGACGATACGCCGATCGTCGAGCCGTCGGCCAGGGGGTTCTTCAGCAGGCCCTGCATGGCCGCGCCGGCCAGGGAGAGAGACGCGCCCACCAGCGCCACGCACAGGACACGGGGCAGCCGGATGGGAACGATCACGGACCGGGCCAGGGAGTTTTCGGAGGACAGGCCGCAGACCGCGTCACGGATGACCCGTACCGTGGCCCCCAGCGGGATCCGCACGCTGCCCAGACAGACGCACGCAAAGAACACGCACAGGGTGACCAGTGCGAATACCGCGTAGATCCATCCTCCGAAATGCTCGTCGATCCGCTTCATTGAAAACTCCTTTTATGCCGCGAGACTCGAGTCCTCCGCGTTCATAACAAAATCATACAGCATTTTGGCGCCGTCGGCAAGACGGGGCGCGGGGCGGGACAGCTCGTTGTTCTGCAGGTTCAGGATCGCCGCGTTCTTCACCGCCGTCACGTTCTCCCAGCCGGGGCGGGACATGATCTCCTCCTCCGGGGTGGGGCCCTCGCCGAAATACATGGTGATGGTCACGATGTAGTCCGGGTTGCGCGCCAGCACCTGCTCCTCGGAGATCTGCGCCCAGTCGGTCAGGTCGTCAAAGCAGTTCTTCAGGCCCATCATGTTGGCGATCTCGTCCATGAAGGTGCCCTTGCCAGCCGTCCAGAGGCCCCACTCCAACGGAGAGACCTCAAAATACACGGTCTTCGTTCCGTCCAGCTTGTTGGCCTCGATCTCTGCAAAGCCCACCTTCAT
>JAEEGF011985038.1_pt1 | contig 21692 bp, 20 predicted proteins | sample 9134171 | NCBI WGS metagenome assembly JAEEGF01 (sample SAMN16246542, study PRJNA631951) | gut metagenome | biome: gut microbiome; feature: rumen; material: AP-attached | host: Bos | place: Iran: Karaj | collected 2018-10 | reverse complement strand
CTGCCACTCAAAATGTGTTGAAATATACTCAAACACATCGAGAAATTGAAGTCCTCACGGATACTTCTTACTGCTTCACAGTGTATGCTTTGGCGACCTTTTGCAATACGCTACTCGCAGGTTCTTGTACACTCCACAGTCGTAAATTCCCGAAATAGCCTTCGGTACATACTTACGTTTGCCAGGTTATGCAATCTCGTAAGTCACAGCATCTCTAAGATTTAGACTTGCATTGAAATCCCTATCTTCGACATAGCCACAATCACAGCGGTATATTCTGTCTGAAAGTTTCAAATCCTTCTTTATACTACCACAGCAATGACATATCCTGGATGAAGGATACCATCTGTCTACGATTCTTAATTCAATTCCGTTATCGTCACATTTAGCTTTTAACTTTGTTCTAAATTCATAGAATTTCTGTGATGCAACAGCCCTTGAAAGATGTCTGTTCTTCATCATACCTGACACATTCAGATCCTCGATAGTTATATAAGATGGCTTGGTTTTCACTATCTCAGCTATCGTCTTATTGATGTAATCAGTACGGATATTATCTATCTTATGATGAAGTTTCTGTACTTTAAGCTTTTGCTTTTGAATATTTTTTTGAGTGTTCTCTCCTTTCTTTAAATTTTCATATTTACGCGAGAGACATCTCTGTTCTCTGCGCATTTGTTTTTCCATTTTCTTTAGTGTTGCCGATTTGTTGATGTTCTTGTACTTTTCACCGTTTGAAACAACCGCCAAGTCTTTTAACCCTAAATCTATTCCGATACCATTATTACTATTATTGGCAAGTTTTGTATCGGGGACCTCCACAAGAACTGATACATAGTATCTGCCTGCCTTAATGGATACTGTACCGCTTTTTATCTTCCATCCATATTTGGTAGTCGGGATGTAACCTTTTTCTTTAAGTCGTACCCACCCTAAAGTCGGTATGTTTAATCTATGTCTTTCGCAAGCGCAATCTTTTGGATTATTCTTTACGAAATACATTTTCACATCAGACTTGCCCTTCTTTTTGAACTTCGGAAACGCGCTCTGATGCTTGAAAAATCTTGTAAAAGCAGCGTATCCATCTTCGATGGATTTCTTAACGGCCTTTGAATACGCTTCCTTGATCCACGCTTTGTCCGGATTATTTGGAATAAATTCGTTGTTGAACCATACACTAAAACTTTTTCCGGTCATAAACTTTTCGCCTTTATCATGCAAGGCTTTGTTATGACCGAGATAGAAGTTATAGACATATCTGCACGTCCCAATCGTCTTGTTAATCTTAACCTTCTGCTCGGCTGTCGGATTTATTTCCGTCTTGAAGCTCTTTAGCAATTTCCTCATCCCTTTCTATTTGTCTCTTATACTTACGAAGTCCGTACAACCTACAAGAAAAAACGTGGAGTATGGATACGATATCCTGCACGAGTTCTTCCTGTGGTGACAGTTCTTCATTGTTTACTACCACTATAGTTGTATTAAACTTCATACAGAATTTTTCAAACCAATCATAGCCAAATCTGATAAACCTATCTTTGTGTGTGACTATGATAGTTTTTATTTTTCGTTCCATTACTTCATCTAATAGTTGATTCCACTTCTTACGGTTGTAGTTAAGACCACTTCCGTAATCTTCAATGCATTGGTCTACAATAATACCTTTTGCATTACAAAACTGTCGCAAGAATGTTACTTGGTTTTGCAAATCATCTTTTTGATTTCTTGTAGATACCCTGGCATAAATAACTGTATGACGATTGTCGTTTTCGGTATTTATGCCTTTGAACTGAAGATATTGGTCATAAGTATAATAACGCCTGTCAGTCGGTGTTCGCTTTGCTTTCAGGGTTCCTTCTCTGTCCCAACGTTGTAGCGTTTTAACGGAAACGCTTAACATTTCAGCAAAATCTTTTGGTTTGTAGTTAGTGATATTAGAAGTATTCATAACAATGTCCTCCATGAGCACATTTAAACACATTTAATCACTAAAGTCAATGTTTTTTATTACTTAAAGGATCCTCCTTGCTAATACTTTCCAAAATCAAGTTCGTCCGGGTAATGGGTCTTTCTTTTTTCCTCCGGAGGAAGCTGCATAAAATCTCCGTAGTAGATGGTCAGCAGCTTTTCAAGCTCTTTGGGGAAGGGAATAGTCATGTCCTCAAACTTTTCCATGCGTAGGGGATATACATCCTCAAGAGCAAAGATGTTGTTGTCGGGACGGGGGTCGCAGAAAAATCCTATCCTCTTTGTTGTTTTCTTGTTGTATTTTCTGTTGTTTAATTCCCTCTTTTTATAAAGCCACCTTTTTGAAATACCGAGCACTTTCATGCCGTGGTATGTCAGGATGCAGGCGCCGGTAACAAGCTTTGCAATTATTCCGTCGATGTAAAGATAGGGTCTTGGAAGGTTTCTGAGGATCAAAAGCTTTCCCCAAAACCACGCTGTCCACATCTGTTTTTTTGCTTTCAGCTCGCAGTCCGCAACGTTATCCAAGGCATAAAGATCTATAAAGATGCCCCAGTCGCAGTCCACGTTTTTCATGGCATGTTCGCGAAAAACAGTACCGTTAAGGCAGAGCCTTGTGGTCGCCAGAGGGTAATTTGGCGATGTAACGGGATTAAGAGGGTGATATTTGCCCGGATACTCCTTTTCCACAAGCTTTAACAGCTTGTGATAGTCTTTTCTCGGGAGGCAGATATCTATATCATCATCCCAAGGGATAAACCCGCCGTGACGAAGAGCACCTATACCGGTGCCCCAGAATGCAAAGTATGTAAGTCCGTATTTTTTGCAAAGAGCATCGACGTCCTTTAAGATGATCATCTCCGTTTTGTGGAGATGATCAAGGACGTCCTGCTCGTAAAAAGTATGCTTGTTAGCCATTTTTTAATAACTCTTATGCCTTATACAGGCAGCTTTCCGTTTAATTTGTCAAATATGATCGGAAGTTCAGCATCAACCTTGTCATTGTCAAGCTGGCAGGTGCCGGCATTTGCGTGGCCTCCTCCACCGTATGAAAGGCAGAGCTCTCCGATATTAAATTTGGAATTTCTGTTGACTATAGATTTTCCTATCATGACAGCCGTGTTCTGCTTTTTAAAGCCCCATGCGACATGCACCGAAAGCTCTACCTCCGGCCAAAGCGCATAGACCATGAAACGGTTGCCCGTGTAGATGGTCTCAAGGTCTCTCAGATCTATGACGGCCACTTTGCCGACTATCTTTGTGATCTCCTTAAGCTGGGCCACAAAGAGCTCCTGCTGTGCAAAGTACATATCGACTCTTTCCTTAACATCCGGAAGAGCCAGAACATCTTTGATGGAATGATCCACGCAGTAGTCAATGAGCTCCATCATAAGAGCATAGTTTGAGATCCTGAAATCGTGGAACCTTCCAAGGCCTGTGCGCGCATCCATAAGGAAGTTCATGAGTACCCAGTCTGTGGGATTAAGTATCTCATCCTTTGTAAAATCTGCGCTGTCGCCCTTGTCAACGGCCTTCATTATCTCGTCCGACACTCTGGTGAATGTCTTTGCGCCGCCGTAGTAATCGTATACAACTCTTGCGGCAGACTTAGCGTCGCCGTCGATTATATATTTGTCCCTGTAGCTTGCAACATTGTTTCTTATAAGCTCGCTCTCGTGGTGGTCAAAGGCAAGCCCGACCCTGGGGTCGAAGGGAAGGTTTGTGGTGATATCGTTTTCCGAAAGCTCCACCTTACCGTCCTGCACATCCTTCGGGTGTACGAATTTGATCTCGTCGATAAGTTTTAATTCTTTTAAAAGCATGGCGCAAACGAGGCCATCAAAATCGCTTCTTGTAACCAGTCTTTTCATATATCCCCCCAGGTTTTTATTCTTTGGGACCAAAGCCCATCAAAACAAGTCCGCCTTCTGTATTTGCCTTTGAAGCATCAAGCTCTACAGCCTTATAGCCTATCTCATCAAAAAGCTTTGTCCAGTAGCTCTTGGCATATTCGTTCTTGTCCTGAACAAGCATTGAATAGATGCATTTGTGTCTTGTCTCGTAATCCTTTACAACATCGGACATAAGGCCTTTCCCTCGATATTCGGGCGCAACATATGCCTCTGCCATGGATCTTTCGGCATCAGGATGCTTGAAAGCTCCTGTTTTTCCGTAGATCAAAAAGCCTACAAGCTCGCCTGTATCGGGCGCAAAGATGTTCTTCCATGTGCATTCGGAAGAGGAAATGTATGCCTCGCATTTTGCGTTGCTCTCTGAAGGCGATACCTCGCATCCCGCCTCTCTGAAGCTGTTCAACTCCTTTTCGTAATCATCGAATAATCTGTGTTTGTCATTATAGATCCCCACTTTATGACCCTCCTTGGATATTTGGAAGCATCTTGTATGCCTCCTATTGTCTTTTTCGTAGTATTTACGGAATGAACTTTTAGGGAAAACATTCCGCCTCTTATATTCTACTACATTTCCGTGGTAAAAACAACATGGGAAATTTTTTTAAAATATAGCATTTTTATAAAATGTACAAAAAAAAGCCGGTTTTCGGCTTTCAGGCACGATCAAGAAAACCCCGGGCGCTTTTCCTGCGCTCGGGGATCTTTATATTCATTTTTATCTCCTCTTCCTACCATGCAATAAAGTGGGTCACGGGACATAACCCCTGACCCACAATACTGTCAGTTATACTTCATTAAAATCATCAGTAGCGTCTACGATGTTGTCATCGGCAGTCTCTTTCTTTTCTTCCTTCTTATCTTCTGCCTTGTCTGCAAAGCCGCGAAGGAGCGAATTAAGATCTATGCCTGTTGCGCCCTTAACGCCTGCCGTAACCTGAGTCATGGTCTCCATGATGTTGCCTGCAAGCTTTGAGGTGTCACCACCGTACATCTGGATATTGCCTACATTTGCATAGCCGGTTCCGATAGCTTCGGCGATCTTGGGCAGCTGCTCAAAGTATACCTTTAAGGTATCGAGCTCCATCTGCTGACGAGCGGCAGCGCCGTACTCCTTCATAGCCTGAGCTTTCTTTAAGATACCTGCAGCCTCTGCCTCTGCCTTGGCCTGAATAGCTTCTGCTTCTGCGCGTCCTCTTGCCTCGATAGCTGCCGCATCTGCAAGGCCCTGTGCCTTAACAGCCTCTGCTTCCTGTACCTTCTTGAATTTAGCTGCCTCTGCTTCTGCCTTTGTAGCTTCAGCCTGCTTTTCAGCTTCAAACTTTTCAGCCTCAGCTTTCTTCTGACGCTCAAACAGATCTGCTTCCGCTTTCTTCTGGCGCTCGTACTGTGCAGCCTCTGCTCTCTGCTGTGCTGCGTACTTGTCAGCTTCAGCCTGCTTCTTTACGTTTGCTTCGAGTGTCTTTTCCTGTATTGCTACTTCTCTCTCTTTGAGTTCGAGTTCCTTTTCCTGACGTGCAAGGTTTGCGTTTGCAGTCGTGATCTCGATGGATTTTCTCTGCTCTTCTTCCTGGATCTTGTAAGCAGCATCTGCTTCAGCCTGTTTTACATCGGAATTCTTTTTGAGTTCTGCCTTCTTGATGGCAAGATCGTTCTGCTTGATGGCGATCTCTGCATCTGAAGCAACCTTTGCATCGTTTGCTTCTCTTGCAGCCATTGCCTGTGCGATCTCAACTTCCTTGTCTGCGTTTGCCTTTGCAATTGCAGCGTCCTTCTTGATCTGTGAAATGTTGTCGATACCGAGATCTTCTATAACATGATTTGCATCGGAGAATTTCTGAACGTTAAAGGATACGAGCTCGATACCCATCTTCTCAAGATCGGGGATAACGTTTTCGGATACTCTTTCAACGAAAGCCTTACGATCTCCGATGAGGTCACGAAGTCTCATCGTACAAATGATCTCACGGATGTTACCTTCAAGAACCTCTGAAACGATGCGTCCGACTTCATCAGTCGATTTATTAAGGAAGTTCTGTGCAGCAATATTAACCATCTCACGATTGTCGGAAACCTTGATGTTTACAGCCGAGTCTACAAAGATGTTGATGCAGTCTGCAGTGGGAACGGCATCGCCTGTCTTGATGTCAAGCGGGATAAGCTTTAATGAAAGCTTATCGAGTCTTTCAAGGAACGGGAACTTGATACCGGCTTTACCGATAAGTATCTTGGGCTTCTTTCGAAGGCCGGAGATGATATATGCTGTGTCCGGCGGAGCCTTAACATAGCCGCTGGCTATGATAAGAATGACGATGAGTACCGGGATAGCGATGGGAAGGATCGAAACGATCTTATCTACGCTGAACCCTTCAGCTAAAATTAAATCTCTCATGATTTTACCCTTTTCTGCAGGAAACATATTCGCTTTTTCCGCTCCTGCTCTTCGGATCGGCGTGAAGCACCGTGCCTCATGTCTAATATCATAGCATATTTATGAGAATATTTTTTAAAAAAATCTTACGATTCTTGAAGGAATTTTTCTTTTCGATTCAAGTGACCTTTAAAAAAAAGATTGCCATGCGAATCATTTCCTATATAATTGATGCATAGGATGATAGAAAGAAAGCATTGAAGCGAAAAAAGAATTTGTATTAAAGGACGAATCTTAAACGAAATATGAAAAAAGAAAAAATAAAGCTTGTAATAGAAAGATTAAAAAAAGAATACCCTGCCACAGAATGCACCCTTGATTATGACGAGGCCTGGAAGCTGCTTGTTTCGGTAAGGCTTGCCGCACAGTGCACGGACGCAAGGGTAAATATTGTGACGGAAAAGCTTTTCGCAAAGTATCCCAGCGTCCGTACGCTTGCAGCTGCCGGGGTAAGTGATATCGAAGCCATAGTGCACCCCTGCGGTCTCGGAAAAACAAAAGCCAGAGATATTTCCCTTTGCATGAATATGCTGAAGGACAAGTACGACTGCAAGGTACCGGGCAGCTTTGAAGAGCTTTTAAAACTTCCCGGGGTGGGGCGCAAAAGCGCAAATCTTATTATGGGAGATGTTTTCGGGCAGCCCGCCTATGTTACAGACACACACTGCATAAGGCTTTCAAACCGTATAGGGCTTGTCAAAAATGTAAAAGAGCCCGCAAAGGTCGAGGCAGCACTGCGTAAGGTGATCCCCCCGGAAGAAAGCAATGATTTCTGCCACAGACTTGTAGACCACGGAAGAGCTGTATGCACGGCAAGGACAAAGCCTGCCTGTGAAAAGTGCGTGCTTTTTGATATATGCGAAAGGAATCTTTAGGTCATGAATATAGCGGATCTTCTGCCGAAGAGATATAAGAATATTAATATAGAAGAACACGAGACGATAGGCTCTACCAATGACAGGGCGCTTGAGCTCGGAAAAGAAGGCGCAGGCGAAATAACGGTAGTTACCGCACTTTCGCAGACTGCGGGAAAAGGCCGCAGGGGAAGGAGTTTTTACTCCCCTAAGGGCACCGGCGTATATTTGAGTTTTCTGCTGCGCCCCGAATGCAGTGCGGAGGATGCGCAGCGCCTTACCACCATTGCCGCCGTTGCCGCTGCAGGCGCCGTAAAAGAGGTGTCCGGATATGAGGCGGGCATCAAATGGGTCAATGATGTGTATGTGCACAGAAAAAAGGTGTGCGGCATACTGACGGAGGCCAGGCTTAAAGCCGGCAGCTGCATCACCGACTATGTTGTTTGCGGCATAGGATTTAATGTAAAAGAACCGGAAGGCGGATTTCCGGATGAAATAGGGGACGTTGCCGGAGCGATACTTAGGCACGGCGATATTGCCGATGAGGACGTATGTCAGAAACTGACATGCGCATTTATTGCGCGTTTTCTTGACATTTATGCCGCTTGGCCGTCGAAAGAATATATAAAAGAATACCGCAGACTTTCGTTTCTTTTAGGGCAGAAGATACACACCCTTTCAGAACCGAAAATATGCGGTATTGCCGAGGATATAGATGATGACGGACATCTGATGCTTAGAACAGATGCCGGGAATATGGTATGCCTTGATTCAGGTGAGGTAAGCGTAAGAATAGATGATTAAAGGGGCTGTTTTTTTACAGCCCCTTGTTTACTTAATTTTCTTCATCAAATTTTTTCAGGAATCTCGCGATGATCATCGCAGCATCCTGTCTTGTGATGTTTTCCTTCGGTCTTAAGTCGCTGCCCTGGCCGATGAGGCCTTTCTCATAGCCCCAGTTCATTGATTCGCGGGCGTACCCGGAAACAGACTTAGCGTCTGCCTTTTCCCGGTATGCTGTTGCAGACTTTACATCAGTATCATATCCTTTATAACGTGCATATCCGTATATGATCTTTATGAAGTCCTGACGGGAGATGCTGTCGCCACAGCCAAAGAATCCCGAATCATAACCGTTTACAATGGTGTTCTTTTTTGCCCAGGCGATGGGATTCGTATAATATTTGCCAAGGAGCACATCGGGGAAGGGTTTTACGGATACATTTATTATGGGGTACCCTTCGATCTTCCAAATGAGCGTGACCATATCCTCTCTTAGAAGATCATGATCAACGCCGAATGTGTCGGCATTGAATCCGGTCATTGCCTTTCTGTCCAGAAGATAAAGAATCGATTCTTCATAATATTTCCCTGCTCCTACATCCTTAAACGGGTTTGGAAGGACGGGGATCACCTCCTGCTCGGCAAATACTTCTCCGCAGAACATGCAATGCCTTCCTTCTGTCAGACCGGTCTCAAAATGAGTCGCGGGCCTTGCCTCTTCGATTATTATTGTATGCGTAATGCAAATGATCCTGAATTTGACCTGATTCGAGGCTGCATATTTTTGTGCCTCAGTCCCTGCATGGCCGCGAAGCGTAAAGCCGTCGCTTAAACCTTCAAATGCATTATCTCCTATCTTTGTTACGCTGTCCGGAATCGTCATGCTTTCAAGACCCGTACAGTCTTTAAATGCTTCCTGTCCTATTTTTTTCAGTCCATCCGGTAAAACCATTCTTTTGAGAGCGGTGCAGCCTTCAAATGCCCTTTCTCCGATATCTTCAAGTTTTTCCGGGATGGTGATATTTTCAAGATTCGGGCAGAAAAGAAATGCGCCGGATTCAATGCTTTTCACATTATCGGGAATAATGACATTCTTTAAATTGGTGCATTTGCAAAAAACGCCTCCCGAAATGCTGGTGACCCCTTCCGGTATCACGATGCTTTCAAGGCTTTCACAGCCGTAAAATGCCTGCCATCCGATACTTGTAACGTTTTCCGGTATCAAAATGCTCTTTAACCCTGAACACCCGGAAAAAGCGGTCTTTGAAATCACGGTCACACTGTCAGGTATTAATATGCTTTCAAGCGCGGTGCACCCGCAAAATGCGGATTCTCCTATAGAGGTCACCGTGTCAGGTATCTTTACATCGCTAAGATTCCTGCAATACGTAAATGTCCTGTCGTTTATGACATTCACTTTGTCGGGTATGATCATGCTTTGCAGTCCGACGCAGCCTTCAAATGCCGATTTGCCGATAAATGACACATTGCCGGGTATGTTTATGCTCTTTATCTCGCCGCATGATTGAAATGCTTTGTCACCGATACTCTCAAGTGTTTCCGGAAGTGTCACGCTTTCAAGACTTCTGCAGTAAAAAAAAGTCTGGTTTTCTATAGATGTCACATTTTCCGGTATCACTATGCTTTTAAGGCTTGCGCAGCTTTCAAATGCGCGCTCGCCGATGGATGTAACACTATCGGGTATCTCTGCCTCCTCAATGGTTTCGCAGTTTAAAAAAGCCCAGTCGCCTATGGCGGTAATGCCGTCTTCAATAACGAGCTTTTTCGCGTTGAGATTTCTGATGTAATTGTACATTTCGAGTTCGGGCTTTGCGATCTCACCGTTTCCGCTTATCGTCAGAGTACCCTCATCGTCGAATCTGTAATTTATCCCTTCATATTCCCATCGACTTGCTGCATTTGCATTTGATGCAGGAAGCCAAACAAACAACAACACTACAGTAAATAATAGCTTTGATATCATATTATTCATTTTCAACCACCTCTTATTTCTAAAATACTCATTCAAAAGGAAAGACATATTTTGTAAGGCCCAGCTCATCCCTAAGGGTGATGAGCTCTTTTTGTATGGCCTTGCCAACGGGAACACCCTTATCTTTTCTTTCCATGCACACAAGATATTCCTTTTCGCCTGCGGTGTATATTCTTTCAGCACCGGGTGCCTTTTTTGAGGCACGAAGGTCGCGGCAGATGCCGCCGGCGGTCTTTTTGAAGGTGTCAAGACCCATAAAGGCTTCGGGGTCTATTACAAAGAAGAAGTGTCCGAGCCTGTACATACGGGGCTTTCCGTCGGGGCCGACGCCGCTTAATTCTTTCATGTATGGGCCGCCGGCAAGAGCGGCAGATAATATCTCCACTATTGCGGAAAAGCCGTAGCCTTTGTAGCCGGCGGTATCTTCCCCAAGGCCGCCTAAGGGTACAAGAGCGGCGTGACCTGAGCGGAGCGTGGGAAGTATCTCGGCGGGGTCTGTCATTGTCTCTCCGTTTTCACCTACCACGCAGCCTTCCGGAACCTTCTTGCCTTCGCGCTGGTAGTATTCTATCCTGCCGTTTTGAATGATACTTGTGGCACAGTCGAAGTTAAAGGGGAAGTCTTCATCCGTAGGCATGGTGAAGGTAAGGGGATTTGTGCCCATCATGGGCTCTACCCCGAAGGTGGGCGCTATGGAAGGCCTTGCGTTGGTGCCGGTTATGCCTATCATGCCGGCCTTTTCGGCCATCCCCGACCAATATCCGGCAATACCGTAGTGGGTTGAATTGTAGATAGCGCCGCCCGCCATGCCGTATTCCCTTGCCTTTTCGATAAGCCTTTCCATCATGCGGTAGCTTGCCACCATTCCCATGCCGTTGTTTGCATCCATCACAAGAGTGGTCTTTGTCTCTTTAACTATATCTATCTTTGTGACCGGAAGCAGCGTTCCTTTTTTTATCCGGTCCAGATATATGGGCTTGAAGCGGTTGCAGCCGTGGCTTTCTATGCCCCTTCTGTCACTTTCAAGCAGCACGTCGGTGCAGATGGCCGCATCCTCCCTCGGAACACCGTAGCCCACAAAGACATCTGTCATAAAGTCGTTCATAAGCTGCCAGTCAACATATACTCTTTTTTCTTCCATGATCGATTTCCCCGTAAAGATAAATGTTTTTATAACCGTTGATCCAAAGGCCGAAACCTTTCGGATACAAAGATTTTATCATATATCCGGGCGTATTTCCATCTTTTTTATTGCCCTTCATTTTTTTTATTATTATTTTATTTTTCCCCATTTGACACGCCTAAAAAGAAATGATATAGTAATCGTTACTACATTAGTATGGGCATGGTATGCCCGAAGGACGATCACAATGACATCGATGAAAAGACCTGTAATAATTGCCATTTCCGCCGCGACAAGCCTGGTGCTGGCCCTGGCCTGCGTTTTGACGCTCAGCTTTTCAAAAAAGCTGACAGGAAACGAGCTTGTGGACAGTATACTGATCCTTGTAGCTATCGGAATAATGGTGCTTTTTTCTCTTATTGCGGTCATGGAAACGCTCCATGTTTCATGGGAATTCAGAAATATCGACTCGCTTACCGGCATCTGGAACCAGAGAAGGATCATTAAGTACTACGGAAAAATGCATTCCCGTGGTCAGCTTGAAGATTATTGCTGCATATTTCAGAATGTAAGAGATTTTAAGTATATTAACCAGAAGATCGGTGATAAGCATGGCGATTTGATAATGCGGATCTATGCAAACCAGGTCCGCGATTATCTGAAAGGCAACGGACACATCGGGCGTATGGGCGGTGACAATTTCCTTGTCTATATAAAAAGAGACCATCTTCCTGCATATCTGGACTTTATACGCGGCGTAAAGATCACTGTTGAAGTGAACGGTGAGCCGACACTTATTATAGTTCGCGCAAGATGCGGTATTCTTATAGATCCCGCCGACCACCCTTACAGAGACTGCATTTCCTATACGTCCATAGCTCTTGCGGCAGCAAAACGCGGGACCGAATCGGTAGTTTATTACGACAAGTCCATGACGGCTGACCTTGTAAAGGAAAAAGAATTCTTAAACGAATTTTCAAATGCGCTGAACACGGGAGAATTCATTCCTTTCTATCAGCCCAAGGTCGATGCACAAAAAGAAGTCCTGTGCGGGGCCGAAGCTCTTGCAAGACGCAAAAAGAACGGGCAGCTTCTGTCTCCTGCAACATTCATACCTCCGCTTGAAAAGACAGGGCTTATAACAAGGCTTGACTTTTACATTTTCGAAAGCGTTTTAAAGCAGATAAAGGAATGGGAAAGCAATGGCATAAAGCCCGTCTGTGTATCTGTCAATTTTTCAAAGCACCACTTAAGAACGGATGATTTTGCGGACACGGTACTGTCTCTTCGCGAAAAATATGATGTGGATCCTTCACTTATAGAAATAGAGCTTACCGAAAGCACGGGGCTTGAAGACTACAGAAGGCTTGCCTCATTTGTCGCAAGAATGAAACGCGCCGGAATAAAGATATCCATAGACGATTTCGGAACCGGGTACTCTTCTCTTTCGATGATAAGGAAATTCAAGGCCGATGTCATAAAGCTTGACAAGTCATTTGTCGACGAAACATCCGGAGGCGACGAGTCATCACAGCTGTTTATGAAGGATATCATCTGCATGATCAAGGATCAGGATGAGGTCGTACTTTGTGAAGGCGTGGAGACAAAAAAGCAGCTCGAGTTCTTAAAAGAAGCCGGCTGCAGCGTGATACAGGGATTCTATTTTGATAAGCCTCTTCCGGCGGAGGAATTTGAAGAAAGGCTTGCTAAGCCGAAGTATACAAAGGAATAGTGAGACAGTCTCACTATTCCTTTTCCGGTTTTGAATAAAAATTCCTTTCCTGCTCTATTATCCTGCTTATCTCTTCCTTTGTGAAGAGGCTGTCGAGTTTGGAGATGATGGCATCATCGGCATATTCCTTAAAGATCCTTCGTTTTTCAGAGAGGAGTTGCATGATGCGTTCGTCGACGGTGTCGGCGGCCAGAAGGCGGTGGACTAAGACTTGCTTGGTCTGACCCATGCGGTAGGCGCGTGATAAGGCCTGGTCTTCTAGGGAAGGCTTTATCTGTGGCTCGCAAAAGATAACAACGCTTGCCGACTGAATGTTGAGCCCGACGCCGCCGGCGGTGATTTGGGCGACTATCGCTGAGCCTGCGGGCATTTCGGGCAGCCTGTCTATTATCTCCTGTCTGCCGGCGGCGCTTACCGAGCCTTCTATGATGCCGGCGCACTTATCGCCAAGGGCCTCTGCGACAGTCACCAGGTTATCCTTGAAGAACGAGAAGATGATAAGCCTTCTGTCATCTTCGGCCGCTTCGGCGCATATTTCAAGAAGGCGGGCAAGCTTTGAAGAATCTTCTCCTGCGTTCCATGAAACGCGCCTTAGGGGCATAAGCGCCCCGAATGCGGTCTCATCGTTACCCTTTTCAAACAATACCTCTTTATATTTTTCTGTTTCGCTGTCTTTTAATCTTACCCAATCTTCATATTCGGTCTTTTCGGGAAGTTCCTTTAAGACATCCTTACGTACCCTTCGAAGATATACGGGCATTACGAGTTTTTTAAACTCCGCCGCGTTATACGCAGCGCCTTTTGCCTTTATATCATTAGCGACGGAAGGCTGCAGAATGGAGATGAGGCTTAGCATCTCCTCCTGACGGTTTTCTATGGGCGTGCCTGTCATAAAAAGAAGGTTTTCGGCATAAAAGCCTAGCCCCATGACATTTCTTGTACGCTTTGCACCGGGATTTTTTATATAATGCGCTTCATCCACCACCATAAGGGCTATGGGGATGTCGCGAAGAGGCTCGATCTTTCTTGCAGTCTCGAAATTGGTTATTCCGACTCCGCCTATGCTTATCCAGTCTTCCCACTGCTGCGCACATTTTTTCTCATCACCGTAAAAGACAATGGTCTCAAGATGCGTAAATTTTCTTATCTCCCTGCACCAGTTTTCCACAACGCTTAACGGGCAGAGCACCAGAAAATGCGTCTTTTTGCAGTTTGCAAGATGTACCATTGCGGCCAAAGCCTGCATGGTCTTTCCAAGTCCCATCTCATCGCCAAGAAGGACTCTTTGCTGAGAGATGATGTATTTTGCACCATAGACCTGATAGCCTCTTAAGACCGCGTCAAGGCCGCGGGTGTCAAGTTTAAGCGACAGGATGTTTTTGGAGAATTCATCGAGCCTTTCTTCAAGGCCCGTCTTGTTGTCTCCGAATATCTGATCCCAATAGGCAAAAAACGGAATCGGGTCGGCCTTAAAGCGTTCCTTGCTCTTTTCGCTTACCTCTATTTCTTTCTTAAACCCTGCATCCACCTCGTCAAGCTGTTCAACAAAGCCGCTTACCCTTAGCTCTTCGAGCATTTCGGCGGATTCTTTGGCAAGGAGCTTTTTTTCTTTTCCCGTAAAGAACCATTTGAAAGCGCCTTCCGTGTTTTCGGTAGCCATGATATGCTCGTCAAGCACGTCGGCATAGGTGGCAAGAAGCGCCTCTGCGCGCTCTGAAAGCTCGCGGTGCCTTATCAAAAACTCAAGATGCCCCACAACATCATCCCACTCGTGCGAAGCGGTGATGTCTGACAATGAGACTTTGGTCTCTGCCGCAACGGAGTTGTATATTCGCAGGATGTTTTCCTGAATGAGCCTTGCGGACACATCTCCTATGCCGCTTATCTTTTTAAGGCCTTCCGTGCCAAGATCGTATGCATCCCTGACCGTGTTTACATTGTTGCTTTTTAAAATGCCGAGCTTTATGCCGTCCTTCTTTTCGTTCAGCTTATCCACCGGGATTTGCCCAAGCGAAGATACGACCTTTTCTTTTAAGAGAAGGCCATACATTTCTTTTATCTCATCCTCATACTGCTTTCGCTTTGAGGCGGCATTATAAAGCTTTTCACGGGCAGAAAGCGCCCATGCGCGGGTTTCTTTCGCTTTTTTTCTTTCGCTGCGGGTGAGTACGGGCATGTGGGGTCTCCTAATGATGAAATTGGCTGACATATCAATGTCTGTGGATAAATACTTACTATTAAAACGAGAATAGGATTATGAAATGCCACTTTAATCGAGAGAATTCGTAAGCATTTCCTTTGGATCTGTCATTGACCTTCCTTCCCCGCTAAGATGTAAGGTAATTCAAGATGTCTGTTTCCGCAAGAAAAGTATTCCTGATTATGCGTGACCATAATTACCGTTTTACCCATAGAGTTTATTTTTCTCAGCAATTCAATTATAATCTCCGCATTTTTTTTATCAAGGGATCCTGTGGGCTCATCGGCCAAAATAACAGAACATTTTTTTATCAACAATCTGGCTAATGCCACTCTTTGCTGCTCTCCTCCAGATAGTTTATATACCTTTTTGTCCAAACTATCTTCCATACCCACCATTTCCAATGCATTAGTTAGTGTTATTTCCGATCTATTTTTTTTTGACACCACCATAAGATTTTCTCTAACTGTCATTTTCTCCACTAATGCAAAGTTTTGAAACAAGAAGCCAAGTTCTTTTCTGTATGCAGCCATTCTGTCTTTTCTATCGTTCATAGATAGCCCATTAATAACAACATGTCCCAAATCAGGTTTTTCAATTCCCCCTATGATGTTTAACAAAGTTGTTTTTCCGCTCCCACTACTACCGGTCAATACCAAAAAATCCCCATCAGAAATATTTATGGTCATGTTTTCAAACAATACTTTATTTCCATATTTCTTTGATAAATTGCATATTTTTATCATTAAATTCCTCCGGTTTTAAAAATCTTAATTATTTTTTTCTTTTCATTTAAACCTATGCAAATAATTCCTGTTATAAACTCGATTATTACAAGAATAGCCATTTCAATAAAAGCCACTTCCATTTGAAAATCCTCAATAATCCTTGATCCGGTAATAATCGATATAATCATTCCCATCGCAACTGTGATGACATTTGCAAAAAGAATGAATGCGTATGTATGCCACCGATTATTTCCATTGAGTCGCTTCAACAAGAAGTACTTTGCATTCAGTTTGAATTCCAAATCCATGATGTATATTGTTAATATAGTTCCTATCAGTACAAGCATCAACACACATAGCATACTTAAAGAAAACAGTTTTCGCTTTGATATGTATTCATTAAAATATGCCGAAGTAATATTAATTCCCTTTAGTGTAACTCCATCACTAATGACAAACTCCCCATTTTCAGATCTATAAATAGCCCATAAAGGATCAGCTGAATACTCACCGTCCTCTTCTAATTTTTCTCTATACATAACAAAAATCATATTATTTGCATACTCATATTCTTCTTCTTTCCCCGCGCCCAAAAGCGGCATATCTTTTTTTTCTTTGTAATAAGCTTCATATATGGATGATTTTCCAAACGAATTGATTATTCTCTTTATATTTTCTATTTCATTATTATCAACATTCACAGGTGCAATAATCATCTCTTCACTTATTTTTAATTCACTAAGTGATGGATACATCCCTTGAATATACTTCAAGCTATTTTGATTTATCTTGTATACCGGATTTCCGCTCGCAGTAGTATACAAATACATATATAGCTCCACATTACCTTTTTCAAGTTCCTTGTTATAATAGTTATTATAATCATCCCAATGACCCACCTCTGGCTCACTCGTCATGTAATAATCCCTGTGAGCATCATAAAAATCATAATTTTTTGATAACTCCAAATAATCAGCTATTGTTTTACCATTTAGACTTATTGCAAGGAGCAGGAAAAAAGAAACCATACCTTTTAACGCGAAGCAGAAAGAAAGCGTTTTCTGGTCTCCCACATCTTTCGAGAATACTTTTCTTATATTAGTCTTGAATACAATAGAATACAACAATAAATCTACTAAAAAAAGCAATCCAATTATGAGTGCAAGACTGTACTGTTCCCAAAAAACAACTCCTATTTGTTTTATAAAAGCATACCCAGCAAAACATATGAACAAATAAAATAATCCATCTGCTATAACATTTGTCAGAATAATAATTTTGTCGCTTGTACCATTAATCATCTGCACAAAATATGTTTTTTTATGTACTTCGATGTTAATGTATACCAAAAAAATACAAATGAATGATATTACTCCCCATAACGGAATCAACTTACTGAGTGTGTTCTGCCAAAGTGTCTTTTCAGGGTAATAAACATTGCCTATTCTATTTTCCCACAACCACTCAGCAGGCAATTCTTTTACTATTTTTTCATCTGCACCAAGTATAAAAAACATATCCGCTATTTGATCAGTTTCTATAGTTTTCAACTCATATATATCAACTCTGCTCAATATTTTTGAAAAGCTAAACAAGCTATTCTGTTTATCATATCCTAAATCTAATAATTGCAACAGATTATTAATCGAAGCGTCTTGTCCATAAAGAAAAATTTTTTCTTCGAGATAATCCTTATCATAGCTAATCATACAAAGTACGGGGCTAAGCTTTTTTTCTTGCAACAAGTTGTATGATTCTAAAACATCACTATAATCACTAATATTAATATAGGGATCAACTGTTTTTAAATCCAAATCATTTACAGAGTATTCGTGAGACATAATGAGACAAAACGTAAACATGCAACTGACAATTATATAAAATGGTATTTTATATTTCAAATTTTTTTCAAAAAATACATATTAATTCTACATCCTTATTCAAAAAGAGGACCACATACGAATGAGTTATTACCATTCGTATGTTGATCCCTTAATATCATCCTTTTCTAAGGTCTTCATAATTCAATTCTTTGAACTCAAATACTTTCCACCGATCATAAAAATGCTTCAACAAATTGTTTATTCTTCCCAAATTATGTTCAAGCATATACCACTGAGTATTTGTAATACTATCACGATTCATAAGATCAAGGTTGCTATCGAAGAAAACTGTATCCATAACAAGATCTCCGACGCTGTTTTCATACTCGACGATAACTTTTATAGAATCTGCCCTTCCACCACTATACGGAGTGATTCTTGCGATTACATTTTCATAGGTGGAAATTTTCTTACCGGTTGTACCATCATAGTTAATAGCCGAAGTCAAATGCAAATCTCCATACCCAGTATTCCATTCATACTCGCTTACCACGAATGTGTATTCTTTTCCGTCAAAAGATATTTTGTCCATATGCCCATCGCTTTGAGGCAAAGTACAATAGTCTTTAATAAAATTATTATGAAATACCAAAGGAATTATCACAAAGAAAGAGGTAAGCAAGACAACAATTACAGAAATTATGGCGATAAAAAGTCTTCTGATTTTCATAAGTATTAACCATCCTATTCAATAACATATGTTCCAAATGCACACATAAATTCCGGAGCACTGACATGGTCTGTTGTTGTATTTGTAGACTGCATTGGCAGGCCACACCACCTCATTCGTTGATGAAAAGCTGATTCCCATCTGCGATGCAGTAGTTTTATTTCCTGTTCCTGCATAAGTTGAAGTGACAGTAAAATCCGCATAGATATCCAAAGCTGTTGCCATAAGTACTATAAACCCTGCCAAAATCGCTGTCAACCTCATTTTACCAACCTTGTTAAAAACTGATTTTCCGATATTAGTTTTGTTCATATGAATACCTCTGTTTCTTTGAAAACATTATAATACAAAATGTATAAAGCAAACAAAAACACTTCCGAAATGCGAAAAACAGCGTCTGAAATTCATTTTTTCATTTCAGACGCTATTTTTTGTATTTCAGATCTTGTTTTATTGTTGTTACAGAATACATGTTATGCTTTTCATAACAAATCCAAACGGAGCATGAAACTTTCTTTCTTGACCGATCATTTTTTTGCGGGGATATTGTTCCTCTCAATGCTTTTCTTTATCAAAAGTTTCACGGGTGGAATTCACGCCGGAAATCCTGTGCTCTGTTATATTTCATCATGTTTGCTGTTCATACTGTTGAGCATGCTTGCCATGTTCTTTTCTGTTTTCAGTCGCCCCGAACTCGGCTCCATTGCATTTTTGATTTCTATAACCATAAAACCTGTACCCTGCCCAAATAAAAAAGTAAGCCCTAAGTTACTCTTCCGAAGCCGCTTGATAAGTGGAATTAACGGATTGATTTTTCTCCTTATTTCAGTATTATTGTATATAAATGGAATAGACTATGAGAGCTCAATCATCAATCTTACTTATCTCGGAATCGCCATACTTCAGGTAGCAGGGAAGATAGTATATCATACCGGAGGCATATAAATGCTTAAATACATTCAGGAAATATTCCCGGCAGTATTGGACATGCTTATCTGCATGATCTATTTTAATATATTGCTGGGTTCCAAAAAAAAGAGAGTCCCCACCCTTGTGTGGATTTTTTCATACATACTGATGGAGATACCTATCGTAATTAACTCTTTGATTTTCAGAGAAACACCCGGTGCCGATAATTATGTTCTGTTTTTTACTATCATATCCCTTTTGACACTGATACTCATATCGTTTGAATATGTCTCCACCATAAGACACAGGATCTTTGCCGTACTGTCTTTTCAGGTTATTGCGGGAGTTGCCGAAGGCATAAGTACTTTATTTCAGTCAGACAGCTTTCCTATTTCGATATCTGCTTATGGAGTATATATAATTAGCAAGCTCATAATATGCCTGTTTGTGTTTATTATTGCTCTGATATATACAAATAAGAAACACGAAGTTACCGTTAAATACAGCCTTCAACTGCTGCTCATTCCGGGAATCGATCTTTTCGTTTTGTTTTTCATCTGGAAAAAGGACTTTGCCATTGATAACGATCAAAACAATTACATTCGATTGTTCATAAGCTTCTCTGTCATATTCATTTGCATACTGAACTATGTTTTGCTGAATGTACAGCTGCAGAACAGATTTTTACGAACGGCGCAGAAAAGACTCGAAGAGCAGAATGCGCTCCAAAAAAAACAGTATGATCAGACCATTTCATCTTACCGTGAACTAAGAAGTCTGGTCCATGACGAAAAAAAGCACTTACTGTATATGCGCGAATGCGTTTTGGAAAAAGAATATAATAAACTTGAATCATATATCAACAACAATATTTCAGAACTGGAAAGCAGCCGTTTTTATGTCAATACCGGAAATCTTGCTATCGATGCAATGCTTGGCAGCGCGATACAAAAAGCAAAAGAATTGAACTGTGATGTACGCACCAATATACAAATAGATCCTGAAGAAATAAATATGACCGATCACGATCTTTGTGTGATAATAGGCAATATGAGCGATAACGCCCTTCGGGCGATCTCTCTTATTGGGCGCGAAAACAAACCATACCTTAACATAGAACTGTTTATGACCAAAAATCAGTTTGTAATACATATGATCAACTCAACTAATCCAGGTAAGGTACACGACTACAGTTCACCCGGTGCAGAACGCGGAAGTATTGCCAAATTACACGGATATGGTCTAATAAATATTCACAATACAGTTGAAAAATATAACGGTCTGATGCGTTTTATACAAAACGCCGACCACTTTGATGCTTCCGTTATTATTCCTTTGACGGCAAAAAAAGAGGTGTGATATGAACCTGACTATAGGCATATGTGATGATGACACAACTATACATCTGCAGCTGGAAAAATACTTTACACAGTATTCTGTTGCGACCGAACATGATTTTAAGCTCATTCACTATTTTTCGGGTGAGGAGCTTTTCCGTGATTATTCTGTAGAAAAAGGTATTAATATCCTGATTCTTGATATTGAAATGAGCGGTATTTCAGGAATAAAAGTGGCCGAAAAGATCAGAAAAATCCCGGATAACAATGTCATCATCCTTTTTCTCAGCAGTTACCCGAAGTATATGCAAAACTGTTTTCCTGTCCATGCCCACAGATTTTTTATCAAACCCATTACATACGATTATTTTTATTCGCAGATGAATGGCATTATTGCTGAAATACAAAAAAGCGGATTGCAGCTACTTTTGACCGTTTCCCCCACGGAAGAAGAACTGATCAACTTAAGTGATATCATATACATTAAGGCGGATAAGCTCTTTTCTTCATCATATCCGCTTGCATTTTACTGTAAGAACGGGGTCTACCACTGCAAGGGTTCTCTTGCAGAATATGAAGATTCGCTTCGTGAAAGATTCTTTGTAAGCCCCAAACGTGGTTATCTGCTGAACATAAAATATATCTACAAATTCAAAGGTCACCAAATAGAACTTCACAATGGCGAATTGATTCCGTTAGCGCCGCAAAAAGAAAAAGCCATCAAATCTATGTTCCAGAATTATATTTTGGATATGCGTTACAGTATGTCGTAAATACAAATTGATGACATCAAGCGTTATCAGTTTACCATTTTTTATTTCATTTTCCGCTGACATATTTTCGAGGAGAATTTCTTATGAACGAACTATGCATGATCATTAAAGACACTGTAAAACCCAAGATGATGAATGTACCGATCCCGACATGATCTTTGGTATAAATGACGAGACTTTAGGTTTTAACCTTACAAATAGTGAAACTTCCCGTTTGTTTTTTATGATATATCAAGCATAGCATATTTTTTCAGGCTTGTGTTTAAATTTGCAATAACGACACATATTTTGCAATAACGACATTTTCACGCAAAACAAGGACCGGTTTTTCCGATCCTTTAACTATATGCAGCTATGATCATTTTTTTCACAAGAATTAGTGGCTAAGAAGCCACTAA
>JAEEGF011560846.1_pt1 | contig 21702 bp, 18 predicted proteins | sample 9134171 | NCBI WGS metagenome assembly JAEEGF01 (sample SAMN16246542, study PRJNA631951) | gut metagenome | biome: gut microbiome; feature: rumen; material: AP-attached | host: Bos | place: Iran: Karaj | collected 2018-10 | reverse complement strand
CGATTGTGGGATTCATCAAGAATGTGAATATCACTTCCATGCGCAAGGCCGATTCTCCGGTGGCGTTCCAGGTGCATACCCCAAAGGGGCACACCATGCCGTTCGCTTATCTCCGGCTGACAGAGGGGGCGGATCGCCTGGCGGCCACCGAGAAGATCCAGACCATCCTCCAGGATACGGACCCGACGATGCCGTTTGAAGTGCAGTTCTACGATGCCATCGGCAAGAGCTTGTACAGCGGAGAGGAGCGCCTGAGGCTAGCCGTGTGGCTGTTCTCCCTGCTGGCGGTGCTACTCTCGTTGGTGGGCATCTGGGGTCAGGTGCTGATGGACGTGCAGTACAAGCGGATGGAGATTTCCGTGAAGCGGGTGTTCGGGGCCGATATGGGCCAGATTACCAGCGAAGGCTTGATGCTGTATCTGAGGACAGTGGCCTTCTGTTACGTGATTGCGGCGCCCATCGGCTGGCTTGTGGTGAAGTATTACCTGCAGCAGTTTGCACACCGAGTGGGATTTGCGCCGTCAGTATTCCTGCTGGCGCTGGTGATTGTGGGGGTGCTGTGCTCGGCCGTGGTGCTGTATCACTACCTCAAGACCGCCAGGATGAATCCGGCGGAGGCACTGAAGAATGAGTAGGCTTCATTAGCAGTCAAACATATCTTGATGCCGGACGGAACCCTTTCGGGCCCGCCCGGCGTAATGAGTAATAATCGTCGTTGATTATAAACCGAACTCCTTTTTTACTCGTTGGACCGAAGATAGTGAGACATCGCAGATCTTCGCTACGTTCCGCATACTCTCACCCTTCCGGAGTAGCTTGATGACCTTGGCGTATTCCTGCTCCTTCTGCTCACGGGACTTGGTGCTGCCTACCTTCCGCCCCATCTTTACGCCCTTCTGCTTCGCCAACTCCCTTCCTTGCGACAGGCGGAAGTAGATGTTCTCTCGCTCCTTCTCGGCACAAAACCCGAGGCAACTGATGTAGATTGCCATGATGCTATCCACCTTCCCGTCCCGGAACAAAGTCAGCCCTTCCTTCTGGAAATGGATGTTGATGCCGTTGTCTGCGCAGAACTTGATTGTCTCCAAGACCTCCCAGATAGCACGACCGCAACGGGATAGCTCGCTGAACAGGATGAGGTCTATCCGGTTCTCTTTCGCATCGGTCAGGCACTCGGTCAGCACCTTCCGCTCTTTGTTGGTTTTGGCTCCGCTGATGTGCTCCTCGTAGATACCTTTGACTTCGTACCCTCTGGATGCTGCGAGTTCGTTGAGGTTCTTGACTTGTCTCTCGGTGCTCTGCCGGTCCCCGATGGAGGAGACCCTTGCGTAGATGTAGCAACTGGTCATATAATTCAAAGACTTGCTGGAATACGATTTCGTGGATGTGTTCTGGGGGCGTACTGGATTTGTTTGACTACACCCCCAACTTGACTACACTTGTTAGCACACCTTGAGGATGCTTTCCCAGCGAAGGGAGCGCCACTCTCCACTCTCAACGCAGAAAAACGGAGTGGTCTTGACGCTCTCACGGGGGATGCCTCTGCCGTTGATGTGCTTTGCCGCGAGGGATGGCATTGTGGTCCCGTAGGCGTGGCGAAGGGTCCCGTCCCGCTTGACGAAGTAGAACTCTACGACAGAGGTCTTCATCCTCTCTTTAAGCTCGTGTATCATCTGCATCTTCGCCCCAGCCATAGCGATTTCAATGGCGGTGGTGGCGTGGGTGCGGGTAGCGATGACGGAAAGTCTCTGTGCGTCCTTGGTGGTGATGGCGATAGCGTTCATCTGTGTCATATCCTTGTCTGTTTGCTTGTTGAACTTTGTTTCCTTAACCGATACAAAGATATGACATTTATCTAATATATGCAAATATTTTATGACTTTTTTTGAATAGTTGTCATATTTTTTTACCTTTGCTGAAAACGATAGCACGATGGCACAGGAAAGACAAGTTATCCACCTGCAACGGGGCGAGGAACACTACTACTTCGGCTCCGTAGCGGCGATGTACGACCACTTCAACCGGGAGGAGATAGGGATTTCCTACGGCTCCCTACGCAACTATGGGCTTTCCCCAGACAAGCCGTACAGGAACGAGAAGACCGGCGTTGTTATCCGCGTCGGCGTGCTGATTGCGAAGGAGGGGAACCGGGGACGGAAGACCGAGAGTTAGTTCCCCTCTTTCGTCTCCGTGGTTTTGCCTCCGGTGGTACTGCGGCGTATTGGTTCTCCAGCCACTCAAGGATGGAGTTGGATACCCCAAGGACACTCTTGTAGTCGGGCTGGATGAGCGGGAACGCTTGCTCTTGCCCAACGTAATACACGTCCAGCATAAACGCCTCATTATCAGTGGCATACTCAAAGTAGCACGGAAACTCGTAGAATGGGATTTTGAAGAAGTGGTCCTTGCTATTCAACGCCCGGGACCAGATAAGCCCAGCCATCACCTCCTGCGGCGTCATCGTTTCTTGTCGCCGAATAGCCTCTATGTGCCTGAACTTCATATAATTAGCCCTCCTCAACGCTTAACCAGTACTTGCGTAGTCCCTTGCTGATGCGTCTGCATACGTCCTTCGGCTTGCGCCTGCCACGTAATGCTGCTGAAATCTTGTCTCGTGTCTCTTGCGAAAGATGGCGAGTAGTACGTTTGTATTCCTTTATCATAACTTGTTGTTTTTCAAATAAATAGTTGGTTGGGATGGAAAGTATGGAAGGAAGCCCTTTTTTGAGGCGATTTTTTGCCGGAAATTCTTTTTGACGAATTGTTGGCACGGGGGGACATACCTCCACAGGGGACCGGCAGGGAGGGGGTTCAGGCGGGTAGAGAGGACCGATCTGGCTCGTACAGGGCGTTTTCTGCCCATTTCAGCCACTCAGAGCGTGCTGGAAATCATTTCCATACTCTGCCCCAAAATCGCCCCCAGAAGGCGGTGAGATTGAGAAACCGAGATTAAGAGATTGCTGGGGGAACTGGGCTTTTCTCCTTCATTTCTTGGCTACGCAAAACGCAAATCAGAGTTCATATTTGCTCATCCTCATGCACTACGAGCAAATCGCATTGGAATTATTGTTATATTTGTATGATTGTTGACGGAACAAGATGAAGTGCACCCATTTTTTGCACCCAGTACAGATTGACAAGAGGGAAGAGGATTTGTATTTGCACCCGGAATATGCACCCCGTCACAATTACGGCATCAGTACTACATTGAATATAAAATAGATAGCATTAAACGACTATCATTGAGTGGGAATAACGGCCCGTCCGTTGACGAAAAGAAGTGGGAATCCGATCGGATTCCCACTTCTCTGAAAGGTCTGGATGATGGCTACTGAATCTGATGTAAGTGTATCTTATCACGAATGGCTTCATTCCAATCAACCCGGAGACGGGTGTAATACTCATCCAAAACATCTCGGGATTGGTTTTGGACCCGTATACTTTTTGGCCAGAAATAATTGGTTGGGCTGGTATAGCCAAAGGTCGGAGACGTCGAGTTCAGGGCTGAAACCAAAGTGGGGTAACTGCCGTTGAAATAAAGCGTCAGTTTATCGTAGTTCCGAACGCTGTTGTCGGTACTGTTATCGTAGAAAATCAGTTCTCCCAATGTATTGAGGTACTTACCGAAATGAATCTCACTCATCTTGCGGGTAAAGCCAAAGGCCTTGTCGCCGACAGAGTGAACAGTGTCTAAGTGCAGTTCCAAAAGATTCTGGCATTGGTAGAAACACAAAGCTCCGATTTTTTTGACATACGGTATCGTCGCTCTTAACAGAGCGGTGCAACTATTGAAAGCACTCTGTCCCAATGTGGGATAATGTCCTGAAGATCCGACACTAACGAATTCGATTGCCTCACAACTTGCAAAAGCGTTATCACCAATTGTCGTAGCCAAGGGCAGATTGACACTGTCTACAGAATCACCCCATTCGGTAAGCGCTTTTAATTTTTTGCAACCGGAAAAGGCAGCCCTGCCGACAGATTCTATAACATTGTCACTGAGATAAATATGGGTTAGTTGTTCGCAATTTTGGAACGCGTATTCCGGAATCGTTGTGACCGGTCCAAACTTCAGGATGGATCCGGCCTCTTCCGAGCCACTACCAAAATTCACACAACCTGAGAATGCATACGCCCCGATGGATACGACGTTCTTTAAGTCCATATAGTTGCTGTTTCTTCTGAAAGTCATATTGGAACAAGTACAAAACGCGTAATCGCCAATGGAAGTCAATCGCGCTCCGCTGCTCGGGAATACCTGTAGGCTGGCGCATTGATAGAAAGCGCTATTCCCGATAGACGTTACACCATCAGGAAGTGAAATATATTGGTTCGATACTTGCCGGAAGGCTTCGGCCCCAATTCCACAAATGGCTTTTTGGTAGACATTGACGATAATCGGCATAGCATGAAATTCAGCCGGGAGGGGCGTACAAGGCTCTGCTTCCAATTTATCCGAGAAGGTGGTTCCGCTCGGATAGAAATTTCCTACAGCCCAAAACGGCAGGGGCGAGCCGTTTTCGCCAAGGATACTATTTTCTTTCGCCAATTCACTGCCACCACCACCGGTTAATTGGCTGTACCAAATTTCGTTGTCGGCCTGATAGGCGACGATATAGTCCTTATACCCCAACCACGGACTATTAGTAAAATCTGCACTGGTGAAATAGAGGGCATAAGCGCCGGGAATTCTGATAACGCGCTGACTACCATTTGTATCGAATGCTCTGGCTCCTATAGACGGGATATCAAAACGAGGAATATCCACAACGCCATCACTGAAGCGGACAGGTGCAAATGTGATTTCATCCAGAATGGCATAACGGAAAGCGCGCCTCCCGATGGAGTCAACGGAGTGAGGAATGGTCAATGCTCTTGAAAGAATCTCACAGGACTCAAAGCAAGATTCCTCGATCTCTTTCACTGTCTCCGGAATCGAAACTGAAGCGAATTTTCCGCCCGCAAAAACGCCCTTACTGAGAATTTCTATCCCTTCCGGAATGATTAAATCCTGATTTTCAAAGGATTTCAACGCACAACCCATCAGCCAATCCTCATCGTTCCAGTATAGGTGCAAAACAAGTAACTTACCGTCAGCACTTGCATGGGGACCGCTGAAAGAACGCAAGCTGAGACAGTTGGCAAAAGCAGCCACCCCCAATCCGATCAACTCTGGGACATAGATATGGTCCAAACTAATGCATCCACTGAAAGCTTCCACGCCAATTTGATTGACACTTGAAGGGATATCTACTGAGACCAGATTCGGACATTGGTAAAATGCACGGAATTCGATTTCCTCCAACCCCTCAGGAAGGGTGACAGATATCAGATTTTCATTGCCAGAAAAAGCATCGTGGTCCAAACCTGTGATCGCATTGGCGAAAGTGATGGTCCCCTTGTGAGTTGTCGCATCGAAAATATTGGATTCGACCACATTGCCGTAATTGATGATGCCTTCGCCTGGGGTGTAATCGACCTTTGCCGTTGCCGTGTAGCGGATCTGGTTGTTTTCCAGTTGAGGATAGACGAACTCTACGCCATTGTCGAGGGAATTGGAGCGGATGCGGGTAAATTTGTTTCGCGTGATGGTACGGGAAGGAAAATCCCTGACAGCATAAGTGCCGTCATTTTTGTAGAAAGTGATTGTATGCCCCCCTGAATACACGCGCGGAGGCAACGTCATGAAATACCAAGTCGTATCTTGGGCCGTAGTCTTTTTGAAAGCCTGACGCGTATAGGTGGATGGCGGCAGGAGATGAAGACTCGCCACGGTATCCTGATAAGCGGTGATGGTGGGCGTATTCCCGTTGAAAGCCACTGTTACAGAGCCGGCTATCGGCTCATTATTTTTCCCGCGGAAGACAATCTCCCTGATGTCATCGTTGGTGACATAAAAGATAATGCCGCCCAACAAGTTGTAAAAGCCCATAGCTAGACCCTGAGAACGTCCGACGGAGACAAGGGCCCCTTCACCCCAGGAGTTCTCCCCGCTTCGTTGTATATCGGGAAGCAGGATATTGGCCGACTCGCCCGTACATCTGTTGGCGCTGTTGTACGGATAAATCCCCCAGAAGAGAAGATCGGTTGATCCTTCCACGGTACCCGTCACGACATCGATATTGCCACGGAACGTGGTGATGGAGGACGGCTCGGTATTCTGCGCTACAAAAAAGCTCCCTGCACCTGAAGAGGGCCCATAAAAAAGGTTGATAGCATCGCCCGGGGACCAAAGGACTCCGCCTGTGGATTCGTCACGGACGGTTTTGGTTGACAGCGCTGCATCCGCATCGAAAGCATTGAGAATGACCTCTTGAGAGGTCGTATTCTGACGGGCTCGCTCCCGGCTGTCAACACCGTTGTCTGCCATCTCCTGTGTACAAGAAACCAGTGATAGCAGAGCACAAATGAATGAAGCAAAATAGAATTTTTTCATAGGCTGTTTTTGTTGTTTAATCATCATACTGTTGTCATTCTGTCTTCAGATCTGTTTTTGCGATTCTCCGATGAGATCTCGCAAAGTACAGGATGGCAGAAAGGAGTGGAAGGAAAACCCGGCAGAGAGATCAGCGTCTCTTCCAACAGGATTCAGAATCAGAAAATCCGCGCGGGATTAACAGTACGTACGCTCCGCCCTTCCCGTCGTTTCAGAAGGGTACACAAGTTCGTGTAGATGAGCGTATTCTTCATATTCGCAAATATACAAAAAAATTAAAACTAAAACAAGTAGCTATTACTTGTTCTAGCTATGATAGGACGGAGACCCAAAAGCACCATTATTTCGAAACGAAATAGCCGACGGAGATGCCGCCGGTGTAGGGCTGGTAGCACGGGAACAAGAAACCTGCGACGCGGAATTCGTCGCAGAGAGACTCGTAGCGGGGAAAGGCCAGGACGGAGTCGACGAGGTAACCATATGCGTCGGCGCTGCCGACGAGGCGGCCGATCAGCGGCAGGATGTTTTTGAAATAGAACAGATAGATTTTGTTCCAATGACGGTTCCGGGGGACGGCAAACTCCAGGACAGCCAATTGACCGCCGGGCTTGAGCACGCGGCGAATCTCGGCGAGGCACCGGGCGCGATGGTCGAAATTGCGCAGGCCGAAGGCGATGGTCACGGCGTCGAACGAAGCGTCGGGAAAAGGAATCTGCTCGGCTGATCCGAGAACGAAACTCGGCTTCGGCGAAAGATACCGGCATTTCTCCCGGCCGATTGCCATCATCTCGGCGGAAATGTCAAGCCCCGTTACGTGATAGCCTTTGTTGGACAAAGCTTTCGTCAGGTCGCCCGTACCACAGGCCAGGTCGAGTACGGCGGCTTTCTCCGGAAGCTTCTTCCCCAATTGCCGTACAAAACGACGTCGCCACAACCGGTCGATGCCCAGCGACATGCCGTGGTTCATCCGGTCGTACTTCGAAGCGATCGAATCGAACATCCCGGAGATCTTTTTCTCGTCTTTGTCCAAACGTTCCGTCATCGGGGACAAAAATACGAAAAAATCCCTATTTCGCCTTGAATGTGCAATAGTCGGCGTAGACTTCCTTGACGACGTCGTCCCAGTTCAGATACAGGTCGGAGCGGGCGGCAGCGGACACACGCTCGTAACCGGCCGGATCCGAGAGGATGTCCAGAATCATTCGCGCATAGTTTTCTTCCCCAGGCTGCGAGACATAGGCGTTGACGCCCGGCGTGACCGTGGCGGCGGTTTTTGCACCCTCCAGAAAAACCGTGGGTGTTCCCTGACAAGCTGCCTCGATCTGCACGAGGGAATTGGCGTCGTAGAGTGACGGGAAGAGGAACAGTATCGCGCGGGAATACAAGTTCTGCAGCATTTCTCTATCGGAGACGAGGCCGCACAGAACCACTTCATTCGCGAGACCGTATTCTTTCACCAGCGCGGCCAGTTTCTCCTCATCCTGTCCCTTCCCGACAAAGAGCATACGGAAGTTCTTCAGGCCCATTTCCTTCGCCCGGGCCAACGCCCGCACGGTAAAGTCAATATTCTTGATGAAATTGATCCGGCCCACGAACAGGAAGACCGTAGCGTCTGCCGGAATGCCGTAGGTTTCATTGACGATGGCAGCCGCCTTTGCCGGATCGGCCACGGGAACGTGGTCGGTCGCATTGAGCCGCACCTTGCACGGAGCAGTAAGGCCGTATTCGTTCTCATATAATTCCTTGATCCCTGCATTGACGGCCCAGCATTCGTCGCACGCATTGAAAACCCGCATGACACCCCCCATCGCAAGATCCACGGCGCCCTTGATCTTCAACGGTTTCTCAAAGTCCTGACGATACTGGCTATGCAGCGTCGCCACCACGGGAAGATGTCGGATTCTTGCATACAACACCCCGGAAAGGCCCAGGGTAAAAGGAGAATGGATATGGACCAGATCAATCCCGCTTCGGAGTATGCGCGCCTCAAAAACCGGATCAAGGGCAGGTGTGGGAATATCATAGTCATTGCCGATAAGAGGAATCGACGAGCAACGTACCACTTCATAAGGAAGAGCCGCATCATCCTCTTTTTTATAGCCCCGGGTCTCCGGGCAGAAGACAACGACGTCGCAATACTGCATCAAGCGGCGGGCATAATTGTCCACCACCTTGATGACACCATCCACCATCGGGTACCATGTGTCGATGAAAAGGCCTACTTTTTTCATTTCAACGACAAAGTTAGCATTTTTTCGGCCATCCGCAACAAAGTGAGCCGTTGCAGGAAACAGTAAATATCCATAACTTTGCAAAAATCATACTACCCTGAAATGAACAGATTCTTCCTTACCCTCATAATTGTCATGGCATCCTCTCTGACGGCCTTCGGACAGCATCCCCAGCCTACTTACAGCTATCTGGAAATCTTTGACGTGGAAACCGGCACCCACCGGGTGGTGAAATCGTTCCCCTATGTGGTCGAGGCACCCAACTGGACGCCCGACGGGAAATGGCTGATCGTCAACAAAGACGGGCGGTTGTTCAAACTGGCTCCCGACGGATCCACGGATCTGCAGGAGATTGATACAGGCTCCATCGTCCAGTGCAACAACGACCACGTGGTGACGGCAGACGGCCGCTGGATCGGCCTCAGCAGCAACGATCCGGCCAACGTTCGTTCCTACAATTCCTATGTCTATGTCGTTCCTTTTGAAGGAGGCGAACCCCGACGGATCACCCCGCTCGGCCCCAGCTATCTGCATGGCATCAGCCCCAATGGAAAACTGGCTGCCTACTGCGCCTTCCGCGGGCCGAAGATGGAACAGGATGTCTATGTGATGCCACTCAAAGGCGGTGCCGAGAAACGGCTGACCGACGCGCCCGGCCTGGATGACGGCCCTGAATTCAGCCCCGATGGGAAAACGATCTGGTTCAACAGCGTCCGGACCGGCCGCATGCAGGTCTGGAAGATGAAGACCAATGGCAAGGACCAGACGCAGATGACCTTCGACACGGATATGAACTCCTGGTTTCCGCACATTTCACCCGACGGGATGAAGGTGGTGTATCTGGCTTATCACGACTACGAGGTCGAACCGGGCTCCCACATCGCCGACCTCAACGTCCAACTCCGAATGATTCCTGCTGCCGGCGGAGATCCCAAGGTACTGCTCGAGTTTTTTGGTGGACAGGGCAGCCTGAACGTGAACTCTTGGAGCCCGGACAGCAAGCAATTTGCTTTTGTCCGATACCGCCTGGCCGAAGAAATCACCGCCCCGCGCAAAGAAATGGCAGTGCAGTTATACTCCGTGCGCTCGCTCCTCGGAACGCCGGAACTTTTTGCCCGCAACCACGCTTATGTGCTCTCGCGTCTGTCGGAAATGGGATACACGGCCTCCGAAGCGGCCAGTTATGCAGACGGACGGTTCTCCGGGCTCACACCGAAGGAATTCGGACGGATCCTGCAGGAAGCAGGTTTGCCGCTGATCTCTTCCCATACCACTCGGCCGCTTACCCGCGAAGAGTTGGCCTCCGGCGATTTTTCCCAGGCGCTGGCTTGGTGGGACACCTGCATTGCAGCCCATCTGGCAGCAGGCACCCCCCGGCTGGTGATGTCCTGGTCCCAGCCTTTACAGACGAAAGCGGAATTGGAGACAATGGCCGCCTACCTGAATACCATCGGGAAGAAGTGCCGCGAAGCGGGCCTCCGTTTCGGCTACCACAGCCACAGTCATGAATTCCAGAAAGTGGATGACACCACTATGATGGACTATTTCATTGCCCACACGGATCCCGAGAATGTCTTTTTCGAGATGGATGTCTATTGGGCCGTCGTGGGCGGCGCCAGCCCCGTGGAATATATGCAGAAGTATCCCGGCCGTTTCGAATTGCTGCACGTGAAAGACAAGCACGAGATCGGTCAGAGCGGCATGGTGGGCTTCGACGCCATTTTCCGGAACATGCCCAAGGCAGGAACCCAGGCCTTCGTCGTCGAAATGGAAGACGCCTCTACCCCCAACATCCTGAAAGGCCTCCGCGAAAGCGCTCTCTATCTGCGGAACATGCCTTGAAACGCGAAGCGAAGGGGGTTCGGGGGATATGCCCCCGTATAAAAGGTGCCCAAGGGCACAAAATAAAAATCCTGCTCTTGAAGAGCAGGATTTTTATTTGAGTGCCCAGGACAAGACTCGAACTTGCACGCCCTAAAGCGGGCACCAGCCCCTCAAGCTGGCGTGTCTACCAATTTCACCACCTGGGCGGGGATTGGGATTGCAAAGGTACAGCTAATTTTGAACTATGCAAATTATTTTTCGTTTTTTTTGATGTTGCGTATCTTTGTTGTGATTATGAAAAAACTGATTATTCTCCTCCTGCTGGCTGGAGCGGTGATTCCGGCGGCAGCGGCCACAGGTGGTCCGGAATCGTTGTTGCCGGCGCCGGCCCAAGTCATCTATGGTAACGGCACAACGCCCTACAAGACCCCAGAAGTCATCGTCGGAAGTCGGACATTCAGCAAAGCCACAACTTCTCTCCCCTCCTTCGCACAAGAGGAGGCCTATCGGTTGACCATCAGCAATAAAGGCATCCGCATCGAAGCCAATACGGAAGCCGGCGCTTTCTACGCGCAAAAAAGCCTCGACCAGATGCGCCGCAGCGGCGACACGCTCGCTTGCTGCACGGTCTTCGACTATCCCCGCTTCGCCTATCGGGGCGTGATGCTCGACATTTCCCGGCACTTCCGCGACAAGGCGTTCATCTTCAAACAGATCGACGCCATGTCCGAGGTCCGGCTCAACCGCCTGCACCTGCACCTGACCGACGACGCCGGCTGGCGCATCGAAATCAAGGCCTTCCCGCGCCTGACGAACTATGCCGCCTGGCGCCAGGGTAAGACCTGGAAACAGTGGCGTTCCACCGGGCGCCGGTACGCAGATGAACACGATTCCGACGCCTACGGCGGCTATCTGACGCAGGATGACGCCCGGGAAATCGTCGCTTACGCGGCCGCCCGCCACATCACCGTCATTCCCGAAATCGAGATGCCCGGCCACAGCGCCGAAGTGCTGGCCGCCTACCCCGAACTCCGCTGCATGACCACCGACAAATCCGGTTCCAGGCACAGCAGCGACCTCTGTCCCGGTAGCGAAGATACCTTTAAGTTCCTGGAAAAAGTCCTGCTCGAAATCATGGACATCTTCCCGTCGAAATACATCCATATCGGCGGCGATGAGGCCTCCAAACGCAACTGGCCGGATTGCAAGCTCTGTCAGGAGCGCATGAAACAGGAAGGGCTGAACTCTCCGGAAGAGTTGCAGAGCTACCTGATTGCCCGCATCGAACGCTTCCTCAACAGCCACGGCCGCTCTCTCCTGGGCTGGGACGAGATCCTGGAAGGCGGCCTCGCGCCCAACGCTACCGTGATGTCGTGGCGCGGTACTGAAGGCGGCATCAAGGCCGCCACGATGGGCCACAATGTGGTAATGACGCCCGGCAACTGGTGCTACCTCGACAAATACCAGGACGCCCAGTTCAAGGAGCCTGAAGCCATCGGCGGCTATCTGCCGCTGGAGAAAGTTTACGAATATGACCCGTGCGACGGCATTCCCACTGAGGCGCAGGGGCATGTGCTCGGCGTCCAGGGCAACCTCTGGCACGAATACATCCCCACCCCCGACCACACCGAATACATGCTCTGGCCTCGTGCCCTGGCCATTGCCGAAATCGGCTGGACCCAGCCGGAAAACAAGGATTGGCCCGCTTTCCACGGACGCGCGCTGCGGCAAGCCGATTACCTGACTGCGGCAGGCTATCATCCCTTCAATCTGCGGGAAGAATACGGAGAACGCAAGGCTTCGTTGGCTCCAGTACCCCATATGGCCGTCGGCAAGCCCGTACAGTATAACCTTCCCTGGCATCAGAATTATCCGGCCGCTGGCGAAGCTACCTTCACCGACGGACAGATGGGTTCCTGGAGCTATGGTGACGGCCGCTGGCAGGGTTTCCTGTCCGATGTCGACGTGACCATCGACCTGGGCAGCGTGCAGTCCATCCACTATGTCGGTGCGACCTTCATGCAGCAGCCCGGCCCGGAGATTTTCCTGCCGAAGAATGTGGAAATCTTCGTCTCCAAAGACGGAAAGACCTTCGATAAAGTAGGTGAAGTCTGGAATGAGATTCCCATTGCCGACAGGTCCGTGTTCTATACCCTGTTCGGTACGAGCATAAAAGCAGACGGCAGGTATGTGAGATACCATGCCGTCCGCAGTAACGCTTGGTTGTTCGTCGACGAAATCGTCGTGAACTAACGCACGCCCGAGTGGCCGCCGCCGGAGAAGCCGCCGCCTCCGCCGAAGGAGGAGTGGCCGCCTCCGCCGCTGCGGCTGAAGCCGCCGAGCGAGCCGCCGCCCGAATACGAATGCGTCACCGCATGCGAATCCAGCACCCGTGAGTAGGAATTCGACAGACGGATGACCCGCGACATGTCATTGTAAGGCATCGTGTAAGCCTTCTCGAACATCACCGGATCGATGTCCTTGAGTTCCTTGGCCACCTGTTCGGCAATGCCGAGGAGCGAGGCAAAGATCAAGTATTCGCGCCACAGAGTGACTTCCGGAGTCGTACGCTCCTTGATGAGCGTGGTATCTTCCAGGAATTTCTTGAAACCGATGACTTTCCGGTTTTCAGCGCGACCTTGGTCCGTGTATTTGCTCGCCTGGTAGTACCCACCGGTGCGCAACTTGCTCAAGCCGGTGGCCTTGATGGACTGGGTCCAGTTGTACAGCCGTGTCTCGTGCTTCGAGGCCCAGTTCGAGAATTCCTTTTCTTCCAGGATCCGGTTGGGGCCGCTGGCCTCGAGCATCATCGACCAGAGTCCTTTTTCCGTGCTGTCAAGCTCGGAAAAGTCTGCGTTTTCCTTGAAATAGATGTTGACCTTGCCGGTTGCCAGGTCGCGCTGGGCTTCGAGGCAACCCTCCTGCAACATATGGAGAATCATGGCCGACGCCACGGAATTATCCTTGGCCTTGATGTCCTTGGAAGTCGAAATGATGTAATAGTTCTTCAGGATGTCACCGGCATAGGGAATCTCCCGAGACCATCCGATATCGGAGAGGTGCAGCGTGCCGAACGCATTCTTACGGGCCTTGCGCCGCTGGATAATCCGGGCGATCATCGGTAAGAACGGAATCAGGCACATGAACCCGAAGAGGAGCGCTCCCAGGATGGAATAAAGCCTTTCCTTCCACTTGGGCAGCGGATTGTCCGGCTCGTCGGCTCCTTCCAGGGCGCGGTCGAGCACGACCTGGAACGGACGTTCCTGCACACTCGTGGGCTCGAAGGTCCCTTTGTCGAAGCGGATCAGCAAGATGATGTCGTGGCTGGGCTCCAGGGGGTTCTCACTTTCGGCGATCACCTTCCCGTCTTCCCGCCAGATGTAGCCGTCGAAGCCGAAAGCCCAGATGCGCGTGAGGGTATCCATCTCGAAGCCGGGCTTCTCGACGGTCACCTTCACGTGTTCGCCCATAAAATCGTTGGGGGTGTAAAACATGTAGTGGATCATGTCGTAGTCGTCGAGACTCTTGACCAGATTGGTCAGGGTGTACTCCACGGTATACGTACGATGTCCATACTCGCCGATGCCCCAGCAGATTTCATAGCCGTCACTGATGGAATGCAGGCCGCAATGGCCTTTCTTCCGCTCGAAAGAGCGGTCGACATCCCAGCCGTGGTCGGTCTTGTAGGTTTCGCCCTGGTCGTCGGAGACGGTCAGGTTGCGGATGCTGATGTCGCCCAGATTCTCGCGGCCCAGATAGACTTCCGTGCCTTTGGAAAGGGTCATGTCCCAGACCTCCCGGACCTGCGCACTGCCGTCGGTAGCCAAGGTCACCGTGATGTCCACGTCATGCACCTTGTTCTGCGCGGCAGCAGGCTGTGCGAAAGCAGCCAGGGCCAGGAAGGCCGAAAGGATGAGGGATCGGAGTTTCATGGGAAGGACCGGTTAGAATTTCATCGAAGGCATTTCAGCCTTCTGCTCGTTCACCTGCAGGTATTCGCGCTGGACAAAGTGGAACAGCGAAGCGACGATCGAGTCGGGGAACTGGCGGATCAACTGGTTGAACTTCGTCACGGAGTCGTTGTAAACCATCTGGCTCATCCGGACCTGGTTGGTGTAGGTGTTGACGGCGTCCATGGTCTTGATGTAGTTCTCGTTGGCCTTCAGTTCCGGGTACTTCTCCACCACGACGTTCAAGTGCGAAAGGGCCTGCGTGAAGAGATTCTCCTGCGCGTTGGCGTCGGCACTGGTGCTGTTGGCCGTGATGGGACGGCGCTGTGCGATGGTGTCGGTCATGGTCTTGTACTCGTAGTCGGAGTATCCTTTGGTCAGTTCGGCCAGAGCCTTGAGTGCATCCCAGCGGCTGCTCTGCTGGACACCGATCTGGCTGAGGCCGTTCTTGCAGATCTCTTCGTGTTTGACGAGTTTCCGCTGCACGGAAATCACCCAGAGCACGAGGATTGCAACGATGGCAATAATGATAATAACTGTCATAGCGTTAAATATTATAAATGAAACGTTTCCTTGATATTGGCGGCGATCTTTTCCACGAGGCAGATGCGGGCTTCGCGGCTCGCCCAGCCGATATGCGGCGTGAGCAGCAGACGCTCGGGATGCTGCATAGCCAGGTAGGGATGGCCGGCTGGAAGGGGTTCTTTCGTGAAGACGTCGGTCGCCGCACCGGCGATCAGGCCCTCGTCGAGGGCGCGGGCCAGGTCGGCCTCCACGACGATGCCGCCGCGGCCCATGTTGACGATGAAGGCGGAGGCTTTCATTCGTTTCAGCTGCGCATAGCCGATCAGCCCGTTCGTCCGCTCGTTGAGCGGGCAGTGGACGCTCACCACGTCACAGCGCGAAAGGAAGCTTTCCAGGTCCGTGTCGGCCTCATACCGGTCGGAGTGCGGCTTGCCGGATGTCGGATAGTAGAGCACCTTCATGCCAAAAGCCTCGGCGACGGCGGCGACGCGGGTCCCGATGTGTCCCAGGCCCACGGTGCCGAAGGTTTTGCCGCGCAGTTCGAAGAAAGGCTCGGTGGCGTTGGTAAAACAGCCGCTCGCGCTGTAGGAGCCGTCCTTCACGTAGCCGTCGAAATACCGAGCCTTGCCGACCAAGCCGAGGATGTGCATCCAGGTGACCTGCGTGACGCTCTCAGTGGAATAGTCCACCGCATTGCGCACGGGAATTCCTTTCGAGGCAGCATAAGCCGTATCCACGTTGTTCGTGCCGGTTGCGGCCACGCAGATGAGTTTCAGGACGGGCGACGAATCGATCTGCTCCTTCCCAATCCACACTTTGTTGGTGATCACCACGTCGAACCCGGCGATGCGGTCGAACACCTCTTCGGGGCGGGTCGAGGGATAGGAGACATATTCGCCCAAAGATGCCACAGGCGCCAGGGAAATGTCATTCCCCAGCGTCTGCGCATCCAAAAAGACAATTTTCAGCATGGCTGAAAAGGAGATTTAGTCCTTGGTGACCTTCTCCAGCCACTTCACCATGCCGAGCATGACGGACATGGAAACGAGACAGATGAGGAGGAACACGCCCCAGCACTTCCAAATCGGCCAGGCATTGAGCATGATCGGGCCGACGAAGATGAAGAGGTTGCCGATGGCCGTCGCACCAAGCCAGAGACCCTGGCAGAGACCAACCATATGCTTCGGCGCCACCTTCGAGACGAAACTCAGACCCAGCGGGGAGATGAAGAGCTCAGCCACGGTCAGGAAGAAATAGGTCACGATCATCACCCAGGGGGCTGCCTTGGACAAGCCCATCTGCAACATCTGGGCGCTGGTCAGTTCGCGGAACTCGTCGCCGGAGGGGTAGTGATTGGCGATGGAGAAGATCATCAGGAAGAGATAGGCCATCGCAGCGATACCCATACCCAGAGCGATCTTGCGCGGCGTGGACACCGGTTTGCCCTTGCGTGCGAACGATGCAAAGAGGACCATGATGATCGGGGTCAGGATGATCACGAAGAGCGGGTTCATAGCCTGCCAAATCTCAGCAGGAAGCGCTTTTGTCTCGACGAAGTCACGGGCGAAGACCGAAAGGGACTGACCGTTCTGGTGGAAACTCAGCCAGAAGAAGACCGCGATGCCAAGCACGGCGAAGAGGGCGGCCATACGTTGCTTGATTTCCTTGGCCATCGCAAGTTTCTCGGCTTCGGTGTATTCGACATTCTGGGCAGCTACCTTCTTGGCCGGCTGCGGGAAGCGATGCTTGTTGGCCAGGAAGATGCACAGCGAGGCGATCATTGCGACCGCGGAGACGATGAACGAGTAATGGACGCCCGTATTGAACACGTTCACATAGTCTGAACAGAACTGCGTGGTATTGGCGATCACGGCGTCATAGGCGGCCGGATTGATCGAGGCCTGGGCGGTCTCGATGAATTTCTGTGAAGTGGCCACGTCAGTGTTGCCATTGATGAACTGGTGGCAAAGGGCCGACATATCGGCATTGTACACGAAGTTGTGGACGCCGAGCCACCACTTGCGGAGCATCGGAGCCACGAACGGAGCAATCACGCCGCCGATGTTGATGAACACGTAGAAGATCTGGAAACCGGCGTCGCGCTTATCCTTGGCAATCTTGAGGGCCTCAGGACCTTTCTTGGCTTCTTCAATCTCGAAGTCATCGTACATCTTGCCGACAAGGGCCTGCAGGTTGCCTTTGAACAGACCGTTACCGAAGGCGATGCAAAGCAGGGCTACGCAAGTGAATACCAGAATGCCCCACCATCCGCCGGTACCGTTGGCGATCAGTCCTTCGGCCGTCTTGCTGAAGAGCGGGAGCGACAAGGCCACATAACCGGCCGCCATAATGAACAGACCGATTTGGATGGTGCGGTTGTAATTCTGGGTCCGGTCGGCGATGATACCACCCACGAGCGACAGAATGTAGATACCGAAATAAAAGATCGCGTAGATCAGGCCGGCGGTTCCATCGCTCAAACCGAACTTGGAGACCAGGAACAGGAGCAGCACGGCGTTCATGATATAGTAGCCGAAACGCTCGCCCATATTGCTGAGCGCAGCTGCCACAAGGCCCTTCGGGTGCTCTTTCGCCTTGGTCAGGTAGAAGAGCAGGAACGGGATGACGATGATCAAGATCAGGATCAGCAACAACAACGTCAGGTTGTTCTGCCACAGATCAGACAGGAAGGATAAAAAATGCATAGGTTTAGTTTATTGATTTTATTGACAATTTTCAAAGTTTATGTCTCACAAAGATATGAAAATAAACTAAAAAAATCAATAACCCTTGCTTTTGCGGACGATTCCAAAATCTGGAAGAAGATTTTGTATTTTGGAACAAAAGACTTATCTTTGGATATGAGAATATTTACAGAGCAGGCGCTGCGTGAGTATATCCAGGAGCACCCGGAAACAAAAACCGCCCTCCAGGAATGGAAATACGTAGTGCGTCACAGCGAATGGAAGTGTTATGCTGACATTAAGAAAGATTTCAATTCGGTCGATGCCGTGGGAAATCAACGCTATGTGTTCAACATAATGGGAAATCACCATCGCATTGTTGTCGTCATCAAATTTACAATCTACTTTGTATATATCCGCTTCATCGGGACACACACTGAATACGAAAGAATGAACAAGGCTATCGGTGCCAAAAACATATAAAACGATGAGAATTCTTACCCGGGAACAATACGATTGGGCCGTCGCCCGCGTTGAAGAACTGCTGCCATTGGTCGGTGACGACACCCCGACCAATGACCCGGCCAGCATCGAATTGGAAATCCTGTCCAATCTGGTCGCTGACTACTCCGACGAACACTTTGCCATCGGTGATCCCGACCTGGCTTCCGTCATTCGGGAACGGATGTTTGAACAGGGACTTACCCAAAAAGAACTGGCGGGGAAAATCGGCGTTACTCCTTCCCGTATCAGCGAATACCTGAGTGGAAAGAAAGAGCCGACACTCCCCATTGCCCGCCGCATCCACGACGTTCTTCACATCGATGCGGGCATCATACTCGGCGTTGCGTGATCAGCCCCTGCGGGCTTCGCGGAGCGGACGGTCCCAAAGGACGCGGGCGCCGTGGGCGGAGGCCAAGGCGTCGATTTCCGCGGGAAGCTGGTCCAGCAGCGCGGCCTCGCGCTTCTTGGAGCGGCGGCCGGGAGCACGGTAGAGTTCCTGCTCGAAGAAGGCATCGTAGGAAACGGCATAGTCTTCTTCGTCGCGATGCGGGAAGAATGTGACGGCGGCGCGGTAGCAGATGGTGCCGGCCTCCGAGTCGGAGACCAGCATCACCAGCGCCCCGCGCCGTTCGACGCCGTTGAAAGCGCCTTCCGCGGCGAAATACTGTTCGTAAACGTTGACAACCATACTTATTCGTCATTCCCGGCCCAACCGGGAATCTCTTACTTTACGTGGTTCAGATAGCAGTCGAGCGTGTTGCGGATGAGCATCGCGATGGTCATCGGGCCGACGCCGCCCGGAACAGGCGTGATCCATCCGGCGACCGGTTCGGCGGAGTCGAACTCGATGTCGCCGCAGAGTTTGCCGTTCTCGTCGCGGTTGATGCCCACATCGATGAGGATGGCGCCGGGCTTGACCATATCGCCGGTGATGATCTTCGGCTTGCCGACGGCGGCGATGATGATGTCGGCCGTGCGGGCGATCTCGCCCAGGTTGCGGGTGCGGGAATGGGCGATGGTGACGGTGGCGTTCTCATTGAGCAGCAGCGTGGCGACCGGCTTGCCCACGAGTTCGCCGCGGCCGACCACGAGGGCGTGTTTGCCTTCGATGGTTTCGCCGGTGGTCTTGATCAGGTGGATGCAGGCGCGCGGCGTGCAGGGTGCGACATAGCCGTGTTTGAGGGTGAAGCCCGATTTCATGCCGAAGAAGCCGTCCACGTCCTTATCGGGCGCGACTGCGGCGATGACCGCGTCCTTGTCGATATGTTTCGGCACCGGCAGCTGGACCAGGATGCCGTCGATGGTCGGGTCGGCATTGAGGCGGGCGATGACTGCGAGGAGTTCGTCCTGGGTGGTCTGTTCCGGCAGGCGGATGACTTCGGAGACGAGTCCGACCTTTTTGGCATTCACTTCCTTGTTCCGGACGTACACCTGGCTGGCCGGATCCTCGCCGACGATGATGACCGTCAGCCCCGGCCTCCGGCCGTACTTGACTTCCATCTGTTCGACTTCCTGCCGCATCTGGTCATACAGCCCCGCGGCAATGGCTTTTCCATCAATGATTTTTCCCATAGATAAACAAATGAATATTATGCGAAATTGCGGATGGGTTTTTGTTCAAGAAACCATGCCACCCTCGGCAATGTAAGAGGGAGGGGCCCAAAGCCCTGGCTTTGGGAGGGGTCTCGCGGAGCGAGACGTTTCAGGAACAAAAACCCGGAGCAATGCAGCATCATAATACGTATTTTGCGATGTCGTGACGATAAAAGAGATTGTCACAGGTAATTTGGGCGACGGCGGCGTAGCAGCGGCGGGAGGCTTCGGGCATGGTCGGGGCGGAGGCGATGACCATCAGGACGCGGCCGCCGGCGGTTACCAGACTGCCGTCATCCTGGCGCTTGGTGCCCATATGATAAATCCGCTCGGCAAACGCGGGAGCCACCGTGATGGCGACGCCTTTGGCATAGCTGCCGGGGTAGCCCTTGGAGGCCATCACGACGCCCATCACGGACTCGTCGCGCCACTGCAGGCCGGGAATCGGGCTGCCAGTCGCGACGGCCTCGAAGACATCGTAGATGTCGCTTTCGAGGCGCGGGAGCACCACCTCTGTCTCGGGGTCGCCGAAACGGGCGTTGAACTCGATGACCTTGATGCCCGTCGGCGTCTTCATCAGACCGCCGTAGAGGACGCCGCTCAGCGGCGTACCGGCATCGGCCATCGCGTCGGCCACCGGCTGGAGGATGTGCGATACGGCAAAGTCATAGTCTTCGTCCGAGATGAACGAGAGGCCACTCTTTCCCGTCGCAAACGACTCGGTATAGGCGCCCATGCCACCCGTGTTCGGACCTTCGTCGCCGTCGAAGGCGCGCTTGTGGTCCTGGGCGGCCACCATCGGCCGGACCTGACGGCCGCTGACGAAGGCCATCAGCGAAAACTCGGGTCCGGTAAGGAACTCTTCGATCACAACCTTCCCTTCCCCATAGCGGCCGTCAAGCAGCATATCGCGCAGCGCGGCTTCCGCTTCTTCCAGCGTCGGCGCCACGACGACGCCCTTGCCGGCGGCCAGACCGTCGTACTTGATAACCGTCGGGAACGAGCCGGCCTTGACATAGGCCAAGGCTTTGTCGAAATCCGTGAACGTGCGGTAAGCGGCCGTCGGCACCTGCGCGCCAGCCATCAGCCGCTTGGCGAAATCCTTGCTTGACTCGATGGCCGTAGCCGCCTGCGTGTGGCCGAAGATCTTCAGCCCCGCCGCGCGGAATTTGTCGACAATCCCCGCCGCCAGCGCCGCCTCCGGCCCGACGACCGTCAGGTCGATCTGATTCGCCTTTGCAAACGCCAGCAGACCATCGACATCCGTGTCTTTCAACGAAACGCATTCCGCCTGCTCCGCGATACCCGCATTCCCCGGCGCACAGTAAATCTTCGCGACCCGAGCCGACCGGCTCAGCGCATCCACAATGGCGTGCTCCCGTCCGCCGCCACCTACTACCAGAACCTTTTTCATAGCGATCAGTGTTTGAAATGCCGGACGCCGGTAAACAACATCGTGATGCCCAGTTCGTCGGCTTTGGCGACGGATTCTTCGTCGCGGATCGAGCCGCCGGGCTGGACGATGGCGGTTACGCCGTATTGCGCCGCGAGGGCGACCGTGTCGCCGAAGGGCAGGAATCCGTCGGAGGCCAGGACCAGGCCTTCCGTAAAGCCTGCGGCCTGCGCTTCCTTCAGGGCGATTTCCGCCGAGCCGACGCGGTTCATCTGACCGGCACCCACGCCCAGCGTGTGGCCGTCGCGGACCACCGCGATGGCGTTCGATTTCACGTGCTTGACGATCCGCCAGCCGAAGTCGAGGTCGCGCAGTTGCGCATTCGTAGGCTTGACGCGGGTGACGCACATCTCCGCAGAAATCTGCTCTACCGCGGTGTCGAGCTGCTGCACCAACATACCGCCGTTGACGCCCACATACTGCATCGGCGCCTCCGCCATCGGTTCCATCGCAACCTGCAGCACCCGGAGATTCTTCTTCGTGGCCAGGATTTCGAGCGCTT
>JAEEGF011489319.1_pt1 | contig 21706 bp, 17 predicted proteins | sample 9134171 | NCBI WGS metagenome assembly JAEEGF01 (sample SAMN16246542, study PRJNA631951) | gut metagenome | biome: gut microbiome; feature: rumen; material: AP-attached | host: Bos | place: Iran: Karaj | collected 2018-10 | reverse complement strand
TTCCCAGGACCACGACCTGGAGATGATCTATCTGGATTCCTTCCTCAAGAATCTGAAGCTGCCGGCCGATCCGGCGCTGGTCAAAGAATACGTGGAACAGCTGGAGGCAATCAGCAAAAAGTTCAAGGTGGACTTCATCACGAGCGTTTCTCTGGATAAAGCAGAGCTCGACGAATCCCTTCAGGAGAAAGTCGTGATCTCGTTGTAAGAGAATGATATGAAAAAGCGGCTGCCGGTGGGCAGCCGCTTTTTTGACGTCCGGACGGGATCTGTCCGTCAGCGTTTTTTCCGTCCGAAGGGCGTAAAAATCAGTGTTGCGATCCAGATCAGCATGAAAGCGGCCATGCCGACGAAGACCTGCGTCGCGAAAAGTGCCCTCATGGAGGACGGGATGTGGTTCATGACCGTCGTGAAGAGGACAATGCTGCCGCTCAGTTCAAAGACCAGGCCGATGATGCACGCCACGAGTTTCAGGCCTTTTTTGATGCCTTTGCCCTTCAGCACATAATACAGGCCGGCAAGGGTGAATGCAGAGAGCAGGAAGAAGTTCATCGAAGCATCCGCGGCATCTCCGCTCGAAAGAAGAGCCTGCACGAAATCCACAAGGCTGGAAAGCGCGAACACAAGAAGGCCGATGCCGTAAAGGATCTGTTTCTTCGGAATCAGAAGTCCCAGGATCATCAGCACACAGGCGCCGATGGCCATCATGAAATACAAAATATTCGCCGCACCGGTGTTCCCGTTGGCGAAGATCATTACATACCGGAAGATGAGAAGGTTCGCGGCAAGGAACATGAATATGATCGAGATCACGGGGGCGCGGCGCGGCTCGTCCTCCCGGGCCGCCTTCTCAACCGGCGCGTTCGGGATGCCGGAATTCACATAAGGAGCCTGCGGCTGCTGGCCGTACGGGGCCTGCGGATAGGGTCCGTACTGGTTCTGGCCGTAAGGGGCCTGCGGCTGCTGACCGTAAGGAGCCTGCGGATAGGGTCCGTACTGGTTCTGACCGTAAGGGGCCTGTTGATTCTGCCCGTAGCCGGGGTTCACATTGGGATCTGCCATCTTTGGTACCTCTTTCTTTGACTTAGTCCCAGGTCTTCCAGGGAGCCTTTCCGCTCTCCCAGAGGTCTTCGAGCTTCTTCTTCTCGCGCTGGGTGTCCATGCACTGCCAGAAACCTTCATGGAGGTAGGCGTCAAGCTGGCCTTCCTCGGAAAGCTTCGCCATGGGCTCTTTCTCGAAAACGGTGGTGTCGTCTTTGAGATACCGGAAGATCTCCGGCTCGAGGACCATGTAGCCGCCGTTCACCAGCGTCGAATCATTTTCATCCTTCTCGCGGAAGTCTTCCACCAGGCCATCCGAAGACAGCTGCAGTACGCCCTTCATCTGGGCAATGTTGACCGCGGTGATCGTGGCGATATGGCCGTTCTTCTTGTGGAACTCCAGAAGCTTCGGGATATCGATGTCCGAAACGCCGTCGCCGTAGGTCAGGAAGAAAGGCTCGCCGTTCAGATATTTTTCGATACGTTTCACGCGTCCGCCGGTCATGGTGTCGTAACCGGTGTCCACGACGGTCACGCGCCAGGGATCGGTGTGCGGGGATAGGATCTCGGCGGTGTTGTGCTCGAGGTCGAAGGTCACGTCGGAATTATAGGTATAGTAATTCGCGAAGTATTCCTTGATCTTCTCCTGCTTGTAGCCCGCGCAGATGATGAACTCGTGGAAGCCGTAGTGCGAGTATTCTTTCATGATATGCCAGAGGATCGGCTTGCGGCCGATCTCGATCATGGGCTTCGGAATAAGGTGGCTCTCTTCGCTGATCCGGGTGCCTAAACCGCCCGCCAGGATGACGACTTTCATGTCTGATTCCTTTCTTTTACGGAGTCACTTTCTGCCAGCAGTAGTTCATGTCCTTGATGCCCGCGAACCACTCCCGGATGATCCGGAAAATATTCCCGAGCGCGGAGCTGTCCTGCGCCGCGACGCCGGTCGCGTTCATGCTCCAGGCGTCCGCGATGTACAGTGCCCGGTACAGATGATACTGCTGGGTGATGATGATGGGATTGTGCAGCTGGTATTCGCTCGCCGCGCGGTAAATGCTGTCGTAGGTGGAATTGCCCTTCGGATCCGTCAGGATCTTCGATTCAGGCACGCCCCTTGCCAGAAGGTAATTCTTCATGACGCTGACTTCATCGTAATCGTCGTTCCGCTGGTCTCCGGTGACCAGGATACGGTCGGAGGCTTTGGCCTCGTAAAGCTCCAGCGCACAGTCGAGCCGGTACTGAAGCAGCGAAGAAGGATTCTTTGCGGAATCCACGCTGCAGCCCAGCACGATGATGGCGTCGTGGTGCAGCGGATCGCTCTCCGCTTCCCAGACGGCCTTTTTCAACGATTTCTCATACTTGGCCGTGCTGCCGACGACCACTGCCCGTCCGATCAGGATCAGGAGCAGGAGGACCAGAAGCACGTCCGCCACGATTTTTAAAATGTTCTTTATCGTATCCGTTTTCATGATGGATCCATTAACGCTGTCAGACGGCAATCAGTTTCCCCAGCCTGAAGGACCAGATGTAACTCTCTTTCACGGTCTTGCCCGTTACCGCTTCCAGCGCTTTCCGGTAATACCTGAGCTGGGTCGCATAGCGGCGCACCAGTTCCTGCGGCTCATTGACAACGTCGGTCTTGTAGTCCAGAAGGACCAGGCCGTCCTCCTCTTCAAAATACAGATCGATGACGCCCTGGATCATGACAGTCTCCCCGGGGTCCACCGCGAGGTCATCCGGGAAAAGTTCCGGGATCTCTCTCACGGGCAAAGCGAGGATGAACTGTTTCTCGCGGAATCCCTGTCCGCGGTCATACGCTTTGATGAAGCGTTTTCCCAGTGAAGACGCCCAGAAAGCGTCGATTTGAGCCGGCTTTATTGTAGCTTGCTCCTCTTTTGATGTCAAGCCGACGGCCGTGAGGCGCGCCACCTCGCTCTCGGCGTCTTTGTGCGGATCCATGCGTTCCATCACCAGGTGGTACAGCGTGCCCCGGGCGCTTCCGGTGATCCGTTCAGGCGTCTTGTCATCTGCGACATAGACCGGGCGTGTCCGCTCCTCTTCCTGCTCTTCTTCCGCCTGTTCCTGCGCCGCGGCTTTCAGCCTAGACACCGTGACCGACGCCGGGATCTTCGAGAGGTCGTCCCGAAGGTATCGGGCGGAAATGACGCGGTCCACTTCGAGAGAAGACGCCGGACTGACAGGTGCCCCAAAGGCATCGGCCAGCTGTTCTTTCGAATAGTCTCTTTGGCCGCTCTTTGCCACATAACCGTTCAGGATCTCTGACCTTGGAATCCTGCGCATCCGGACCGGCGTATCGTTGTCGGTGGCTTCCAGAAGCCAGTCGATCAGTGTGGATGCCGACAGGATCGTGGACGTCGAAAGCCGTACCGCGCCGCTTTCGAAGTGGACTTCATAGGCGCCCAGCGTTTTCTCCAGATCCTGAAGCGCCGCCGTCAGGTAGAGTTTCTCCCTGGCTCGCGTCATGGCCACGTAGAGCACGCGAAGCTCCTCGCCCCGCGCCTCGACTTTGTTCCGGGCTTTCAGGACATTTTCATAGTAGGTATCGTACTGTTCCCTTCTGGCCAGATCCGTGGCGTGGATGCCGATCCCGAGCCGGCTGTTGGTCGATACGGTGCCGCCGTCCGTCTTGCACCGCTGCTCCATCTTGGGCAGGAAAACGATCGGGAACTCCAGGCCTTTGCTGCCGTGCATGGTCATGATGCGGACCACGTCATCCTTCTCTGTCTCCACGTTGGCCTCGCCCTCTTCGACCTCCGTCTGGGCCTTCTTTTCGATATAGCGGATGAAATTGAACAGGCCGGCGTAACTCGTGTTTTCAAACTCGCGGGCTCTTTCGATCAGCTGCTCCAGATTGGCGAGACGGCGCTTTCCGTTGTTCATCGCTGCCACGAAGGAATTCAGCCCGGTCTCCCGATAAAGCATACGGATGAAGCCTGACAAAGGCATTTCCGCGGAAAGTTTCCGGAAGTGTTCGATCCTCTCCAGCTGATCACACAGTTTCTTCCGAAGGGGGTCTTCCGCCGGTTTCTCCGTGACGTACTTCCGCACTCTTCCGAAAAATCCGTTCGCGAACTTGTAGGGGCCGTCCGCCGGATCGCCCTTTCCGGCCGCCGAAAAGACCGCGGCCAGATCGTCATTGGTGAAACCGGACAGCGGGTTCTTGAGCACGGAAACAAAGGAGGCGTCGTCGATCGGATTGGTCAGCACGCGGAGGAGATCCATCACGTACCGGATCTCGAGCGTTTCATAAAAGCCGGCCGTCGCATCCGCATGGCACGGCACGCCGTAGGCCGCAAATATGTCTGTGAAAGTTTCCAGGATCCCGCCGTTACGGTCCTTGATCAGGATCACGATGTCCTGATAACGGACTTTCCTGAAGCGCAGCGTGTCGTCGCGGCCTCTTTCCTGGACCGGAAATCCATTGTCCACAAGCTTACGGATCTCGGAAGCGATCACATGGGCCTGAGCCTCAAGCGCAGAGAGTTCATCGTCGCCGCCGGAAGACGGATCGTCGTCCGCTTCCTTGAGGTCGGCCAGAAGGAATTCGGTCTGGCGGTCAAGCGGCTTCTCCTCCTCTATGAAGGTGCCTTTCGGGATCAGTTCCTCCCGTTCGTCGTAATCGATCCCGCCGACCGTCTCGCGCATCAGAAGCCGGAACCAGCTGTTGACGGTATCGGTCACTTCTTTTCTCGAGCGATAGTTTGCGTTCAGTTCCACCGTCTGTCCGATGCCGGAGGCCTCTTCCCGCGCTTTGTCGAAGGCATGGAACTTGTCGATGAACAGGTCCGGATTCGCTCTCCGGAAGCGGTAGATGGACTGCTTCTTGTCGCCGACCATGAAAATGTTCCTGCCGTTCGGTCCGTCGGTCGACACGGCGCCCAACAGTTCTTCCTGAAGGTTGTTCGAGTCCTGATACTCATCGATCAGGATCTCCTTGAACTTGCCCGCCAGGTCCTTCGCGGTCTCTGTGCGGGCGCCGTTCTCATCCCGAAGCACCTTAAGCGCCAGATGCTCCGCGTCGCTGAAATCGATCAGGTTGTGCTCCCGTTTCATTTCCGTGAACTTGTTTCCGAATGCCCGGATCAGCTCCGCGAGTTCTTCCACGGCCTTTGAAGCGGTATGAAGATCCGCAAGCACTTTCTCCGCCGGATACTGGAAAATGTTCTGCAGATCCTCTGTCATTTTGTAGACCCGGCCCGCGATCCGCTTGATCTCGTTAAAGAGCGGAACGGAGGTCTTGGCTTCCGTCTCCTTCTTGGTGTAGCTGACCGCCGGGGTCGTAAGGGCGTTGATCCGCAGATAGAACTGATCATAGCGCTCCGCCCCCATGGCGTCCTGTATCTTATCTCTGACGCCGCTTAGTATTTCGGACAGTCTTGCCGAGCCGTCCGGTCTGGCGCACATTGCGATGGCTTCGTCGACGTCGTTTCGCATGCCGCCCAGAAGATCCCGGACAAAATGGTAAAGCCACAGGTTCCAGTCCGCCTGATCCAGTTCTTCCTTTGTGTTGATTTTATAAGGAGCGGAAAGGCTTTCCAGCCATTTCTCCGGATCGGCCGCGCTCTGTGAGTAATCGTACAATTTGAGCAAAAGTTTGGACAGGTCATCGTTTTTTGCGTTGGGAGTGAAGTATTCCATGCAGTGCAGGAAACCGGGCGTGCCCTTCTGATACTCTTCCTCCAGAAGCGTCGCAATGGCATCCTGACGCATCAGCGCCAGCTCGCCCTGCTCGCCGATCCGGAAAGCCGGGTCCAGATCGATCTCATGGAAGTAATTGCGAAGCACAAAGGACGCAAAAGCGTCGATGGTCTGCACGTGTGCCTGTCCGATCAGCGTCAGCTGCTTGCGGATATGGCGGGCAAGCGTTTTGTCGCTGTCTGCGGCATTCTCCGCTTCTTTCATGAGACGGCTGTAGAGACGCGTGCGCATTTCCGCCGCGGCTGCCTTGGTAAATGTCACGACCAGGAACTGATCGATATCCGCCGGTCCCTCTCCGTCTGGGCCCTTCTCCGTGACCCACTTGATGAGCCGCTCAACCAAAACGGTCGTCTTTCCGGAGCCTGCGGCCGCGGATACCAGGAGTTCGCGCTTTCTCAGATCGATCGCCAGTTTTTGTTCATCCGACCAGGCTCTCATTCGGCGCCTCCTTTCTCCTCGCTCGTGAGATCTGCGTTCTCTTTCTTCTCCAGTTCATTGTATTCATAGCCTTTGATCATCCGGTCGAATCCGCAGATCCCGTGGAAGCTGCAGAACGTGCAGCCCCGCTCCGAACCGTACGCATAGGGTTTCACCGGAATGACGCCCGAGATCACGGATTCCGCCAGTTCTTTCGCCTTCTTTCGCGCGAACTCTCCGATCGCGCGGAGCTCTTCTGCGGTCGCCGTCACGCTCCCTGCGCTTTTCGACAGGCTTCCGTCGTTGTTTGCCTTGATGTTTTTTGCGACCATCCCGCACGGAGCCCGGTCCAGCTTCGCGACCGCGTCCGGATCGGTGTTCGTGAGTCCCTGCATGACGAGTTCTTTCCGGATCAGTTCTTCCGTATCCTGTCCGCTCTTCGGCGTCTGGATCGGATCGCTGATGCCGTAATAATACAGCCCGCCCGGAATCACGTTGGCCTCGGGGTGTTCTTTCTCCTCCATTTCGATCGCAGCTTTCAGGTACAAAGGAAGCTGGAGTTGGAGGCCGTACCAGACTTTGGTGGCGTCCAGAGCCCTTGCGGACGACTTGTAATCGATGATCTTGACGTAGATGTTCTCTCCGTCCCGAAGTGTGTCGACGCGGTCGATCCGCCCCTTCAGCGCCAGTTTCCGTCCGTCCGCAAGCGGAATCGTGAGACCCGGCAGCTCTTTTCTGTCGTATCCGAAAGATAGCTCGGTCTTTGTCTCGGTGTAGCTTCCGGCCTTCCACTGTTCCGCCAGCGTCTTCAGGGTGCGTGTGACGATGCGGATGATGCGGTCGTACTGCCCTCTCATCCTGGCGCTCTCTGTGAAGATGCCGTTGTTGGTCTCGTCAAGTTTCTCCCGGACCACTTCCCGGATCAGTTCGTCCAGCGCGTCTCCTTCCAGTTCGTACCAGTTTGTCCCCTGGCCGGAGCGTTTGAAGATCTCGTCGATGGAATCGTGAAGCACCGTGCCGAGGTCCGCCGTGGTGACTTCATACTGCGCCCTGTCATTCAGCTTCAGTCCGTACTTCAGAAAATGTCCGTACGGGCACTCGGCATATTTTTCAAAGAAACTGACAGAGCCCTGAAGCGTTTCCGACCAAAGCGCCGCTGCCGTTTCAGGTGAGAGCGCTTCCTTACTGTCTTCATAGCTGTAAAACAGCCCTTCAAAGATCTGATCCAGGGCCTTCTGATGTTCGGGATGGCTCTGATACCACTGGAACAAGGCTCTTTTGGACGTCTCCGGCAGATTTTTCGCCTCTCCTTCCCGTGCCTTCTCGAGATAATCTCTCATGGCCGCGGACAGAAGTGCAATGCCGCCTTGGACCGAGTTCAGGCCGGAGAGCTCCGCCGCCTCGGTATCTTCTTCCGTAAGGTCTTCGAAGAGGCGTTTCATCATGCCCGGAAGTTCGCCCGGCAGCATGGCAGACCCGTCGTCCCCTTGTGCGCGGTAACTCAAAACAAGCTGTTCCGAGGCTTTCGTCAGAAGAAGGTACAGATAGTAGCGGTCTTCGGCCGCCATTTCCCTGGCAGTCGCGGACAGCTCGATCTTCTCCTCTCTCAGGATCTCGCGGTCATAGTCGGACAGAAGGCCGCCGCCCGCATGATCCATGGGCAGCACGCCCTCATTTGCCCCGATGACAAAGAGCCGCCGGATGTCCCTGAGGCGTGTCCTTCTGAGGTCGCCGATCACCACACGGTCCTTCGTGGGCGGCACATGGCCCATCACGAGGCTCTGAAGGCCAGTCTGAAGCACGGCGCTGAACATCTCCTGATCCAGCGCCTTCTCCTCAAAAATGTCTTCGAAGCGGCCGAGGTCCGTGAGGATTTTCTCATACACGCGCAGGTATTCGTTCCGGAGTTCGTTTTCTCCCCTGAAAGCCTCCGCCAGATCTTTTAACGTCTCTTCGGCGTCATAGTCCGAAAGCAGCGTGCGGACGGCCTCGATACGGTCGGAAACAGATACCGCTTTGTTCATGCGGTCGTCGAACTGAATGAGTCCGCTGAACAGAATATCCTTCGTCTCGTTGATGACTGGGAAGCGGCTTTCATAGAACTGACGGCCTTTCGCGCTCCATTCGCCTTCATACTGCGAACGGTAATGGAAACCGCGCGCCCGCGCAAAGTTCTCCACCTCGGCGATCCGTTCGAAGGCGGAAAAACTGTCTCCGCTCCCGGCCTTTTTCTCCACCAGACGGATCACGATCGGATTCTTGGCAAATGAGATCAGGGGGTCGAAGTCAAACTTCGAGGCCGTGACACGGAGCGCGTCCTGCAGAAAGCGCACCAGCGGGTCTTCTCCCAAAGGCTTCTGCATGTCGATGAAGCACGGGATGCCGGCTTCGGAAAACTGCTCTTCGATCTCCTCCCGGTCCCCCTGAAGGTCGCCGGCGATGACCGCGAAGTCTCTCGGCCTGAGGCCGTCTTCCCGGATGCCTTTCATGATCTCGTGGAGGACCCATGCGACTTCGTCTTTCCGCTTCCGCGCCTTCACGAGACGGACCGCCGTGTTTTCCCGGGGATAGACGGCCTTTTCCGTCCGGTACAGGTGTTTCTCCAGAAACAGGATCTCCGGCGCGAAGGGGCCGTTGTCCGGAATGGTCTTCTCTGTATATTCCACGCTCTCCATCAGCGCAAGTCTCTTGAGTTCCGCAGCCATCACGCTGCTCATGCGGAACAGGGCGCTCTCATCCTTGTTGTCCTGAATCCAATCATTCGCGCCCGGATCCGCGCCCGAAAGCAGCTCCCCGCTCCCTGCGGTCACGCCGACGATCACTTCGGGGCAGATCCCGAGGAGCGCGCGCAGCACTTCATACTGAGGCGCGGTGAAACCCGTGAAGCCGTCGAAGGCGATGGTCGTCCGGCGGGCGCCGGGCCATTTTCCGATCACGCCGGCCAGTCTTGCGATGCGTTCCTCCGCGATCTCCCGTTTCTCATGGACCGCTTCCATGAAGGCGCGGTAAATACGCGCAAGATCCCGAAGCTTCTTTTGAAGCGGCGGGTGCGCGGTCAGTTCTTCCGCCTTCTTTGCGAGTACGTCCGGGGAAATGTTGTACTGCGCGAGTTCCGAGATCACGGACTTCAGCTCCTCCAGCATGCCGGTCTTCGAGATACCGCGGGAAAGCACCTCCAGATCACCCTTCTGTTCGATGGTGACCAGCCTGAGGAGCATGATCTTGCCGTAGTCGTCCAGTGTTTCCCGCGTCTTGGCGCCGCAATCCGAGAAGACCTTAAACGCCAGGCGGTTGAAGGTCAGAATGTCGATGTTCGACACCGCGTGCCTCGGGTGCAGCGCCACGATCGCCTCCTGCACCTGGAGGCTGGCCTGTTCCGGCACGACGATGATGAAATTCCGGTCCGGATGCTTCTCGGACGCGTCAATGAGCGCCTGATACAAAAATGCGGTCTTTTTTGAGACGGAAGAACCATAGAGCAGTCTGAGCGCCATTATCCTTCCCCCCTTCTGAGACCTTCCGTCCGGATCTGATACTCCAGAAGCCGCACCACATAATCGGGCGCGTGCCGCTGGTCTCTCTCCCAGTCGGTCATGGTCCGGTATGGAATGCTGAAATACTCGCAGAACTCCTTCCGGGACATTCCCGTACTCTCCCGGAGTTCGCGGATCTTGTCATTGAAATCCATAAGGCACCTCCAAAGGCGTCTGTTTTATCCTTCCGCCACTATAGCACACTCATTTGAGTTACGCAATGCGTATGACAGAGCCCCCGCCGTCCTGCCTCCTCGCCCGGGAATGACAAATGTGCTCCCTCGTGCTATAATTATGGAACAATCTGATCCAGAGGAAGGGAACAGGCAGTATTTATGGGCAAACTGATCGTTCTGACCGGCGGCGGAACCGCCGGACACGTCACACCGAATCTTGCACTTCTTCCGGGGCTCAGGGCCAGAGGCTTTGAGGTCCGCTACATCGGTTCCTATAACGGCATCGAGAAACAGATGGCCGAGAATGCCGCTCTTCCATATGACGGCATCGCCTCGGGCAAGTTCCGCCGTTCCCTGAATCCGAAGAATATCAGCGACATCGGAAATGTCTTCAAGGGCGCCAGAGAGTCTGTCGCGCTCCTTAAAAAGAACCGTCCCGACGTGGTCTTCTCCAAGGGCGGCTATGTGTCTGTCCCGGTCGTCAAGGCCGCGAAGAAGCTGGGCATCCCGGTCATCATCCATGAATCGGACATGACGCCGGGCCTGGCGAACAAGCTTTGTTTCTCTTCCGCCTCGAAGATCTGCTGCAATTTCCCGGAGACACTGTCCCTGCTTCCGAAGGAGAAGGCTGTCCTGTCGGGTTCTCCGATCCGCGCGGAGATCCTCTCCGGTGACCGTGAAAAGGGACTTCGCTTCGCGGGGCTTATGGGCGAAAAGCCTGTGCTTCTCATGATCGGCGGTTCTCTGGGCGCGCTGAAACTGAATCTCGCGCTTCGGGAAGCGCTTCCGGAACTCACGAAGCGTTTCGACGTGATCCATCTCACCGGCAAGGGCAAACTCGACGAATCTCTCGTCGGCACGCCGGGATATGTGCAGTATGAATTCATCAGCGCGGAGCTTGCGGATCTCTTCGCGGCGGCGGACGTGGTCTTCTCCCGGGCCGGCGCCAACGCGATCTGCGAACTTCTCGCCCTCAGAAAACCGAACCTCCTGGTGCCTCTTCCGAAGGAAGAAAGCCGCGGTGACCAGATCCTGAACGCCGCCTCCTTCGAAAAGCAGGGTTTCTCGAAAGTCATCCAGCAGGCGGCTCTCACCGCCAAAGTGCTGACCCGCGCGGTCAACGAGCTTTATGACGACCGCGAACGCTACATAAAAGCCATGTCCGAAAGCAGCCAGGCGGACGGCGTGGCAACGATCCTCGGCCTCATCGACGAGCTTACAGCCGGAAAGGAATGACCATGAAGAATGTAACGCTCGGCAGCACAGGCATCACCGTTCCCCAGAACGGTTTCGGCATGCTGCCCCTCCAACGGATCTCCGTCGAAGCGGCGGTAAAACTGCTTCACCGCGCCTATGACGGCGGAATGCGTTTCTTTGACACCGCGAACGGCTACACGGACAGCGAATTCAAATTCGGCCAGGCTTTCCCGGACGGAAGGAAAGAAATCGTCCTTGCGACGAAAACGCATGCCCATACGCCTGAAAAGCTGCGTGCGGATCTGGAGAACAGCCTCCGGATGATGAAGACCGATCACATCGACATTTTCCAGTTCCATCAGATCCCCCAGGTCTTCCGGCCGGACGACGGGACGGGACTCTACGAGGAAATGCTTCGGGCCAAAGAGGAAGGACTCATCCTTCATATCGGCTTTACGGCGCACAAAATCGACGTCGCCGAAGAGGGCATCGCCTCCGGGCTTTACGAGACCATCCAGTATCCGATGAGCTATCTGGCCACCGACCGGGAACTCGCGCTTGTTCAGAAGGCCAAAGAAGCCAACATGGGCTTCATCTGCATGAAAGGGCTTGCCGGCGGGCTTCTCACCCGTTCGGACGTGTGCATGGCCTTCATGACACAGTTCGACAACGCCGTGCCGATCTGGGGCATCCAGCGGGAAAGCGAGCTGGACGAGTGGCTGTCTTACATGCAGAACACCCCCGAGCTCAACGACGAGACCCGCGCCTTCATCCGGAAGGAGCGTGAAGAACTTTCCGGCGACTTCTGCAGAAGCTGCGGCTACTGCATGCCCTGCCCCGTCGGCATCGAGATCCGCAACTGCGCCCGTATGTCCCAGCTCATCCGCCGTGCGCCTTCGGCACAGTATTTCAGCGAAAAATGGCAGGAAAACATGCGGAAGATCGAGGACTGTCTCGGATGCTACCAGTGCGCCTCCAAGTGCCCGTACGGCCTGGATACGCCTGTGCTCTTAAAGAAAAACTACGAAGACTACAAACGCATCCTCGCGGGCGAGGTTTCCGTCGGCTGAATATCCGGCGGAACGCGCGTCAGAAGAACAGGAGGAAACCATGGACAATTGTGTATTCTGCAGGATCATTTCCGGCGACATCCCGTCGCTCAGGGTCTATGAGGACGAGGAGTGCATCGCGGCGCTGGACATCAATCCGGCCTCTCCGGGTCATGCCCTCATCATCCCGAAGGTCCACAAAAAGGATCTCACGGAGCTTGACGTTCCGGAGATCGCCCATTACTTCGCTGCCGCAAGGCTGATCGGCGAACGACAGATGGAAAAACTCGGCGCGGACGGTTTCAACGTGGTCCAGAACAACGGCCCCGCGGCGGGCCAGACGGTCCTTCATTTCCACATCCACGTCATCCCGCGTTATGCAGGCGGCCCGCAGATCGCCGCCTGGAAACAGACGGAGCCCGATCCCGGATTCCTCCGGGAGATCGCGGAACGGCTGACCTCGGAAGCCTGATCGTTTTCCGGACGGTTTTTCAGGGGTTCTTGTTAAAAAGAGCCCCCGAAAAGTGCTGAAAAAGGCGAAAAGAAATCAAATCGGAAGCGTCTTCTCCACAAAATGATGCCGCCCCGGGAAAACCTATGATTTCGCCGTTTTTCAGGGGTTTCTCGATGGAGTTTTCCACATTTTCCACATTTTTGAGTCGGACGGCCCTTTGGTCTCCGGCTCCTTGTTTTTCCAGTACTGGAGCCGTTTTCAGGGCTTTTCGCATCCCGCCCGGCAAAAGTTTTCCACATCTTGTGGCGCATCGGAAGATTTGGACCCTTTTTTTCTCTGCCGTTATGCTATACTGGCGCTATGAAGAAATTATCACTGAAATCACGTAATTTCGGCGGATTTGTACAGCTTCCTGTCGAATTCATAGACTCCTATCTGGCAGAGGCGGGCGGTACGGCTCTGAAGGTCTATCTGTACCTGGTCCGCTGCCTTCAGGATCCTGCGGTCGCACTGTCTCTCAATGACATGGCGGACCTCTTTGACGTCACCCCGAACAAGGTGCTTCAGGCGCTTCTTTACTGGCAGCAGCTCGGGCTTCTTCAGGTATCGTTCGACGATGGAGAAGCGACCGGGATCACCCTACTTCCGCTTCCTGAAAGAAAGCGCGCGTCTTCCGCCAAAGCGCTTCCGGAAGAAGCGCCCGCCGTACCCGATACGCCGGCGAAGCCCGCGCCCGTGGAAGGCGTCATCGATCAGGACGAGCTCATGGCGGACGACGGTTTCACCTCTCTTCTGCAGCTAGCGGAGTTCTATCTGAAGAAGCCCCTGTCCGCGGCGATGCGGGACGCGATGGCCTATGCCTATACCGCGCTCGGACGGAGGGAGGACATGACGGAATACCTTCTGGAATACTGCATCAGCCGTGACCACGCCAACCCGCATTATCTCCGTTCGGTCGCCGCAGCCTGGGCCAAGGAAGGTTATGCGACCCTCGACGAACTCCGGGAAGCCAATCAGGCCAGAAACTCTGTCGTGTACGGCGTGCTCTCCGCTCTCGGGATCCGAAACCGCGCGCCCGTGAAAAGCGAGACCGAATTCATCGAGCGCTGGACCAGCGACTTCGATCTGCCGGTCGTTCTGGAGGCCGCGAACCGCACCATGGCGCGGCTGCATTCTCCGGACTTCAACTATGTGAACAAGATCCTGGAGCGCTGGAAAGAAAGCGGCGTCACCTGTCTTACGGACATTGAAAAACTGGATTCCGGTCCGAAGAAGGCCGCACCCGGGCCCCGTAAGAAGGCCAATTCCTTCCAGAACTTTGACCAGCGGGACGTGAACTATGACGAACTGATCCGGAAGTTTTCGAATCCGGACGAGGATTGACGATGAGCCTGAGCGCTGAAGAATACAACCGCATCATGGAGATCTATCAGGACAGACGCGCGGCAAATGACCTGGCGTTCCGCCGGAAAGTTTCCGCGCTCTACGAAGCCCACCCCGAGCTTCTTCGCCTGCGCGACGAATCCCGTGATCTCTCCGCGAAAAGAGCGCAGGCGCTTGTCCTTGGGAACCTCTCCGAATCCGCCCGTCTTAAGGGCGCCCTTGACGAGACCCGGAGAAAGCGCAGCGCGCTTCTTTCGGAACTTGGGCTTAAAGAAGCCGATTTCGAACCGTTCTACACCTGCCCGGACTGTAAGGATACCGGCTATGTCGGCCGTGAAAAGTGCCACTGTTTCCGCGAGGAAGAGCGGCGCCTTCTGTACCAGGACAGCCGGCTCGGCGAAGTGCTCTCGGAAGAGAACTTCGGCACGCTTTCTACCGCGTTTTATGACCGGAAACCGGGGCGGAACGGGCGCTCGCAGTATGATGACATGACGGCGGTCATCGGCCGTTTAAAGGCCTTTTCCGAGCGTTTCCCGAAGGAGCGCGCGAGTTTCCTGTTCTACGGACCCACGGGCGTCGGGAAGACATTTCTCTCCAACTGCGTGGCGAAGGCGTTTCTGGACCGGGGATTCTCCGTCCTCTACTACTCTTCCGTCTCACTGTTTGAAAAGTTCTCGGAAGTGCTGTCTTCGCATGACAATGAGGCGCAGGCGGTCCTCACGGACAGACTGCTTCAGTCGGACCTTCTCATCATCGACGACCTCGGGACAGAGCTTCTGAACACCTACACCAGCGGAAAATTCTTCCAGATCGTCAACGAACGCGCCATCCATCACATGAGCACGGTCATTTCCACCAATCTGGATCTTTCAACACTGAAAGAGCGCTATACGGAACGGGTGGCTTCCCGGATCCTTTCGAGCTACGAGCCCGTCAGGCTTTCAGGAGACGACATCCGGATCAGGAAAATGCTTTCAAAGCGAAACTGAAGATTCCATAAGACACCAAGGGGGGCATCATGGCGGAGATCAAACTGGAAACGATACCGGTCGGAACACTGGGCATTATTGCGATGGACAATATCATGCCGCTCGCGGAGAAAGTGGACGCCTATCTGGCCTACTGGCGCAGCGAACGCGAACGCGCCAAAGGCGAGAACGCGCTGCATTTCCGCGGGTATCAGCGAGATTCCTACATTCTGGGCTCGCGGGTTCCGCGCTTCGGTTCAGGCGAAGGCAAGGGCGAGATCACGGAATCGGTGCGCGGCTATGATGTGTACATCATGACCGACGTCCTGAACAACAGTCTCACCTACAAGGTCAGAGGCATCGTGAACCACATGTCCCCGGACGACCATTATGCGGATCTGAAGCGCATCATCGGCGCGATCCAGGGCAAGGCGCAGCGCATCACGGTCATCATGCCCTTCCTGTACGAAAGCCGCCAGCACCGCCGCACGAAGAGAGAGTCTCTGGACTGCGCGTACATGCTTCAGGAACTGGTCGCGATGGGCGTGGACGACATCATTACCTTCGACGCGCACGACCCGCGGGTCCAGAACGCCATCCCGAACTGCGGCTTCGAGAACATCGCCTGCACCTATCAGTTCATCAAGGGCCTCGCGCACTCCACGCCCGACATTCATTTCGACTCCGACCATCTGATGGTCGTGAGCCCGGACGAGGGCGGCATGAACCGCGCGGTCAACGTCGCGAACTATCTGGGCGTGAACGTCGGCATGTTCTACAAGAGACGCGACTATACGAAGATCGTGAACGGCACCAACCCGATCGTCGCGCACGAATATCTGGGCACGGACCTCGAAGGCAAGGACGTGCTGATCTTCGACGACATGATCAGTTCCGGCGGATCCATGCTGGAAGTCGCAGCGGAACTCAAGAAGCGCCATGCCGGCCGCGTGTTCGTTCTGGCCACCTTCGGTCTCTTCACCAACGGACTGGAAAAGTTTGACAAGGCCTATGAGGAAGGCACGATCTACAAGGTCCTCACGACCAACCTGACCTATCAGATGCCTGAACTCTTCGAGCGGCCGTATTATTCCAGCGTCGATCTTTCGAAGTACATCGCGCTGGTCATCGACAACCTGAACCACAACAGCTCTCTTGCGGATTTCCTGGTTCCCACGGACCGCATCAACCGCTTCCTCACGGCCTTCAAGGAGAAACAGCGGGCAGAGGAAGAAGCCGCAGGGAAGGAGTAAGGGAACGTCCGCTTCGGACGAAGAAGCACCCGGCGATGGCCGGGTGCTTTTTCTTATGCAAAGACTGTTTATCTCATTCGACAGGCTTCTCGTCCCCTTTGTCGACCGTAGGCGCCTGCGTTTCTTCCTCCACGGTATTTTTGATGGCTTCGAGCACGTAATCATAGAGCCACTTGTTGGTTTCTTCGGAATAATGGACGTTGTCCGCGTAGCTTCGGTGCTCTTCCTTGATGAGCTCGCCGACGGGCAGGTAATTCGCGCGGCACTCGGTCCTCATGATCTCGTTGAACGGGCCGACCAGCGGGTTCAGGTCCTTCATTTTCACTTCCCACCGTGTGCCGCCGCCGTAAGTCCCGATGACTTCGCCGATCGACAGGAACCAGAAGCGGGCGTTGGGGTATTCGTCGATCAATGAATTGATGAGCTTTGCGTAATCTTCCCCGTAATAGGACAGAAGGCGCATCTGCTTGTTCGCACAGTCATTGATGCCGATCTGGACAATGACCTCGTACTGTTCGCCGGTATCCAGATGTTCGCGGAGGACCGGCAGCGCGTCGTTATAGAACCAAATGTAATAGCGTCCGTTCTTCCCGATGAAAATGTCTTTTTCGGGGTCTCCGAGGCCGGTCTCGGTGAGACCGACGATGCGGGAATCGCCCACCCAGATCCTTTTCACGGAGAGCGGATCCGGCGCCTCTGTCTCCGTCTCGGTCTCGGTTTCCGTCTCGGTTTCGGTTTCTGTTTCAGAGGAGTTCGCGGGAACCACGGAAGGACCGGGGGGATTGCTCTCCCCTTCGCTCACACCCTCCGGATCCTTCGACTCTTCATTTTCCGAGTAATCCGCCGCCCTGGATTCGGCCGTCGGGTCGTTGGTGCGGTTTGAGCGTCCCATAACCAGACTGCCGACCGCGGCGATGAGCACCGCGGCCAGCAAAATCGTAGGGATGAGGGTTTTCAGGAGTTTCTTGTTCATTCCGCCTTCTTCTCAGTAATGATCTTCATGACTTTCTTCTCATTATAGGCGGCGAGAATCACGGCGCCCAGGACGCAGAAAGCGACCGCGACTCCTCCGGGGTCAGTTCTCCCGGGCAGGCGTCTCGGTCACATCGTAGATTGGCCTCGGGGCAGAAAAAACCGGCCTATAGGGGTCGTCCGGCAAAGCGGTTTCCTGTTCCATGGGCACCATCGTGACCTGGTCCGTATCGGTCGCGGCGCTTTGACGGAGACCCTCTTCGTGATGCAACATGGCCAAAGCACCGAGGGTGACGGCCAAAAGGACTGCGATGACCGAGAGGACGGCCGCGGGACGCCGGCGACGGCAGACCGACCTGATACGCTGTTCCACATTTCCCTCTCCGAAGGCGACTGCCTGGATGGATACGGGGCGCGCGGCCGTTCCGAGGAGCAGAAGGGCCTCCGCGTACTCCTTCCGTCCGTCCACGGACAGATACTGCGCGGCACGGTCGTCGCAGGCGAATTCCAGGTCGCGGACGAAGAGGAAATAAGCCAGCCACACGAAGGGGTTGAACCAGTGGAGCGCGAGAAGGAAGAAGGCCAGCGGCTTCCAGAAATGATCGCCGTGCCGTAAGTGCGCGTCCTCGTGGCGGACGACCACGCGGCAGACAAAGGCCGGCAAGCCGGCGGGCAGGATGATGCGGGGCGAAAAGACGCCAAAAACGAAAGCCGCGTCCACCTCTTCCGAGGCATAGATCCCGTGGCCCAAAGACCGTGCGCGGCGGACGATGCGCGCAAGGCGCGCAAAACTCACCGCATAGTAGATCGAAAGGCCTGCGAGGCCGGTGAGATACGCAAAAAGCAGCCAGGTCTCAGGAGAAACCGGAATATGAAAGGATCTGACGGTCGGGGCGGACTCCAGCGTTTCCCCGTCCTTCGGGGGCACCATGGTGACGGCCGTAAGGTCCTCCTCCTGGACGATCATGTTTTGCCGGGAAGCCCGTCCGTCATTCGCATCGGTGAGCCCCGGAAGGATGCCGACGGCGGACCCGACCGAGACCGGGAGAAGAAGCCGTATGCCGACCGCTGCCCAAAGCACCAGGATCGCGCCGCGCGCGCATTTGGCCTTCAGAAGGACAGCGCGCACGAGAACGACCGCCGCGATGAGCACGGCGGAAGCCAGCGAGATCTGCAGGACCTTGAGGAGCAACGGACTCATTCAGTCCTCCTTCCCGCAGTTGTCGATGATCGCACGGATGCGCGCAACGTCCTTCTCTGACAACTTGTTTTTCGACGTAAACGCCGCGATGAACGACGGCAGAGAACCTTCAAAATGCCGGCCGACTACATTTTCCGTCTGAGAGGTCTTGAACTCTTCGGGGCTCATTAAAACCCTTACCATACCGCTCTCGTTTACAAGAAGGCCTTTCTCGCCCAGCCTCCGGAGGACTGTGAACATCGTGGACTTCTTCCAGCCGAGCCTTTCCGCGCTGAGCCGTACCAGTTCTCTCGATGAGACTGGAGCGACCTCCCAGATGATATTCATAAACTGCTCTTCCATCGAGCCCATCGTCAGTTGTTCCATATCTTCCTCTTTCGGCAGTTTATGTCTTATAGACTATTTCTACCTTAGGCGCTCCGGTCCGTTTTGTCAATTATTTCCTTGGAAAAATGTGGTTCTCCCCGCCGTATAGTCCCTTACGTCCCGCACCTCTACCCTCCGTAGAAGACGCGCGGACGCAGGCGTTCCATCGAAGAACTGGCCGCGCGCACGACCCCAAAAGGAGTCGTTTCAAAAGGACCCCGCCTCGTGCAAGCACGGGCGGGGTCCTTTCGTTACGGCTATTGAATCAGAGGATCATCGGTATGATCTTGGCGGCCAGGACGACAAGCACGAGCGCGATGGGGTAGGTCGCTGCGTAGCAGCCTGCGATCTCATCGGTGCCTGCGACGGAGATCAGCGTGCCAAGAGCAGGCGTGGAGGTCATGCCGCCGGTGATGGAGGCCAGGTTGTTGAAGATCCGGAACTTGAAGACATATTTGCCCAGAATGAAACCGATGACCATCGGAAGCATGGTCATGAGCATGCCGAACAGGAAGGAGGCAAGGCTCACGTGCTTCATAAAGTTCACGCCGCCGGGCACGCCCGCACCGATGAGGAAGAGCATGAGGCCGAGCTCGCGGAAGAAATTCAGCGTCTTCTTGTCCACTCTCATGTCAATGCCGAAGAGACGGCCGAAATGTCCGACGATGAGGCCCATGACGAGCACGCCGCCGGAGGAGCCCAGCGAGAAGTAGCTGCCGCCGCCGATCGGGATCTTGATCGCGCCGAGGATCTGGCCGCAGACGACCGTGAACATGAAGGGGAAGAAGGACACGGGGTCGACTTTCCAGCGCTTCTTGCCGTCGTCCTTGATCTCGACCTGGTTCTCGGCGATGAGAAGTTCCCGTTCCTTCGCCACGTCCACCTTGCCGATCTTCGGAACGAGCTGGACGAACAGAACGACGCCCAGGACGCCGAAAAGATAGGCGATGCCGTAGCCTGCGGTCGCGGCGTCTGCATTCACAACACTCTCCTTCGCGGCGGAAAGGCCGGGAGTCGAGGTCAGCGCGCCGGTCATGAGGCCGAGCGCCAGCGAGGTGTCGACGTTGAAGATCTTGATGACCAGAACGGTCACCAGAACGCCGGTCAGGATGACCGCGATACCCATCAGCACGTAGCCGATCATTTTCTTGTTGAAGTTCCGGAAGAACTTCGGGCCGGCGATCAGGCCGACCGCGGTGACGAAGAGTGAAGTCCCCAGGTTGGAAATGAAGCTGTAGGAGCTTTTGATGGACTCGGAGAACAGTGTGATCGTCTTGCCGCCGACCGTAAAGGCCGAGACCGCCGTGCCGTCGTCGCCGGTCTTCGCAAATGTGGACAAAAGGATGCCGTACACCAGCGCAATGACGAGGACGCCCGCCGTGCCCAGCGAGATGCCTTTGATCTTGATGCCGCCCAGAAGATATCCGAGCGCCGCGATGACGAAGCACGCGAACAAAGGCGTCAGCATGGAATTCAAAACATTGCCGAAATACATATTTTCCTCCGTGCCGAAGATCGGCACCTGATTTCAGAACCGAAGAACCCGCCGGCTGCCTTATGCGTTCAGGAGTTTCTCGTACACACCCGCGTTCTTTGCCGCAGTGACCAGCGCTTCGCCGATGATGTCGGGCGTCGGCGCAACGATGACGCCTGCTTCCGTGAGCGCGGCGATCTTGCCGGCTGCGGTGCCCTTTCCGCCGGAAATGATTGCGCCTGCGTGGCCCATTCTCTTGCCCTTCGGAGCCGTCTGTCCGGAAATGAAGGCCGCAACGGGCTTGGTCATCCGCGTCTTGATGAACTCCGCGGCTTCTTCTTCGCCCGAGCCGCCGATCTCGCCGATCATGACGATGGCATAGGTGTCGGGATCGTCTTCGAACATCTGAAGCACGTCCACGAAGCCCAGTCCTCTGATCGGGTCGCCGCCGATGCCGATCGCGGTGGACTGGCCGATGCCGCGCATCGTGAGCTGATTGACCGCTTCATAGGTCAGGGTCCCGGAGCGGCTGATGACACCGACGTGGCCGGGGGTGTGGATATAGCCCGGCAGAATGCCGGCTTTGCATTTGCCGGGAGAGATCAGACCGGGGCAGTTCGGGCCCACAAGCACCGTCTTCTTGCCGACGAGATAGTTCTTGACGCGCGCCATGTCGAGCACCGGAATGCCTTCTGTGATGCAGACGACCAGCGGCATTTCCGCGTCGATGGCCTCGAAGATCGAGTCCGCGGCGAATTTCGGAGGCACGTAAATGATAGACGCATTCGCGCCGGTGGCTTCCTTAGCCTCTTTCACGGTATCGAAGACCGGGACGCCGAGGATGGTCTGTCCCGCCTTGCCGGGGGTCACACCGCCGACGATCTTCGTGCCGTAGGCCAGCATCTGTTCTGTATGGAAAGCGCCCTGTTTGCCGGTGATGCCCTGGACGATCAGTCTGGTGTTTTCATTGATCAGGATGCTCATTTGGCACCTCCTTCACTGGCCGCGGCAACAGCCTTTCTGGCCGCGTCCGCCATGTCCGAAGCCGGGATGATCGCAAGTCCGGACTCATCCAGGATCTTCTTTCCAAGTTCCACGTTCGTGCCTTCCAGCCGAACAACGAGCGGGATCGAAAGCCCCGTCGTCTTCGCGGCCGCCACGATGCCTTCCGCGATCACGTCGCACTTCATGATGCCGCCGAAAATGTTGACCATGATGGCCTCGACTCTCGAATCGCTGAGAAGCAGTTCAAATGCTCTCGTGACCCTTTCGGTGGTCGCCGAGCCGCCGACGTCCAGGAAGTTCGCCGGCTTCGCGCCGAACTTGCGGATAATGTCCATGGTGGCCATCGCAAGGCCTGCACCGTTCACGAGGCAGCCGATGTTGCCGTCGAGAGAGACGTAGTTCAGGTCGAATTCCTTCGCGCGCGCCTCCTTCGGATCCTCTTCGAGCACGTCGCGGAGTTCCATGACGTCGGGATGACGGAACAGCGCATTGTCGTCG
>JAEEGF011144639.1_pt1 | contig 21707 bp, 15 predicted proteins | sample 9134171 | NCBI WGS metagenome assembly JAEEGF01 (sample SAMN16246542, study PRJNA631951) | gut metagenome | biome: gut microbiome; feature: rumen; material: AP-attached | host: Bos | place: Iran: Karaj | collected 2018-10 | reverse complement strand
CAGGTGCAGTCGATCTTTCGCGATTCCGGGGTCAGCTTGTTCATACTGATGAATATCTTGTCGAGCTCCTCCTCATTCGGGGTCTCATACCTGCATTCATCAGATCTGTCGGTATAGCCTCTCAGGAAATCATTAAGATCGAGGTCGGAAAACTGACTGTTAAAGCGTTCGAGGCGCTGCTCGGGTGTGTCACACTTTGACCACGCGTCACCCGCGGTCTGTTTTTTTGCATTTTCCCTGATGTCGAGCAACGCATAAAGCGCATCGTCCGTTCTTGATTTATCAGGGTTTACGGCTGTACCGCAGATACAGCCCTTTTCGCAGTTCAATGCGTCTATGAACAGGAAAGGAGTACTACCCTGTCCTATTCGGTCCTCATTCAAATGAAGCCACTCGTACAGCCTTCTCTCGCCTTCGATCTGTCGGATATAGACACTGTCGCCGAGGAACCATCTGACATTCTCGGCAAGACCTCCGGGCGTGGGATAAAAGGCACCGAGTCCGTATTCGGTCTCGCTGTCCGTGCCTTCACCTTCGATATTGTGCTCATGCACATATTTCATGAGATGCTCAAAAGTGACATTGTACTGTACAAGTCCCTTGTTGTGCGGATCTTCGATCTCAAGTTTTTTTGCTATGCAGGGGCTTATGAAAGCAAGCCTGTCGGTCATGCCCAGCTTTTTTCTTGCATAGATCGCGGCGCACATGAGCGGGCTCTGCACAGGAAAAAGCTTTGGCAATAGTTCCGGCAGATACCTTTCGATATAGCTCACGAGCGCAGGACAGGGCTGCGAGATGCCGCCGAGGAAGTCATGGTCTTTGATGTAGTTCAGATATCCCCATGTGGTGATATCGGCGCCGAAAGAAACGCTTAAGATGCGGTTCACGCCGAGCTTCTTTAAGCCGCCAAGGACACTTTTGTATTCATCCGGATAGTTTGCCTGAAATGCCGGAGCAAGGAGGAGCGAGATATTTTCACCTTTTCTCAGGTCGTCAAAAAAACGCTCCGTGTCATCCGAAAACTCACGGGCACCGTGTACGCATACATCAAGACAGCTTCCGCATGCGACGCACTTGTTGGGATCCACGTCGATCCTTGCTTTACCGTTTTCTTCGATAGAAATGCAGGCTCCTATCGCAGAGCAGACCTTGATGCACTTGTTGCAGCCTATACAGTTGTCGTTTGTAAAAACTATGCTTCCAGCCTTCATCAGTTTTCTCCGTGTCAAAGATTCCGGCCTTTTCCTTAAAAAGGCCATGGACAATCAATGGTATTATAACGCGAAACACTTGTGTTTTTAAGAGGGCAGGGCAATAATTAATCTTTTTTTAAGACTAAAGGAGATTTTATTTCATAAATTGAGAAGTGAAGAGCACGAGATTGCTTGACTGCCATGTCGAAAATACGTATAATCATTGCGCCGGGTTCATGAAAAAGACAGGCGCATCAGGGCGCCAAGAGGAGAAACAATGCATCACATTTTAAAAAAACGACCTGTAACCACAGGCAGAAGGATCATAAAAGGCGGTCTGGGGCTTCTGACTGCTCTCGCTATGGTCTTTTCGGGCCTTTCCGCCGCTCCCGCAGAAGTAAGGGCAGCAGAGCTCACAGGTAAGACATCAATGGAGATCACCGCCGACATGGGGCTGGGCTGGAATCTCGGAAACACTTTTGATTCCACGGGCGGAAATCTCACCAACTTAAGTTCCCTTGAGACCTCATGGGGAAATCCCAAGGTCAACGAAGCACTAATAAGCGGGATAGCAGATGCCGGATTTAAGACCATCCGCATTCCTGTAACCTGGTACAGGGCTTTCACCGACAAAAACCACACCATTTCCGAAAAATATCTGGAACGTGTGCGTGAAGTCGTAGACCTGTGCTATAAATACGACCTTTATATCATCCTGAACATACATCACGAAAACTGGCTTAACGTTGCGACACTTTCCGCAAACTATCTGAAGATCGGTGAAGAACTGGCCGACGTATGGAGTCAGATCGCCGTATATTTCGGTGACTATGACCAGCACCTCATCTTTGAGGGAATGAATGAGCCGAGACTTGCCGGCACCACTCAGGAATGGACCGGAAACGATGCGGGCTACAAGGCAGTAAACTATCTTTCCCAGGTCTTTGTAAACACAGTAAGATCCACTGCCGGAAGTTTCCCAAACAACGCCGAACGTTGTCTTGCCATACCCGGATATGCCGCATCTTCTTCAGCAGCGATCCTCGGTGCCATCTCTCTTCCCACATGGGACGGAGAACTCTGCAAAAACCTGATCGTTGAAGTTCACTGCTACAGTCCTTACGAATTCTGTCTTTCAAACAGAAATACGTTCGACCCGGACGATTCTTCGGATACAGGCGGCATCGATTCCGCTTTCAAAGCTATTGACGAACTTTTCCTGTCAAACGGTGTTCCCGCGATCATAGACGAAGCAAGCGCAACAAACAACGGAGACAATACCGAGGCAAGGTGCAAATGGCTTGAATATATCGCAAAGCGTTCTTCGGGCTATTCCGTTCCCGTGGTCCTCTGGGACAACGGAAGCAACGGAAAATCAGGCGGCGAATGCCATTCTTACCTTGACAGGCGCACAGGAAAGCCCACCGAGCAAAAGCTCATCGATGCTTTCATAGGCGGAGCGGCATCCGTTACCGCAGGCAGCATGAGAAAAGGCCCCTCATCAGAAGGAGAGCTGAAAGGTCTCGTGATAGACGGCACTGTGATCTGGCAGAACAGATCCGGTCTTAAGAATACACAGCAGTGGGAATACAATTACATCAAAACCCCTTCAAAGCCCTCTTTTTACGGGGAAGGCGGAGAGATCGGCATCGTCTACAAACCGGAAGGCTCGGGCGAACCGAAGATCATCCTTGACAGCTCCGCAAACAGTGCCTGGTGGATCCCTATCGATATGGCCCGCAAGGAAACAAAGGATGTGTACACCATTGCATGGTTCACCTACGCAGACATAGTAAAAGCCTGCAAAGCCAACAAAGTAAACGATCTGAAACAGCTTTCGGATTTCAGTGTAGTCGCTGCGAACGGCGACATCACGACCTACGAGATCGTTGCTGTCGGAGGTTCGAGCGATTCCGTTTCCTTCTATGCGAACGGAGTGCTCATATCCTCCGGAAACAAGCTTCCCGCAGACCCTGTATTTAAGGGCCTCAAGTTCCTCGGCTGGTACACGACAAGGACTTACGCTCCGGGAACCGAATATGTGCCCGGCTCCGGAAATGCCGATACGATTTTTGCAAAATTCGGTCTTGAAGAAAAAGAGCCTGCTGAAGTTCCTACCGCAGCCGCAACGACCTCAGCTCCTTCGCCCACACAGGCCGGGAATACGGGAGGCGTAACCCCGACAACTACGCCGACTCCTTCTGGCTCAAGCGTGCCTGTCATACCCATAGCCGCGGGCGCAGTTCTTGTTGTCGCAGTCGCTGCATTCATAGTGATAAGAGCAACAAGAAAAAAATAGAGCGATACGTTTCAGGAAAATACAAAAACGGGGCATCTCATATGAGACGCCCTGTTTTTTCATGTTGTTTTTGCCTGCCGTTATTTCATGCAGTTTTTGTATTTCAGGCTTTCAGATAGCGATCGAGTATTTGAGATAGATCAGCACCCATTCGTCATTTTTTGAGTCGTAGGCGACATTTACGATCATATCGATCGGAATGCTCTGATTGTTGAGATACGTGGTGAGCTTGTCAATGCTCTTGAAAGAATGAAACGTATACCTTGTCTGTAACGGATTGTCTGCCATATTGTCCTCCCCGAGCGCACACGTCAGGTGCTCTCTCTTTCTTTTATTTTTCCTTCGAATACCAGATGTCTGTGCTCTCCGTCCCCCTCAAGGACATCAAACAAAAGGCCCGTGGTCTCCGAAGCCATAGTCTTTATAGGCTGTACAACGGTGGTAAGCGACGGTGTGCAATATTCGGACAGTTCGATCCCGTCAAAGCCCATCACCGAGCAGTCGTGGGGGATCGAGATGTTTTTCTCGTAAAGCGCTCTCATCGCACCGACGGCCATTACATCCGCAACCGCAAAAATCGCGTCAAACTCCGTTCCGTCAGCTATAAGCCGTTTTGCGGCCAGATACCCGTTCTCGTAGCTGTATTCCGGGTCTTCGTCCGGAAGATACCTGACAAGCGCCTCGTCAAACGCGATGCCCGCTTCCGAAAGCGCGCGCTTGTACCCTTTCAGTCTCAGCATTCCGACGGATGTGTCGTTTGCCGCTCCCGCAAATATCGCGATGCGCCTGCGTCCTTTATCTGTCAGGAATTTGGTTGCTTTGTGGCCTTCCACCTCGTCATCCACAGAAACCGAGGAATAATCCTTTTCACGCACCTTCCGCAAAGGCGCTCCTACCGTGGATACAACATAGGGGACCTTGATATTTGCGAGTTTTTCTCCCGTGCGTGTGGCAATGCCGCCAAGAAAGATGATACCGCAGAGCCTTTTTTCTTTTGTGAGACCGAGCGCAACGTCAGCCTCGTCCTCAGACGGATCGACATGCTGCAGGACCATGGAATATCCGTGATCTATGATATCGGCCTCCATAACCTTTATCATATCATTAAAAAAGGGATTTGTCATGCCCTTTACAAGAACAGCGATATTCCTTCCTTCGGTCCGCTTAAGATTGCGGGCGCTGTTGTTCGGGACATAGCCGAGCTCCGCGATCTTTTGAAGGATGCGCTGCTTTTTTTCTTCGCTGATATTCGGATGATCGTTTATGGCGCGTGATACTGTGCTCACGCCCACACCGCAGGCCTTTGCGACCTCCCGGATCGTAATCTGTTCCATGTTCGTCCTCCGGCCCAAGGCCGGAGGAAGCCCCGCGGCTTTGAGCGCTATATTTGAAATGCCGCAGGCATTTCGGTCCTATTCGTCCTTCGGCCCAAGGCCGAAGGAAGCCCCGCGGCTTTGAGCGCTATATTTGGCTTTGAGCGAAAAAATGTGTGTGGAAACGTTTCCACACACATACTATCACTATTTTTTTATGTTTGCAACAGAAAAATGCCTATATCCCTTTTATGCTCCTCACGACCCTTGAAGCGCTGCAGATAAGATCCTCACGCTTAAGTTTTCCGGTGCGGAGCGCCTTCATGATATCCCTTTCGTCTGCCTTTGCGCCCGGCATCGTGAGGTCATTTCCCGCCTTTATGTTGTTGCTCGCATAAGGCGCAGGATGCTCTGCTTTTTTGCAGAATGTGCGTCCGCTCGCGATCCAGTCCGACATCACAAGTCCTTTGTAATGCAGTTCGCAGCGCAGGATGTCATTGATGAGTTCGTAGCTTTCGGAGGTATGCACGTTGTTTACAAGATTGTAACTCGTCATCAGAGCTTTGGGCGCTGCCTCTTTTATGCAGATCTCAAATCCTCTAAGATAGATCTCACGAAGCGCGCGCTCCGAAACACGTGAGTTTCCGTTGTTTCTGTTGAGTTCCTGGTTGTTGCAGAGGAAATGCTTTATAGTGACGCCTCTGCCCTTGTGCGCTTCCACGCCCTTTGAGACGGCTGCCGCGATCTTTCCGGACACAAAAGGATCCTCGGAAAAATATTCAAAATTCCTTCCGCAGCAGATGTTCCTGTGAATGTTCAACGCAGGAGCAAGCCAGAGATCCACTCCGAAGAGTTCCATTTCTTCGGCGACGAGGTTTCCGAGTCCTTCTGCAAAGTCATTGTTGAAGGACTGCGCGATCGCTGTTCCTATGGGGATGGCGGTGGTGTACTGATAATGCACGTCTCCGTGCCGTTTACGCGACGGCTTGATCAATAGTCCCGCGGCTTTCGGCAGGAAATCGAGCATCTTTTCCATCATGGGATCGACGCTCAGATCATATGTGCCTTTTTTGTCCACCCCGTAAACCGCTTTGAGCCTGAGACCCGCAGGGCCGTCCGCCATGGTGACGGACTTATTTACAGACGGAACTGACAGACAGGTCTCTCCCGCCCCTCCGGGCACATGCTTACAGGAATCACCGACTATCGCGGCAAGTCCCGGCTCATGATGCCCCAGCGTGAGCAGCATAAGCTCGTGATCCGACAGTTGGTCAAGATCGTGGTCAATATAAACATCTTTGGCATATACTGTCTTTTCACAAGGTATCTTTGCCGCATCAATATCTATGTGGTCAAGTCTGTCCGCACCGGTCCCTGCAGTGCCGCCGTCCGCGGCATCACCGTCTTTACGCGCCTTTCGCAGTATTACCATGTCGGTAAAACCCGGGCGCCCCATCTTGTTCTCGCACTGTTTTACGACAGCGTCGGCATTAAGCCTAATACATGCCACCGCTTTTGTATTTTCGGAGGAATTACCGAGTCTTATGATGTAGTCGCCCTTTTCCAGCATGTAGCATGCTTTCTGTTCGGAAAAGGCCGCAATGCCTTTAAGGTCAAAGCAAAGCTCAATCTCTTCTGTCTGTCCGGCTGCGAGAAGCTTTGTCTTTTTAAATGCCGCGAGCTGCTTTTCCGCCTTGTCTAAAGCTCCGTCAGGCTCCGAAACATAGATCTGTGCGACTTCTTTTCCTGGGAGTGCCGATATATTTTTTATTTCTGCTTTTACAGTGATCACGGTGCCTTCCGCGGCACATGACCTGTATGATATCTCAAATTCCGAATAAGAAAGGCCGAATCCGAACGGAAACAGCGGTTTTTTGCCGGCACTGTCAAAATATCTGTATCCGACATATATCCCTTCTTTGTAATCGACATCCTGCAGTGTCCCGAAATTTTCATATGTCGGATAGGCTTCGGGGGTTGCCCAGGTCGTGGTGAGCTTTCCCGAAGGGTTCGATCTTCCGAGTATTATGTCGGGAAGGACATTGCCGGTGACGACACCGAGCTGGGATATGCACAGGATATTATTTACAGCCATGACAGGTGAAAGATCCACCACTCCGCCAACGTTCAAAACGAGCATGAAGCGGTCGTAATGCTCGTTAAGCCACATGATATCGCGTATCTCGGTCTTTGACAGATATACGTCTCCGGGGATGAGCCTTCGGTCGTTGCCCTCACCGGAATTTCTTGAAAGCACATAAAGAGCGATATCGGCATCGCATTTTAAGGGCAGATCGTACTCGGGTTCCGCCGGAAAATACCCCATTGAAAACACTACAGGCATGTATCCCGCTGCTTTTGCGGCTTTTTTTGCTTCTTTCACATAAGCCGTGTATGCCGCTCTGCTTATTTCATCGTAGGAATCGAGCCAGTCCCCTGTGGTTACTGTAAACCCCGATTCCTTCAGTCCCTGCTCGAAATTTACAAAAAAACGCGACGCGACGTCACCTGACCCCGTCCCGCCTTTAACTGTCTTCCTCGCACCGTTTCCGTACAGCGCGACGGTACATGGCCCGTCGATTGGAAACGCGTTGTCACGTTTCAAAAAAAGCGTACATTCATGAGCATTCTGCCTCAAGAAATCTATGTGTTTTTTCTCGTGATCCTGTAATTGCATGATGCCTCCTTAAGCAGCGCCCGAAAGGCAGTCTGCGTGATCTTTCATCAAACAGGCGTTTTTATTTCATTCTGTATCTCTATTACCACCGTTAAAGGAATATCGCAAAGCTCAGCTATCTCCTCAGCATTTTTTCCCTTTTGCAGCATGTTGTTTACGATCCGGGTGCGGCTTTCTTTAATGCCCTTTTCTATTCCTTCCCGTATACCGTCTTCACGGCCTTCCTGTCTCAGCGATTCGTTATGCTTTTCTTCGTCAAAGTCCAATACATGCATTTTTATCACACCTGCCTTTTCTTTGATCAGAAAGTCCTCCATGACATGCTCTGCGATACAACTGTCCACAGCCTTTGTCGCCGCTTCCTCGATAGAGTAGCCCATTCTAAGGTTCTCACGAACTCTTTCGACCAATATCGCATAGTCTCTGAGCGCAACACATTTCTCCATGAGTTCCCGGTTATGGCCATAGTTTACATTCAGTACCTGTACGGTAAGTTCTAATTCCGGTAATATTGCTTCCTTCTGCCCTGTGCTATGTGGCCTCGCTTCATACTGTTTCGTTTCATGCAGAAATGAATCCGATAATTTCAATGTCTCTTTGTCCGGGATTTCTGTAGTTCCGTTATAGAAAACTACAAATTTCGGTGTAGGGACTTTTATGAGCGTCCGCCCGTAAAGATCCGCTTTCATCGCATAGCGCTTATATACATCAGCGATATAAAACAGATCTCGAAGCGGCATATTCGGATTTACTGTCGACTGATGCTCATACAAATTCACCGTTCCTGTGATCATGAAAGAAACGTCATTGTAGATCTTCATAAAGAACGCATTGTCCAGCGTATCTATGACAAGATCTTCCTCATTGGTGTAAGTTGTGCCGTTAAGGGCATTGTAGAGTTCAAGCGCGTTTTTCCTGATGCTGAAATACATCTTAAAAACGTCGGACTTATACTCTTTGTTTACCGTGCTTCCGGTCCCCCTTTCCGAAAGATCGCGGTTGTCGTAGTTTTGTTTCATTTAACCTCCTTTGAGATAAACTGCAGGAGGTCAACCCCTCTTTTGTTTTGATCTTGGAAGCCTCCTGCGTAGTTGATGGGTGTTTAAGCAGGAACTTCGTCGACTCGATCGAAACACATAGAATGGTTAGATAAATGAACTGTTCTGCTTATAGTCATTTTACCACACAAACGAGCGGCGGGCAAGAAAAAACGGCTCCGGTATAAAAAGAACAGCCTGAATACCAGACTGCTCTTCTACTTTCTTTTAATTTCATACATCATGAGAGCCGCTGCGACTCCTGCGTTCAGGCTTTCCACCTGACCCTCCATGGGGATGATGACCTTGAGGCTTGCAGCGCTGACGGCTTCAGGTGTGAGGCCGTTTCCCTCGTTTCCTATGAGGACCGCTGTCTTCTCGCCATAATCTGCGTTTGCATAATCGGATGAAGCCGAAAGATCCGTCGCCACTGTGGTAAAGCCTTTTACGTTTAAGAGTCCGACAAATCCTATGAGATCATCCACATAGATCACAGGCTTTCTGAAAAGCGCTCCCATAGTGGAGCGAACGACTTTGGGATTGTAAACATCAACGGAATCCTTTGACAGAACGACGGCATCCATGCCCGCGGCCTCGGCTGTGCGTATGATGGTCCCGAGATTTCCGGGGTCTTGGAGATTTTCCAGAAGGATCAGTTTTGATGCATTTCTCAGGATCTCTTCCACATCATGTTCCGGCATCTTTACCACAGCGATCACTCCCTGAGGCGTGACCGTTTCGGAGATCGAGCCAAACACTCCGTCAGAGACCACCTCATAAGGAATGCCCGTAAACGTTTGTCTGTCGGCAGTCTCAAGGCCTTCAAAGAAATGCTCCGAATAATAGGCGCTTATCACAAGCCCCAGTTCAATAGCCTCTTTGAACATCCTGATGCCTTCTGTGACAAAGGCCTTTTGCTCTTTACGTTCCTTTGCTTTTTTTAACAGGCTTTGAAGGTTTTTTATCTGTTGATTTGAACTCGATGTGATCATGCCTACCCTTTCGGTGTCAGACTGTCAGCCGGGTAACACGTTCTTACTGTTCTCCTGCCATTTCGGCGAGTCTCTCCGCCTGGTCTGCAGCTGTAAGTGCATCAATGAATTCCTGCAGGTCGCCGTTCATCACATCAAGAAGGTTGTACACAGTAAGGTGTATCCTGTGATCGGTGCAGCGTCCCTGAGGGAAGTTGTATGTCCTGATCTTTTCCGAGCGGTCACCCGTGCCCACCTGGCTCTTTCTGGCAGCCGCTTCGCTGTCATGAGCCTTTTCGCGCTCCAGCTCGAGGAGCTTTGCGCGAAGAACTTTCATCGCTTTGTCACGGTTTTTGAGCTGAGATTTTTCATCCTGGCAGGAGATCACTATTCCTGTGGGGATATGTGTGAGTCTTACCGCTGAGTCGGTCGTGTTGACGCACTGACCGCCGTTTCCTGAAGAACGGAAAACGTCGATACGGCAATCCTCAGGATTTATCTGCACTTCAACCTCCTCGGCTTCCGGCATGATGGCCACAGTAGCCGTGGATGTATGTATCCTGCCGCCGCTCTCTGTTACGGGTACGCGCTGTACGCGGTGAACTCCGCTCTCATATTTGAGCTTTGAATATGCGCCCTGTCCGTTTACCATGAAGACGCATTCCTTGACGCCGCCGATGCCGGATTCATTGTAGTCGATGAGATCTATCTTCCATCTCATGGCTTCCACATATTTTACATACATCCTGTATAATTCGCCCGCAAAAAGCGCAGCCTCGTCTCCGCCCGCGCCCGCTCTTATCTCTACGACAACGTTCTTGTCGTCATTCGGATCCTTGGGTATGAGGAGGATCTTAAGCTTCTGCTCGAGTTCCTCGATATTTTTTTTGGATTCGGCAAGCTCTTCCTTTGCAAGTTCTCTCATCTCTTCATCCGATTCCGAATCAAGGATATCGAGGGAATCCTGCACATTCTGCTTTTGTTTTTTATATTCGTTGTAGGTGTCGACAAGCTCGGAAAGGTCGTTCTGTTCCTTCATGAGCTTTCTGAACCTTGCCTGGTCGTTCACCACCTGTGGCGAAGCAAGCTCGGCCTGAATCTCTTCAAAACGCCTGACCAGGTCTTCAAGTTTATCAAACATGTCTGCCTCCGTATATGCCCGCAGCCACTCTGTCAAGTCCCGCAAGGTCTTTGATGATCTTTATGTTGCAAAATCCGCTCTGTTCCATTATCGCTGAAACATCTGTGCCTTCGTCGGATCCAGTCTCAAAAATAAGCAGTCCTCCGGGTTTTATGTGCATATGAGCGTCTCTGCATATCCTTCTGTAAAACAACAGCCCGTCCGCGGAACCGTCAAGTGCCGTCATCGGCTCATGATCACGTACTTCCGGGCTTAGTTCTTCTATTTCCTTTGTTTTTATGTAAGGCGGATTGGAAACGATCACGTCAAACATTTTCGTTTCGAGTCCTTCACGCTCCAGTGCCTCGTAAAGGTCTCCGGTGCAGAAAACGATGTTCTCGCATCCGAGGCGTGAAGCATTCTCTTTTGCAAGCGCGACCGCTTCAGGTGAAGCATCTGTCCCAACGCATCGGTTCGCGCCAAGTTCCTCGGAAAGAGTGATAATGATACACCCTGTTCCCGTACAGAGGTCAAGGATAGAAACATCCCCCGGTGCTGTAGCAGTTGTTTCACAGTATCTTCTTATGAGTTTCAGGCTTTCTTCAACGACCACCTCGGTATCATACCTCGGTATCAACGTTGCCGGGCTGACTTTGAACTCTCTTCCGAAAAAGTCCTGAGTTCCCGTGATATACTGGAGCGGTATCCTCTGCGCACGTTTTCCGATTGCATCCTGAAAAACTGCGATCTCGTTTTTTTCCGGGATCTCCTCCCGTAACGCCATGAAAAAAGCGGCGCGGTCCATTCCCGTAAAATGTTCAAAAAGGCGCCAAGCATCCGTCTTTGCATCCGGAACGTTTGCCGCCGTTAATGTTTTTGTTGCGTTTTCCAACAATTCTTGGTAAGTCATCTTTAATTATCCGACTTGCTTTCCTCTTCGGGACCGGTCACACATACTTCGGGATCGTCTGAGATCTCGATCTCTGTCTTTTTGCCGTTATATTCAAACATGAAATCAAGAGCCGCAAGGATAGCGTCATCCTCATAGCTTCCGGTATCAGCCGCAGCCTGAGCCGGGGTATTTTCGGATTCCGTCCTGTCCTTCTTTTTGCTCTTCTTTGAGGTATCGCTCTCGGCACTCGGAAGCTTGATGTCAAAGAACTGCGAGATATCGATCTCAAGTGGCTTGTTGTCAGCCGGCGCCATTTTTTCGGCCTCTGCAGCCGGAGCAGGCACTTCAGCCGTCTCCGCGGCAGGTGCGGTAGCGGAAGCCGCAGCCACGTCAGCTGCTACATTTGCAGCACCTGAACTCTTGACGGTATATTCGCTTCTTTTCTCGTTTTTCTTCGAATTATCCTTGTTTTTCTTTGGCGCTTTGCCATGATATCTTGCGACAAAAGCCTCCCAGTCAAACACCGCCTCTATCGAAGCGATGGCCACCTCGAGCATGTCATCTTCAGGCTCTCTTGTGGTAAGCCTCTGCATGAGCATACCGGGCTTTGAGAGGATGTTCACGATTTTTGAATCATGATTTCCGGCAAATCTCAAAAACTCGTATGAGATACCTGCGATCACGGGGATCAGGAGAAGCCTTAAAAGAAGCTTAAGCGCCATGTTGTCTACACGGATCACCATGAAAAAGATGATGCTGATCACCATGACGTTAAGGATAAAACCTGTTCCGCAGCGCTTGTGCTCACGGCTTGAAGTTCTTGCATTTTCAACGTTAAGCTTTTTACCGTTTTCTATGCAGCTTATCGCCTTGTGCTCGGCGCCGTGATACATAAAAAGACGCTTTATGTCCTGCACCTGAGAGATCAGGACTATATAGAGCACAAAGATGGCGACTCTGATAAGTCCTTCAAAAAATGCGAGGAGCACCTGATCCTTTACGACTCCCGCAAGAAGCCCCGATAAAAGCACGGGAAGGAGCACAAAGATCACAAGTGCGAAGCACACAGATATGAAAACGGTCACGCCGTTTATTATCTTTTCGGCGCGTCCCTTTGTTATCTTGTCAAGTTTCTGTTCGAAAGCGGACTGCTCTTCCCCTTCAACGTAATAGTTTGAAGCCAGGGTGAGCGCTCCCATTCCTATGGTCAGCGAATCGATAAAAGAAACGACTCCTCTGATGATGGGGAGTTTTAAAAAGTCGCTTCTCTGCGACTCGTCCTTGCAAGTCTTTACCTCAACGGCTATGTCACCGTCAGGTTTACGAACGGCAACCGCATATTTGCCGCCGTTCTTCATCATAACACCCTCGATTACGGCCTGTCCGCCGATACCCGAATTTTTCATTGCCCTCTCCCCGCCCAGGTGGGCGTGTCTTAAGAAAAAATTAGGGTTGAGACTATCGAAAATAATCTCAACCCAATTTCACTAAAATAAGTGTTCCTATGCCAAGCCATACTTACGGTTGAACTTCTCGATAGCGCCACGGGCAGCTGTAGCCTTCTGCTGACCAGTATAAAAAGGATGGCACTTGGAGCATACTTCAACGTGAATATCGCCCTTTGTGGAACGTGTCTCAAAAGTGTTGCCGCAGTTGCAGGTAACGTGAGAAACAACGTACTTAGGCTGGATATCTTCCTTCATCGTAAATCTCCTTTCAATTCCCGGGTCCTGAGATTTGGCTCAGAACTTCTGATAAACATAAGTGAAAGCATCTTCTTTCACAAGCACTATGGGATTATATCACCCAATGTGCGTTTATGCAAGAAGAAAATTTAGAAAATCTTAATGTAACAAGGCTTCGTCACGGATTCATGCTCTTTAAGATGGTCATGACAAATTCGCGGTTGTTCCTTGTGTGTGTGCACATATTGATGAGGCGCTCCGTGGTATCCTCGGGATGCGCGCCGTTCAGTGCTCTTCTGACACGCGCCATCGCCTCATATTCCTCACGGCTGAGCAGCAGGTCATCGCGCCGCGTTCCGCTCTTTGCCAGGTCGATCGCGGGGAAAATGCGTCTTTCGGAGAGGTTTCTGTCAAGCACAAGCTCCATGTTGCCCGTTCCCTTGAATTCCTCAAACACCACATCGTCCATGCGGCTTCCCGTGTCGACAAGCGCAGTCGCGAGTATGGTAAGGCTTCCGCCCTCACGCATGGTCCTTGCCGCGCCGAAAAACTTCTTTGGCATGTGGAGAGCTGCGGGATCGAGACCTCCGGAAAGCGTACGTCCCGACGAAATGCAGGTGAGATTGTATGCTCTTGAAAGTCTTGTGATGGAATCAAGAAGGATCACCACGTCCTCGCCATGTTCAACAAGACGCTTTGCACGCTCTATAACCATCTCGGAAACACGCTTGTGATTCTCGGGCAGCTCGTCAAAAGTGGAATAGATGACCTCTACCTTGCTTCCCTTGATGGATTCCTTCATGTCGGTCACTTCCTCGGGACGCTCATCGATAAGCAGGATGATGAGGTGCATGTCGGGATGATTTGTAGTTATCGAATTTGCGATCTCCTTTAACAGCGTTGTCTTACCTGACTTGGGCTGCGAAACGATCATTCCGCGCTGTCCCTTGCCTATGGGCGAAAGAAGGTCCACCATGCGCATCGCAACGGAGCTGAACGTGGTCTCGAGATGTATCCTCTCGTGAGGGAATACAGGAGTGAGATTTTCAAATTTCCTGCGCTTTGCCGTTTCCTCCAGAGTGTAACCGTTTACAGTCTTGATGTAGAGGAGGGCTGAAAACTTTTCCGTTGCCATCTGTATCTTGGTATTACCGCAGATGATATCGCCGGATCTTAAGCCATAGCGCTTTATCTGTAAAGGGGAAACATAAACATCATTGTTTCCCGGGAGGAAATTGTCGCATCTGATGAAGCCGAAGCCGTCGGGCATGATCTCAAGAATGCCGTTCTTTTCAATGCCGCTGTCAAGCTCCTGCTGCTTTTCGGGATCCATAAAAGATGCGGGATCGTATCTCTTTACGGGCTCTTCCTGCTGCTGGGGCTGGGGTTCCCTGACCTGAGGGGCGTTTAAGGCATCTCCCTGAACGTTTTCGGCCATGCGCTGGGGCTGCTGATTTCCCCATTGAGGACGCTCGGACGTGCGCTGAGGCTGCTGGTTTCCCCACTGAGGACGTTCGGACATCCGCTGGGGCTGCTGGTTTCCCCACTGAGGGCGCCTTAACGGCTGCTGATTCATTCCCGTACGGTCACGCTGTGTATCATCAGTGCGCTCACGCATCTCTCTCGGACGTTCAGGCATCTCTCTCGGACGTTCGGGCATCTCGCGCCTGTGGTCTCTTTGAGCGTTGTCCTGTCTTACCGGCGCATCATTTCGAGCCGCCGGCTGTTCCTGTCTTATTACGGGCTGTTCCGGTTTTGCCGCAGTCTCCCTTACAACCGGGATGTCAGATTTCTCAGCCTTCCCGGTCTTCTCGGTCTTCTCGGTCTTCTCGACCTTTCCGTTTTTATCGGACGTCCCGGCCTTTTCATGTTTTTCCGTCTTTTCCGCGGGTTCGGCTTTTGCCGTCTTTGTGCGCTTTGCGGTCTCTTTCTTCTTGCCGTCTGCTGCGGGCTTTGCGGCAGTCTCCTTCTTTTCCGTGCTCTTTAAGAGTTCGATAAGCTCGGCCTTTTTAAGCGCAGTCGCCTTAAGTCCTCTTTCCTTTGCGATCTCTTTCAGCTGCGTGAGCTGCATTTCGTCATAATTCATAAAAAAACTCCTTTTGGAAAAATACGATTGATCTGTTGCATGTAAGGGTGTTTTGTAATGAAGTTCCCGATCGATGTCGAATAAATGATCAAATGAAATAAATGATTTCTTGTGCACGTATTGTAGCCCAAAATCCCGCTCACGTCAACAAAAAAAACTCCGAAGACCGAAATCTCCGGAGTGGATCTCTTAAGATCAGAAAATCTGTGCATTCTTTACGATAAACTCGATGACCATATCCATCGTGATGGCATCCTTTATCGTGTCTGCGCCGTAGTCCTCGACAAACTTGTCAAAGTCCTCATAGTTGTAGTTCTTTGCATAGTCGCCTGCACGCTTGTTGTATTCCTCGTCGGTGACAGCGATCTTTTCGACCTTTGCGATCTTTTTGATGATCGCCTGGTATTTTACGGAATTCTCAGCATACTCATTGGCAAAGTTCTTGAGCTCATCAGTGCTCTGTAATCCCGTGTAATAATAAAGCATCGTGTTGAAATCCGCGCCGTACGCGTTTGCAAGAGCCGTGATGTAGTTGTAATAGGTGTTGTACCACTCATCGGAAGCCTTATCGATATCCTTCTGAGGAATATTCTTCACCTCACACACGCTCATGAGATGCTCACCGATCTGGTTCTGGAAAGTACGCTGGTTAAGATCTTCTCTCAGCTGCTCCTCAAGTGCCTCAACGGATGCATATCCGAGCTTGCTCGCCGTATCGTCATTAAGCTCGGGCACAACGCTCTTTGTTACTTTGTTTACCGTAACCTTGAATACAACGGCCTTTCCCGCAAGGTCCGGATTGTTCTGATAAGGATCGGGGAATGTAAGATTGAGATCAAGCTCCTGTCCCTTTGTCGCGCCGATGAGTCCGTCCTCAAAGCCCGCGATGAATCTGTTGCTTCCGAGCACAAGATCGGTGCCTGCTTCGGAATCGTCCGTACCGCCTTCAAATGCCACACCGTCAAGATAACCCGCATAGTTGATGTTCACGGTATCGCCTTTTTCGGCAGGCTCCTCGCTCTCTTCCATCTTTGCGTTGTTCGTAAGAAGTGAAGAAAGCTCGCTCTGATACTCTTCTTCCGTCACTTTCTTGAGCGCGATCCCCTTATACTCTCCAAGCTTTACGGAAGCCCCGCCGCATCCGGTGAGCGCCGCAAGCATAGCAGTCACAAGTGTAAATACCAATAATCTCTTTTTCATGATAAACAAATCCTTCCTCGCCTGTATTTTTTACAAGCAAGGGGCATTCTAACACAACTTTGTGAAAAAATAAAGAACAAATATGATTATTTCTCAAGTCTTAGTATCTCGGAATATGCGAGAAGGAACGGGCCAACACCCTTTGCGTCGTCCTTTACCACAGGCTCGGACATATAGTAATCGTATGTTCCGTTCCTGCGCTGCTTTCCGCCGAGTCCCGCGACAAGGCAGATATTGTCGAGACTTATCGTGTCGTTCTCGGTCTTTAAGCTTCTCTTGCAGATACCGTGGAACGCTCTCTTTCCATTTTCGACGAATCTCTCGGGGAGAAGCCCGAGTCTTGTGCCCTTGAGCAACGAATATGCCATTATCGCGCTTCCGCTGGTCTCAAGATAGTTTCTCTCTCTTCCGGGGAACGCGGGAAGCTGCCACCACATGCCGCTCTCGTCCTGGAAGGAGCACATCGCCTCCATAAATTCCACGTAGATGTCTTTTAGCATGTTGTACTCTGCTTCGTAGCCCGTCTTGTCGATCTCGGTGAGCGTGTCGAGGAGCGCCATCGCGTACCATCCAAGTGCGCGGAGCCAGAAGTTTTCGGAAAGTCCGGTCTCCTTGTCGCTCCAGTACATCACTCTCGAACTGTCGTAAGCGTGATAATAGAGCCCTGTCTTCGGGTCTCTTAAGATATCGTGCACCTTAAAGAACTGGCTGAAAATATCCGGATAGTTCTTTTTGTTGTTGAAGCGTGTCTCATACTTGATATAGAACGGCTGACACATATAAAGCCCGTCAAGCCATACCTGCGCAGGGTAGATGAGCTTGTGCCAGAAAATGCCTTCTCTTGTGCGCGGCTGCAGCAGTATCTGCTGATAGATCTGGTCCATGGCCTTTTTGTATTTTTCCTTGCCCGTGAGATCATAAAGCTCAAAAAGCGTCTTTCCGGCATTTATGTCGTCGAGATTGAACTTTTCCCAGTTGTAGCCCGCTATCTCGCCGATGTCGCTCACTCGATAGCTGATATATTCGTCGGCAAAATCGAAATAGTGCCTGTCACCCGTAATGGAATACATCTCAAGGATCGCCTTGATCATGCATCCGTCGATATAGTTCCACTCACTCTTCACTCCCTGGCGCTTCTTTTCGATGTTCCATGCCGGGAAATCCAGGTTTTCTTTTGTCTTTTCGATCAATGAATCAATGTAATCCTCAATACTGTACATACAGGCCCTCTTTTCTTTCAGTGTTGTCTTTTCAGCAGGCAGATGTTCTCAACCTTCGGTGTGTGGCTGAACATGTCCACGGCCTGCATTTTTACGCATTTGTATCCGTTTTTCATGAGGAACTCTACGTCCCTTTTCTGTGTTTTCGGCTCGCAGGATATATATACTATCCTGCCGCATTCCGATCTCACCGCAGCTTTTAAAAATGTCTCATTGCTCCCGGATCTCGGAGGATCCATGATGAGCACATCGATGTGCTTTCCGACCGACTCGAGATATTTTCCGGCATCTTCCTGAATAAAGTCTGCATTCTGAATGCCGTTTGTCCTTGCGGCCTCCTTTGCGTCACGCACAGCGTCGTGATTCACTTCGACTCCCGTGACGTGTCCCGCAGATCCCGCCGCGGCAAGCGATATCGTTCCTGTCCCGCAGTAGGCATCCACGACTTCGTCGTTTTTTCCGATCTCAGCCATCTCAAGCGCCGCACGGTAAAGCTTTTCGGTCTGGTGAGGATTCACCTGATAAAACGAATGCGGCGAGATCCTGAATTTAAGCCCGAGAAGCTCGTCCTCGATGAAGCCTTTCCCGTAGAGCACCGTATCCTTGTCCCCGAGCACCATGCCCGTCTTTTTGGGATTTACGTTCCAGATGATGGTCTCTATGCATCCGTGCTTTTTTGTGAGAGTCTCCACAAAACGGCCGGAGGCCTTGAAATCCTTGCTCCCGGTCACCAGCACGAGCATCACGCCGCCGGTCTTTTCGGAAACTCTGAAATATGCATGCCTCAACGTTCCGGTCCCGGACTCCTGGTCATACGCCCTTGTTCCTGTGAGCCTCATCAGATCGATGATGGTAGAGGTGATCTTCTGCGCGATCTTTTTTTCAAGCAGGCACCCGTTTGTCTGCACGACACGCCTGGTGTTTTCCTGATAGAGCCCGGCAACATATCTCACCTGTCCTTTGGCGTTCTTTTGATAGTCAAAAGTGGTGTAGATCTTGTTTCTGTAGTTGTCCGGCCGGTCAGACGCGATAAAGGGAAGTTGCTCCGCTCCCGTTTCTTTGAAGAGGTCCGCCACGAGCTCCTGCTTGTACCTGCATTCCGCCCGGTAGTCCATGTGGAGGAGATTGCATGCTCCGCATTTTCCGTATGCATTGCAGGTAACATCCACCCTGTCCTTTGAAGGTTCAATGACCCGTACAAGGCGTGCACCGGTCTCATTTTTACCGTATACCAGCTCGATATCGCATTTTTCTCCGGGAAGGACATACGGAACACTGAATATTGAATTGTTGAAGGTCACAAGTCCGGCTCCCTTGGAGTCAAGTCCCTTGCATCTCACCGTATATTGTTTTGACATGGTTTTCCTTGAGCGCTGCGCCCGCAAATTGCCGCGGCAAAATGTAAGCGCTTACACACTTCTCTCCTATTCTACAATATTATCTTAAGTTTGTCATCAAAAAGCAATTAAAAAATCTTGACTGAAAAATAAAATTACACTATGATTAACAGCAAACCATCACGGGAGGCGCTATATGAACAGCAAAGAAACAAGGATCGACACAAAATGTGTACAGGGCGGATACAGGCCGCAGAACGGCGAGCCTCGTCAGATTCCCATCGTACAGAGCACAACCTTCAAATATGACACCAGCGAGGACATGGGAAAGCTTTTTGACCTTGAGGCGAGCGGATATTTTTACACAAGACTTCAAAATCCCACAAACGACTTCGTAGCGGCAAAGATCTGCGAGCTTGAGGGAGGTAGCGCCGCAATGCTCACCTCATCCGGCCAGGCGGCAAATTTCTACGCAGTGTTCAACATCGCAACAAACGGCGACCACGTGGTCGCATCTGCTTCCATATACGGCGGCACCTACAATCTTTTTGCCGTTACCATGAAAAAAATGGGCATCGAATTTACTTTCGTTTCTCCCGACTGCACGGAAGAAGAGCTTAACGCGGCATTCCGCCCGAACACAAAGGCGGTGTTCGGAGAAACGATAGCAAATCCCGCTCTCACCGTACTCGATATCGAAAAATTTGCAAAAGCAGCTCACGCTCACGGTGTTCCGCTTATCGTGGACAACACCTTCGCAACACCTGTCAACTGCCGTCCTTTTGAATGGGGCGCCGACATCGTGACCCACTCCACCACAAAGTACATGGACGGACACGGCGCAGGCGTCGGCGGCGCGATCGTTGATCACGGCTGCTTTGACTGGATGGCCCACGCGGATAAATTCCCGGGGCTCACCACACCCGACGATTCCTATCACGGGATCACCTATGCCGAAAAATTCGGTCTCGGCGGCGCTTTCATCACAAAGTGCACCGCGCAGCTCATGCGTGATTTCGGATCGATCCAGTCGCCTCAGAACGCGTTTATCCTGAACCTTGGCCTCGAAAGCCTGCATGTCCGCATAAAGCGCCACTGCGAAAACGGTCTTGCCGTAGCGGAATTCCTGTCAAAGAACGACAAGGTCGAATATGTGAACTACTGCGGACTTCCCGGTGACAAATATCATGCGCTCGCGCAGAAATACCTGCCGAACGGCTCCTGCGGTGTTGTAAGCTTTGGGATAAAGGGCGGAAGAAAAGCCGCCGAAGAATTCATGAAGCACTTAAAGATCGCCGCCATCGAGACGCACGTTGCCGATGCGCGTTCCTGCTGCCTGCATCCCGCAAGCGCCACACACCGCCAGATGAGTGACGAGGAGCTTCTCGCATGCGGAGTATATCCTAATCTTGTGCGTTTGTCCTGCGGTCTTGAGGACAAAGAAGATCTGATCGCTGACCTTGAACAGGCTCTGAGCTTCGTAAAATAAGGCCTTCCCATGAAGGGAAAGCCTTTTACCAGATGAAAGTCTTTTCTTTCGGAAAGCGTTTTGCAAGTTCGTTTGCGGCAAAATCCCGCATTTCACGGCTTATATTTCCGTAATGCGAAGCGCCCTGCTCCGTTACGAACGGGAACGCCGTGACAGGGTCAAGAGCATCACAGTCACGCATCCGTTTTAAGTAATTATTTGAAATGCGGAACACGCCCGCGCTTATATCGAGTATATCTTCCGGAGGGATGGCCTCAAAGGTTTCGTCAAAAAGCCTTGTGTAGCTTTCCCTCCAGTTTTTATGGAAAACTATCGGGTCAAAGCAGAACCTTATCGGAAATCCGGCCTTATGTGCGGATGCCGCGGCTTTTAACCTTTCCCTCGAGGACGGAGTGCCTTTTTCCGCAAATTCTCGGACCTCATCGGGAGAAAGCGTCCACGCAAAGATCACATTGTCGTGCACGGGTACCGGAAAATGCTTAAACACCTCCGAATTTGCGCACTTTGTGCGTATCTCTATCTTAAGGTCCTTGTGCAGGTTTGCAAACTCTGTCCATTTTTCACAATATCCGAGCAGCCCCTCAAGCGCGAGAAGATCCGTATCATAGGACACACAAAGATATACCGGGTGCTCTTTTAATATCTTCTCAAGCTCTTCAAAATAGTCCTCCGTGTTCACAAAGACCGTTAGAAACCCGCATGGATACATGCCTTTTAAATAACAGTAGGCACAGTCGTAAATGCAGTTTTTTACGCACGACGCATAGTAAAAATGCTCGTTCCCGAAACTCTGGCAAAAAGGCGCTCCGGGATAGATCAAAGTATCTCGGTTCTTTGCGACGATCACCGTGCCCGAATGCTTTTCTTTAAGAAAATCGTGCGTTTTCACGTTGAAGACATCCTTGTAATGATGTACCCGCTCTATATGGCGGATGCGCTTTCTCAGGCCTTCCGGGATCTCATCCTTCGAGACGTCTTCTTCAAGATAGCAGTATTCACCGAGAGCGCCCGCATTTCCGCTCTGTGCTCCTGAAGCAATGCGATCTCTTTCAAGTTTTTTACTGTCCGGAGTACAGGAGATGCAATAGTCCCTGAACGCCGAAAGCACTGCTTTTGAGTCGTTCTTGCATATGGGCGCGCCGTCTTTTGTTTTCTTTGAAAAGAAATGAAAACGCGGATCGGCTGCCA
>JAEEGF010563539.1_pt1 | contig 21717 bp, 20 predicted proteins | sample 9134171 | NCBI WGS metagenome assembly JAEEGF01 (sample SAMN16246542, study PRJNA631951) | gut metagenome | biome: gut microbiome; feature: rumen; material: AP-attached | host: Bos | place: Iran: Karaj | collected 2018-10 | reverse complement strand
TAGCCTCCAGTCCATCCATCTTCGGCATGCGCATATCCATCAGGATGGCATCGTAATAGCCTTCTTCATGCGAAGAGAACATGTCCACGGCGATCTTTCCGTTTTCTGCCAGTTCCGCTTCGATCTGTTTCCCTTTCAGGATCATCAGCATGATTTCCGCATTGATCGGTACATCTTCGGCAAGAAGGATCCTCTTTCCTGTCAGATCGGTCTTCTGTTCCTTGTTCTTAGGGTTCTTGCGCTCCAGCGCGGACCGGTACTCTTCGATGACCGTGTTGGCAAACAGCGGTTTCGGAATGAAACAGTCCACTCCCGCATTCAGCGCTTCTTCCAGGATATCGTCCCAGTTGTATGCGGTCAGGATGATGATTGCCGACTCGTGACCGACGATCTCACGGATCTTCCTGGTCGTTTCCACACCATCCATCTCCGGCATCTTCCAGTCCACCAGGATCAGGTTGTACGGTTTCCTGCGCGCGTGATGCAGCTTGACCATCTCGATCGCTTCTTTGCCGGATTGCGTGATGTCCGAAGCAATCCCCGCTTTCTCAAGAACCAGTTTCGCGTGTTCGCAGGCGACCGGATCGTCATCCACGATCAGAACCGACATTTCTTCCGGACGGACCTCATCACCGATTTCTTCCGTGTCTTTTCTGGAAGAATCCTGCAAGGTAACGGTTACCGTAAAAGTCGTGCCCTTGCCCTTCTCGCTGTCTACCTGGATATCGCCGTTCATCAGTTCCACGATGCTCCTGGTGATGGCCAGGCCGAGACCTGTGCTGCCGTACCGGTTGGTAGCGGAGCTGTCTTCCTGGGCGAACGCATCAAAGATACGCGGCAGGAATTTCTCGCTGATGCCGACACCCGTGTCGGAGATCTTGAACTGCAGCGTCGATTTTCCGTCGAAACGGTTGATCCTGGCGACATTCAGGTCGACCTTTCCCCCTTTCGGCGTGAACTTCACCGCATTGCCCAGAATGTTGATCAGGACCTGGCGCAGCTTCATATTATCGCCGATATAATAGTCATCCGTTTCCGAATTGATATAGCACTGGTAGTCCAGACCCTTTTCGCTGCACTGTCCGGAGAACATCGTATTGATCGTGCTGAGCAGTTTCGAGAAAGAGAACTCTTCGTTCTTGATCACCATCCTTCCGGATTCGATCCTCGACATGTCCAGGATGTCATTGATCAGACTGAGAAGATGATCTGCGGATTCTCTGGTCTTGTAGAGGTATTCCCTGATCTTCGGTGTCGTTTCCGGATCGTGGGAAGCGATGTCGTTCAGTCCGATGATCGCGTTCATCGGTGTCCGGATCTCATGGGACATGCTGGAAAGGAAGGCGGTCTTTGCCCGGTTGGCTTCCTGTGCCGTCTGCAGGGCATTGTTCAGGGCTTCGTTCTGTTCGATGGACCATCTGGTCTCGTCATCCACATCGCAGAAGCAGGCACCGACATTATGGACAAGATGATCGTAGCGGTCTTCCGGATGTCTCACTCCGGCGAACTTGACCATCTCGTAAGATTCCTTGCCGTCGATGTCGATCATATACGTATAGGAGATGACCCGCTGGTTTTCCAGACCTGCCCTGATGTTTTCGGGCTGAATGAATTTCAAGAATTCCTCGCGATATTTTTCTGCCACGTAATGATTGCAGTATTCCGTTACCGCTTCCAGATAAGAGAAATGTTCGCCGGATTTCAGACCGGGAAGATCGGTCCTCGCCTGGTAGCAGATCCCGGCGTTGCGGTCGAGTTCCAGATAGTAGACGCTGCGGTAGTCGGATGCCAGCGCGGTGATCAGCTTTTCCTGCTGCTCGCCCTGCGCCTTCTGTTCCAGAAGCTGTTCCTGCAAAGACAGCCGTTCTTCCATTTCCTGCTGTTTCACGCGGGTCTCAGCTTCAAACGCCTCTCTCTCGGCCATCAAGGTGGCGCTTCTTCTGATCTGGGCAAGAATGAACACGAACATTCCCGTCATGACGGCGACCGTGGTAGCCGACTGGATGATGCTCTTGTTGACGATGTCATCGGAGATGGAAGAAATCCTGTCGCTGATGACGCTTTCTCTGATCAGATACGTCAGCATCCAGTTCGTACCTGCGACCGGGACGTAGCTCAGCGTTTCAAGGATGTCCTTGTAGGTAAACGACACGACGCCTCTGTTTCCGTTGGCGAAGTCGTTTCTGACCTGTTCCAGGGAATAGCCTTCTTCAAGTTCGGCATGGGCCAGCGCATCAAGGATGCTGTCTTCGTTGGACAGGCCTCCAAGCACCCTTTCGCTCAGAGCGTAGCCGTCTGAGGTATAGAGGTTGCTGAAAGTGACATCGGAATTCTGGGAGCTCAGCGAGATATCGCTCAGCATCTGATCCATGTCCACTTCCATGAAACAGACCTTCATATTCTTCCCTTCAAAAACCACGTTGTCGATCGGTACGGCGATGATCACTTTCTTCCTGTTGTCTTCAAGCGTCTGGACCAGAACCTGGGTGTCCGAGAGCGTCCGGTAGTCGAAGCCGTAATCGCCGACGTTGTCCTGATAACCCAAAGAGGTATAGATGAGTCCGTCTTCATCGACGAAAGCGAATTTTTCCAGATCGAAGAACGCCTTCATTTTCTTCTGGAACGCTTCCATGTGCTGCTTGTCCTGGAGGTCTTCCTCGCTCAGCAGGTTGACGGCGACGCCGATCTTCTCGATGTCTTTGTTCAGCATGTCTTCCACGACCTGCTCTCTTCTTCCGGCAAGTTCGTCCAGATACAGCAGGGAAACGGAACGCACGGCTTTCAGGGTGTCCTCTCTTGCGCTTCTTCCCATCCAGATGGTTCCCAGCACGAGGATGAACGCCAAAACGAGAACGCCTGTGACGGCGATCAGCAGCGTCTTACTGTTCTTTTCTTTATTCATGGCAATACCCCTATGGACGGCAAGTCCGCTTTTGTAAAGCGGAAAATGTCGTTATATTTGTTCATTATTATATTAGCATTTTTACGGCCGTTCATTCTTTCTGCCGGTTCTGTTACAATCAAATTGCAGGGAGGGTAACGCATGTCGAAGAATGTCACGCAGGAAGAGCGTCTTGATTATCTCGTGGAAGCATTTATAAAAGAATCCGATGAATATATAGGACTTGAAATGCCAGACGATCCGGAAGGAAAAAGACGGATCCTGCGTTCGCTTATGAATGTCCGCATGCCGAAGGAACTGTCGCCGGAGCTTCGCAAGGTACAGGACGAATACCTGAAAGAGCGCGTAGCAGAAAAAGGCGTGGTCGATCTGGCGGATATCCCGGTGATCCGGGACGGTCTTTCCGTCTGGCAGGGCGATATCACGAGGCTTTCGGCAGACGCCATCGTGAATGCGGCAAATTCGCAGATGCTCGGCTGCTTCATTCCCATGCACGGCTGCATCGACAACTGTATCCATACCTTCGCCGGAGTGCAGCTCAGAGAAGAGTGCAACAGGCAGATGAACGCGCTTCGGATAAGATATGGAAACGACTATGAACAGCCGACTGCCGTTCCGATGATCACGGAGGCATATAATCTTCCGGCCAGAAAAATCATACATATCGTGGGTCCTATCGTGCAGCACGGATTGACTCCGGAACTGGAAAAAGACTTGGAGAACTGTTATAGGAACACTTTAGATCTGTGTGTAGAAAACAACTTGAAGAGCGTAGCGTTCTGCTGCATTTCGACCGGCGTCTTCCGTTTTCCTAACAGGAGAGCAGCCGAGATCGCGGTAAGTACTGTTACGGACTGGATCCATGATCATCCAGGCAAGATAGAAAGGGTGGTGTTCGATGTCTTCAAAGACGAAGACAGAAGCATTTATGAAGAACTCATATGATGATATGCCGAACGGCTATCGGGACAGCATAGAGAAAGGAATACGCAGAGTGAGATATTTCAGCGGGAACGTCTCTCATGGAAACGGCAGCAAAACGGAGCAGATCGGCAGACTGAAACACGAGATCGAAGAAGCGGACGCCATCGTCATCGGTGCCGGAGCCGGACTGTCCACATCGGCAGGATTAACCTACAGCGGCGAACGGTTCGAACGGTATTTCTTTGATTTTGCAGAGAGATTTGGCATCAGAGACATGTATTCCGGTGGATTCTATCCGTTTCCGAAGGAAGGGATCCGTTGGGCATGGTGGGCAAGGCACATCTATTTCAATCGATATATCGATGCTCCGAAGCCGGTGTATGAGAAACTGCGTCAACTGGTTCAGAACAAAGACTATTTCGTGATTACCACAAATGTGGATCACCAGTTTCAAAGAGCCGGCTTCGATAAGAAAAGACTGTTCTATACGCAAGGCGATTACGGCTTGTTTCAGAGCGTGGACCCTGCCGTCCGAAAGACGTTCGACAACAAAGAATGGGTGATGAAGGCGATGGAAGCGCAGGGTTTTGAAAAAGACGGGCAGGGAACGTTTTGTGTACCGGCTGATAAGAAACTGCGGATGGAAATCCCTTTGGAACTGATTCCGAAATGCCCGGAAGACAACAGCGATGTGATGATGAATCTCAGGGCAGATGACAGTTTCGTGGAAGACGAAGGCTGGCACAAGGCATCCGCGGCATATTCCGATTTCATACGCAGGCATGAAAACCTTCGTGTGCTGTATCTGGAACTGGGTGTCGGAGTAAACACGCCGGTCATCATAAAGTATCCGTTCTGGCAGATGACTTGCGACAACGGAAAAGCCGTGTACGCCTGCCTGAATTATGGCGAAGCCTTCTGTCCTGAAGAGATCGTGAAAAGAAGCCTGTGTATCGATGGCGATATCGGGGAAACGCTCGACATTCTGATGAAATCGTAGGATAGGAACAGAAAAGTCTGTTAAGATGAAACTATGATACTGCTTACCGGTGAACCGAACACAGGAAAATCTACGGTCATGAAGCACCTTATCAACATCATCGGAAGAAGAAGGTGCGGAGGTTTTTATACCAACGAGATACTTGATGAGAACGGAAGACGCATCGGATTCAGGACGCATACGCTGACGGGGAAGCAGTTCCTGCTGGCACATGTGGACATCGAATCCGAATATCAGATCGAAGAATTCAAAGTCAATCTCAAAGACGTCGAAGAAATCGCCGTACAGGAGATCTTGAACAACGACAGGGAATTTCTGTTTATCGACGAGATCGGCATGATGCAGCTGTATTCTCCGCGGTTCAGGGATGCGGTGGAATCCCTTTCCGGATCCGCAAAGACAATCGCTACCATCTCCGCCAGAGACAACGGCTTCACCTGGAGACTGAAGAACGCGCCTGGCAACAGGCTCTACACCCTGACGCTCGACAACCGCAACGACTTGCCATTCATGCTGGCAGAAGAGATCTTCAAGGACGACGAAATGTTTCTGTCGAAAATCGAACTGTCCAAAAAATACAGCAGCCAGATCTCCCGTTTCGAATACCTGGATGACAGAGTGATCCTTCATTCCACCCACGATACGAGGATCATCACCAGAGACGACAAGGGATATCACTGCACCTGCGAATATTTCAGTGAAACGGGAACATGCAGTCACATCATGGCTGTCGTCAGAAACAACATCATGAGGATTGAAGAGTTCAGGTTCTAAAACATTTAAAAAACTTTGATGACCCTGTATCACAATAACGTCACCAGAGCCTCGTTCCATATTCAAAAAAGAAGGGCTCGCTTTGCGGCCCTTTTTATAATGTTACGCTACATCCGTTTCTTGAAGAAACGGTATCCGGTCTTGGAATAACCGTTGTTTTCGTAGAAACGATGCGCTCGTTCCCGGCGCAGCGCCGAGAGCAGTTCGATCAGCATGACACCGTTTTCTTTGCCGTATGCTTCCGCCGTTTCCAGAAGCAGTCTGCCATATCCTTTTCCGCGGTATCCTTCGTCGATCACCAGTTCCCTGATCTCCAGGATCTTTCCGGCACGGCACAGTTCGCTTGCGATCCTGATGTGGATGAAACCGATGATCTTTTCTTCTTCCAGCACAAAGATCGTATCGCTGTCTACAGCTTCTTCATAAGCCTGTCGGAACCCTTCGCGGTCCAGAACGGTCTCTTCCAGGACATTGCTTAACCGGTAGATTTTTTCCAGATCGTTTCTGTCTGCTTTTCTGATCGTCATGTTTTTTCCGGGTCTTTAAAACAGATTGTAAAAGACCGCATCCTTTCCTTCTTCTTTTCTACAGCACAGGACATTTCCCTGTATCACCGGTGCTTCCCTGTCGGAAAAAGCGATTTTGCGATCCGACAGAACAGTCCTTACGGCCGTCAGGATGGCGCCATGCGAGACGATCATGACCGCCTCGTCTCCGGCATGCATATATGGTTCCAGCGCTTTTTCTGCCCTGTCGCACAGTTCCTCGACCGTTTCCATTTCATATCGGGGATTTGCCAGGACCAGATCGGGACGCCAGATCTGTCCTTCCAGAAGACCGCAGTCTCTCTCGATGAAGTTTTCATCGATGACGATTTCTTTCGGAAATTCTGTCTTTTCTGCAATGATCCCGGCGCTCTGTTTCGCCCGGGAAAGCGGGCTGGCGACCAGTCTGTCGAAACGAATCCCTTTTTTGGCGATCCTGTCAGCCAGGTCGTTCATCTGCCGGATACCCGTCTTGTTCAGGGGGATATCCGCATGACCCTGCATTCTCTTTTCGGTGTTCCAGTCCGTCTGTCCGTGTCTAACAAGGTAGAATATCATCTTTCTGCTCCTGTGTCAGTCGATGCCGACGATCTCCCATTTGTACATCCATTCGAATCCCTTCCGGATCTGCTCTTGCATATAACCGTAACGGAGAAAGAAGCCGTGATCGATTTTCGGCGCTTCCACATAGACGATATCGTTTCGCCGCGACAGAAGCCAGGGATACTCAATATAGCTCGGTTCGTCGGACCAGGAAAACCGTTCCGTTTCGTTCGAGCCCAAAGTCATCGCCATGCGGACAAAATCCGTTACCGTCGGACCGATGTAGCTGACCCGATAGCTTCGTTCGATGTTTCTATCCAGAACGACGCGCACATATTCCCAGCCGGAACCGATATCATCGATGATGAAATCGAAGACATGACCCGTCAGCTGTTTTTTCGTTTCGGTATCCGCATCTTCATAGGCGGCCCATATCCTGCCGATCTCATCCATGGAGCGTTCGCCGTTCATCTTCTTCTGTCTCTTCTGCCGCCAAAAGAAACGATCAGCCGGAAGATCTGGAAGAACGTGGCAGCCACACCGGCCACATAAGTCAACGCAGCCGCATTCAGCACTTTTCTGGCATCGGCGATCTCCTCTCCCTGAAGGTAGCCGTTTTCCCGGATCTGAACCAGAGCCCTGCTGCTGGCATCGAATTCGACAGGCAAGGTTATGACCTGAAAGAGCAGGATCACCATCTCCATGGCGATACCGATCCAGATGAGATTCATCATATTCATGAACATGCCCAGCATGATGGCGAGATATCCTCCGTAGGAGGAAATGTTTACCAGCGGAAGCATGGCGGATCTGACGTTCAGGAAGGCATAGCTGTCGCGATGCTGGAGGGCATGTCCGCATTCGTGCGCCGAAACGGCGATGGCCGCGATGGAATTCGAATCGTGATTCCCTTCCGAGAGATAGATGCTGGCGTTTCTCGGATCGTAGCGGTCGGTAAGCAGACCTTTCATCGTTTGGATCTCAACGGAAGCCAGTCCGTTTCTGTCCAGGATGTCTCTGGCGACGGCTGCCCCGGTGTATCCGCTAGAGGCGGGGATCCGTCCGTATCTCGTATAAGTGTTTTTGACATATCCTTGCGCGATCAGCGTTACGAACAAAGGCAGAAGCGCCAGGATGTAATATGCAGAGAGATCATTCATGTTGCAGTACCTCTTTCCTGTATCTTTATTGTAGCTTCTACGGCGGAATACGAAAACCCCGGAGCGAATAGCACTTTTATAGCAACATTTGTTATCAAAGGGTAAAAAAGATATGATACGATATTCTTATAAAGTATATACAAAAAATATAATAAGTTGTAATGAAAAGAATTTTATTATGTTGCGGAACCGGCATCGCCACATCGACGCTGATCAACCACAAGATCGAAGAAGAACTGATCAAAAGAGGCTATAAAGGCGAGTTCACGATCGAACAGTGCAAACTGGCAGAAGTTCCGGCAAGATCGGTCAACTTCGATTTCTGCATCAGCACGGTACCAAGCACGCTGAAGTTTGCTTGCCCACTGATCCTGGCAACGAACCTGCTGCTGAACAGAAACGTCGAAGAGATTTATGCCCAGATCGAAGAAGAGTTAAAGAAATAACAGAGACTCGAAAAACAAGCAGAACGCAAAACAGAACTGCTTGTTTTTTTATTGGACAGACAAAAGCAGCAAGGGCAGACCATGAAACGGAAGTCCCTTTGTGCTATCATTCAATTGACAGGAGGAGTAGCTTTATGGCAACGATGCAGGCACTTCTTGAAAAAGACAAAGAACGTTTCTTAAATAATATGTCGGCAGCAAAATCTTCGGCGGAAGCGGTCGCGACCGTGGAAGAACAGTACAGCCGCATCCTTTCGGCATATAACGAAAAAGAAGAGAACGAACGCATCAGGAATACCGCGGTGTTCCTGACGGAAGCCGTTTCTTCTGCCGCGGGTTTCCTCAACTGCGACGGCGAGTCCGTCATCTGGTCGAGATCGCAGTACCGTCCCGGCGTCAGCAAGCCTAAACGGTCGGGTTGGTTCGCGTTCTTCCTGATTCTGGGCATCCTGGCGCTTATCGGAGCAGGTGCGGAACTGATCTATCTGACGGACGCGTTTCCGCCAAGCAATGAAATGATCATCGGACTGGCGGTCGCGGCAGCCGCGGCGCTGTGTCTTTTCCTTTCGGGAGTCTTCTCCGCCAGAAAGAAAGAAGAAAACAGGCAGGAACTCTATGCGGAAACCATCCCGGATGGCGAAAAGACCTATCACATCCTGCTCAACAGCGTACTGACGATGGACAGGATCCTGGAACAGGTCAGGAACGAGGAACTACTGGCAGAGAAGAAGGCGCTCATGGAAGAAAAAGACAGCATGAAGAAGGAAGACATCCGGCTTCTTTCCGATCTGCTGGAATCCGCCTATGCGGAGAACAGCGAATACGGCAGGCAGATCATTTCCGAACTGAAATTCTATCTGCACCGCAAGAACATCGATGTCGTCGACTATGACGGAAGCAACCGGGACTATTTCGAACTGATGCCTTCCGAAAGCGGGGGAACGATACGGCCGGCTCTGGTGATCGCAGGATCCGTGCTGCGTAAGGGCCTGGCGGCAGGAGAATGACGATGGAACGATTCTATGGATTCGATCTGGGTGATGCGGAGAGCGCGGTCACCCGTTATGACAGAACAAAAGATTTCGTACCGGTCGTGCTGCCGGTCAATGAAGCGAAGAGTTTTATTACGGCCTATGCCTTGCTTCGGGACGGGAAGCTGCTGATCGGGGAAGGAGCCTGCTACGCTCCGGATGCGACGAAGAGGAAGGAACGTTTCAAGAGCCGTTTCCTGACCGATCCCGAGGCAGCCAAGGATGTGAAAAGCTTTGCCTCCGGTGTGCTGGGAGAACTGTATCTGAATGGCGATCTGATCAAGGGAGACGACTGCTGCTTCTACATCGGCTGTCCGGCCGGATGGGACAAGGTCGCCCGCGAGGAATACCGCAGTATCTTTGAGAAAACGGGATATCCTCCGGCAAAGATCGTTTCCGAATCAAGAGCCGCCCTGGTATCGGCGTGTCAGTCGAAACATCTCCAGGTCGGTTACGATATCCTCAATAAACCGGTACTGGTCGTCGATATCGGTTCTTCTACGACGGATTTCGCCTATATCATGGGCGGAAAGGAAGTCGAACTGAAGACGGGCGGAGAAGTTTTCCTGGGCGGAGGCGTGATGGATGAGATCCTGCTGGAAGAATCCCTGAAAGCATCGCCGAACGAAGCCAAGATTCGCAAGATCTTTGAAGAAAGCGAACCGTGGCGAAGCTACTGCGACTTTGCCGCAAGAAGACTGAAAGAGAAGTATTTTTCCGATGAAGAATACTGGAGCAGAAACGACTGCAGCCAGTCCGTATCCATCCGACAGGGTCTGCTTCCGGTGAAACTGGTACTGAAGATCGATCCGGAAATCGCGGATCAGCTGCTGAACCAGAAAGTGGAACGGCTTTCGGACCGGTCCTTCAAGGAAGTCTTTATAGAAAGCCTGGTCCAGGCGAAAGCCGCCATCAAAGAGAAACAGCCGGAACTGGTCTTCCTGACCGGAGGGGTATCCAAGATGGGGATCATCCGTGAATGGTGCCAGGAGGTATTCGAGGAAGCGGTAGTCATCACCTGTGCGGAACCGGAATTCTCGGTGGCTTCCGGATTGGCATGGTGCGGCAAGATCGATGACGAACTGCGGGGATTCAGGGAAGAGGTCAGCGCTTTGATCGATTCCAGCACGGTGGAACAGATCGTGGAGAAGCATATCAGCGAGCTTTACCGCGATGCGGTCGAGACGATGGTCGAACCGATCCTGGAACATGTCGCTTTGCCGATCAGCGAGAGGTGGCGCAACGGAGAGATCGAGAGACTCTGCGACATCGACCCGGTCATGCAGGCGGAGATCGATACCTGGCTGCATACCAACGAGGCCAGAGCGCTGCTGATGAAGCCGGTCGCCAAATGGCTGAAGACCGTTTCTTTTGAACTGGAAGAATATACGATGCCGATCTGCGTCCGGCATAATGTGCCGTATTCTTCTCTGTCGCTGAATTCTTTCTTATCGATGAGCGATATCGAGATCAATGTCGAAGCGAAGAATCTGTTCGCGGTAAAGGAGATCACCTGGCTGATCGATGCGACGATCTCCATTGTCGTGGGTCTGCTTTGCGGAGGCGGCGGCATTGCACTGATCGCCAACGGCCTGCCTGGCATCGTCGCGGGAGCCGTGGTATCACTTTTGATCCTGGCGCTGGGCAAGGACAAGATGCAGGAGATGCTTCTCAATTCCAATATCCCGAATCCGGTCAGAAAGGTCATTCCGAAAAGCTACCTGAAAGCGCGGATCGACTTCATCTCCAAACAGGTTAAGGAAAATCTCTATGAAAAACTGGAACAGGAGAAGAGTCAGGAGATCAGCCAGCGTCTGGCAAAAGAGATTTCGCTGCAGATCGAAAGCTGTCTGGCCAAGATGGCGGAAGTGGTAGAGATCCCGCTGGGCTGAATCATATAACAAAAACATATGCCATGAGATAGTTCATGGCTTTTTATTGTCTAAGTAACTATGCAGTCACATAAGAAAGGAACATATGACAGAAAAGCAGGACTCTCTTGCCCACAAGGGGCAGGCATAGCAAAAAAGGGCTTATAGCCCTGGTGCAAACCGCCCGTTTCACGGGTGGTCATGATTTTATTTGATTTTCACGTCGATGACGGAATCGATCTTTTTCAGTTCCGCGATTAGATCCTTCGGAACGATGCTGTCGTGCGTCGAGATCTCGGTATCGTAGTACCAGCCGCTTCCTTCATCGGAACGGATGTGATTCTCGGTGTGGAAACAGCGCAGCCTCACCAGGCAGTCGTCGATGTTTTCGGGATTGCCGTTGGCATCCATGCGTACGCTGATCTTAAGAACGTTGCGGGGACGGTTGTAGTTGAAAATAGGCGAGATCAGGGAGCTCAGCAGCGTCAGCAGACTGGAGAACGCCCCCAGTATATACATCCCTGCGCCGAAGCACATGCCGATCGCGCCGGTGGCGAACACGCCTGCCGCCGTGGTCAGGCCTTCGATCTTGCCTCTGCGTTCGAAAATGATCCCTGCTCCCAGGAAAGAAATGCCGGAGACGACGCCTGCGGCGATACGCGAGGCATCGACCTTTTCCGTATCGGCGAAACCGTATTTCGATACGAGCATCAGAACGCAGGTAGACAACGCCACCAGGACATGCGTACGGACGCCCGCTTCCTTGAAGCTGCGATGCCGCTCATAACCGATCACCGTCGCAAAGACGACGGATGCCAGGATTCTTAATAGCCATTCATACTGAAATGTATTCATACAATACTGCCTGCCTTGTCTATATTATTTCATGAAACGTCTGGAAAGAAAAACTCAGAAGAAAGCGCCTGTGAAGCTTTGACGCAGATCATAGAGCGCTTCCGTCAGTCCGTTCAGCGGATTTTCCGGTGTGTAGTTCTGATAGATCCCGTAAGGAAGATCGGAAAAAATCACGAACAGATAGGGACCGTTCTGGGTATAGATGATGCCGCTGTCATTGATCGCACATTCGTCGTTGTAAGGGTCTTTGTCGGTCAGTTCGCTGGGATAGATGAGGTCTTTGGAATATGGCGTATCTTCCGACAGGCCGTTTTCCCAGCCGGCTTTCGTCTGAATGAGACAGCGGTCGGAAAGGACATCTTTTGCCGAGGAACAGGCGGAACGGGAAAGCCATTCTTTCAGTTCTACCGGCGCGTTTCCGCTTTCCAGATAGGCATACATCCTGGTCCAAAGGATGCAAAGCTCTTTGGCGCTGCGGCGGGGATAGTATCTGTCCAGGAAGCTTGCGTCGATCCCGCAGTCATTGCACCAGACAAGCAGCGCTTCGTCGCCATAGGTATCCCGCAGTTTCTTGTAGGTATCGTTATTGGAGTATTCGATCGTCAGATGGATCTCTTCCCGGTGTTCAGCGAAAAGTTCCGGACGCATCTCCAGCAGGGCGCCGACATAGATCGCTTTGATCGTGCTCTGGTAGCACATGATGCGGTCCGAACAGTAGGAAACGCCCGACTGCGTCACGAAATCGTAAAGGATCAGACTGACGTCATGTCCGGTGTTTGTAATGTTTTTGATTTCTTTCCGTAAGCGATGGGCGGCGTCGTCCGAAGGACTGGATCTGCCGAAGAACAGGAGCCGGTCCCGGTCGGATACCTTGCGAAGGCTGTTCCGTACCTCGTTTAGAGAGTCGATGTATTGGGTCATGCTGCTGCCTTTCAGTCCCAGCGATCTGTCAGCCGGTCGACTTCCTTAAGGAACTTTTTCAATTCGCTGTTTTTCGCGTTCTTTCGTTTTTCGATCTGGCGCAGGAGTTTCTTCCCCTTTTCCATCAGTTCGTTGTAGATCTTGTTCTGGGTATAGGTATCCTGTTCGCGGTTCTGATCCTCGAGGATCTTTTCTTTCTTTTCCGCTTCCGTCAAGACAGGCTCGGGTTTGTTTGTGCGGACATAGTCATTCAGCAGCAGATCGTAGACGAATCCCGAATACGGCGCAGACGCCTTGCAGTCGTGTTCCTTTTTCAAGAGATCCGTGAAAGCCGTACATGCTTCCTCGTCTCCATGCACGACGAAGACCCGGTCGGGTTTCTGCGGGTTGTCGATCAGCCAGTGAAGCAGTCCTTCCTGATCCGCGTGCGCACTGACATCCTGCAGCTGGACGATTTCCGCAGCCACATGGATGTCTTCCTGGAAGATCCTGACATCTTTCTGGCCATCTGCCAGCTGTCTTCCCAGCGTTCCTTCCGCCTGGTAGCCGGCCAGGGCTACGGTACATTCCGCCCGCCAGAGATTGTGCTTCAGGTGGTGTTTGATGCGTCCGTCCGTGCACATGCCGGATGCGGATATGATGACCGCAGGCTTGGAGGACGAATTGATCCGGATGGAATCTTCCTGGGTGACGGAGATCTTCAGATTCGGGAACGCCAGCGGCTGATTTCCCTCGTGAAGGATCTTCATCGCTTCTTCGTCGTAATAGCCGAAGGTGTTGTCTTCAAAGATGTCTGTGGCTTCTTGCGCCATCGGGCTGTCCACATAGACATCGAAGTCTTCATAGGAGATCATTTTCTTCTCGATGATCTCGCGGATGAAATAGAGGATCTCCTGCGTCCTTCCTACCGCGAATGCCGGTATGACGACGTTTCCGCCTCTGGCGAAGGTCCGTTCCATGATCGAGACAAGCTGTTTCAGAGGGTCGTTGACCTTGTTGTGAAGACGGTCGCCATAGGTGCTTTCGGTAATGACATAATCTGTCGCTTCCCTGGGGGTCGGATCGTTGACGATCGGCATGTTCGTATTTCCGAGGTCGCCGGTAAACGCCAGGGATTTGCGTTCGCCGCCTTCCATCAGGGTCAGGTAGATGATCGCGCTGCCCAGGATGTGTCCCCCATCCTCGTAACGGGCTAAGACGCCTTTGACCGGTTCGAACGGTTCTGAGTATTTAACAGTACGGAAATGACAAAGCGCTTCTTCCGCGTCATCCAGGGTGAACAGCGGCCTCTTCTGTTTCTTTCCGCTCCGTTTCGCTTTCCGGTTGGCCCATTCCGTTTCCGATTCCTGGATATGGGCGGAGTCTTTCAGCATCACTTCGCAGAGCTGCCTGGTCGCTTCGGTACACCAGATGTTCCCCTGGAATCCGTCTTTGACCAGTTTCGGCAGAAGGCCGGAATGATCGATGTGCGCATGCGAAAGCAGGACCGTATCGATCTGGGATGCGGGAACCGGAAGACCCTCGTTCACATAGACGTCTTTCCCCTGTTCCATGCCGCAATCCAGCATGATGTATTTTCCATTGACTTCGATCACATGACAGCTTCCTGTCACTTCGTGATCGGCTCCGATAAAATAGAGTTTCATAGCATCGCCTTTCTATTGAAATGAATGTCGGTTTTTTCTTTCAATTACAATTATAGGAGATACAAAGGATGAATATGATTTTTTCTTTCATAAAATAAAAATATATTTCTCCATATTCTCTTGTGGTATTCTCTTAATAAGGAAGAATCTTACGGTCTTCCATAGCGAGGTACTTATATGAAAGCAAAGAAATATCTGCTGATTTTGTGTCTTGTGCTGTGCGTCGTCCTTGCGGGATGTCAGACGAGTCCCAAGGAAGTCGACAGCGAGAAAGCGATGAATAATTTCATCCAGAAACTCGATGAAGGAAACTATACGGTCGAGGTCAAGGATTATCTGAAGGCTACGGCGTCTTCCAAAGACCAGGTCGTCTTCGAGTATGTCGAAGACATCTATCATGATTTCGTCGCCATGAGCGTCAATGACGAAGTGTTCCAGGCTTTTCTGAACGGAGACAAATTGGAAGACGTGACTTTCCTTGGAGAAGGAAGCGCGCTGGATGCGGCAAAGAACAAGCTGCCGAACGGCTGGCTGGATCTGGCCGATGGCAACATCTGGAATCTCTTCTATAACGATCAGGAAGATCCGCTGAAGTTCGTTTCCTACGACGATTCTTTGAAACAGAACGTGATCTCTCTTGTGGGATACAGCGATAACGCCTTGAGACTCATGCATGAAGTCTATCTGATCCTGGATAAGGAAGATCCGACTTCCGCAAAGATCCAGGCGGAAATGGATGAAGACCTGGTTGCGCGCGTCAACTATGACGATATCGACGTGGAAATCAAGTTCGGCAACGACGCCAGTAACCCGCAGGCGGATGCCTGGGTCAAGAATCCGGTCTATCCCGAAGCAAAGACAGGCTGGAACGAAACGGATGAGTTCATATTCAACTCCGTCTTCCTTCCGGAATACGGTCTGGAAGCGATCCCGTTCCCTTCGTTTGCGAGCTATGCGTTGAAAGTGGATGAAGAGAATTTCGTCTGGGATGACGAAGTCAAAATCCGCGATTCGCATGCGAGCGAAGAGGATATGGCCGACTATATCGCCAAGCTGCTTCAGAACGGCTTCAGCGAAGCCGAGGAAATCACGGATGACGGCACGGTAAAGACCTGCTACCGGAAGATGCTGAGAGAAGCGTACGACTGCTATTCTTCGATCGATCTGGAATACGACAACGGCGTCAATCTGACAGCAAAGAAATATTATGATTTCCCGAAATACGACACGCTGGAAGGAATCAATGAAGCGATCGGGAAGATCGGCTATCCGCAGCTGCCTGCTTCCGACAATTTCATTTCTTATAATGGAACGGATCGAGCGAACGAAATGACCGAGTCCTGGCTGTATTTCTTCAATTACGATCTGGGACTCTGTGTCGATATCCTCTTTAACGACAAAGCAGAAGCGGATGCCTATCTGAAGGCCTATGAAGAGACGCTTGTGAACAACGGCTTCACTCCGAACAAGGGAGGAGAAGACGAGGAGGCGGATGCGGAATACTATGAGTCCGAAAACGGCTTCTACAGTTTCCGTTACAATTACACCGGCGATGATACGCTCAGCCTGCTGTTCAAGTCGGAAAGATACATCGCTGCCGAGGAAGCGGAGAAGATGATCGCCGAAGCGGGATTCCCGAAAGTCGATCTGCATGAACCGATCTCCTGCCGCGATCTGGCAGCATTCTACAAGGTGCGTTACGGCGTAGACAGAAAAGCCTATGTAGCAGTCAGCCAGACGTTCGAGAGTCCGGAGAAGGCGGAAGAATTCCTGGAAGCATATGAAAAAGCCTTGAACGAAGCGGGTTTCGATCGGGTCAATCCGGATAATGTCGGATCCCTGAAGTCGATCGCGATCGCCAACGAAGACCTCAGCATGTTTGTGGGGATCGACTACTTCCCGGATCAGGCGATGGTCAGTCTCGATTTCATCGCGGACTAACCGTACAGAAACGATTCAGCAAAAGAGAGGCAGATGCCTCTCTTTTTGTTTTAGTTTTATTGGAACAGATCATCCGAATTTCTCGGAGATCTCCTTGCGGATCCTTCTGGGACCGCGGACCGCCCGGATCCCCAGACGGTTGAGATGCTCGAACGTGTACTTTCCTTCCGGATAGCGTTCCAGTTTCTTGATCCGCATGAGCCTGCTGATGGAAAGGTCTTTCCCTTTATATTCGTACGGGATATCGGTTTCGATGACCTCGCTCTTGTACAGGACGGCAGAATACGGCGCACCGACATAGAGATAGACGATATCGCCCATATGGATGTCGCTGGACTGTTTCCAGCGGATCTCGTCATGGGCATCGAACTCTGTGATGACGTCGTAGTATTTCGGGTTTGCCGGAACGAGCCAGGCATCGGATAGTTCGGTCATCCGATAGGAGGCATCGATCATGGAGAAGATGATCTCGTCAGCGACGCAGTCGTTCAGGAGGATCGTGATCCAGCTGGTCTTGTTCATGTGGTAGGCCTCGTAGAAACCTTTCTCCCCTTTCAATGCGTTTATCATAGAGGAGTCGCAGCGGACATCGAGGATCTCGATCTCGCTTTCGTCGATACCGAGCTTCTTTCCGGCGATGTTCATGAGGATGGCGAACCACTTGCCGTTGTTGCGGAAGACCGCATAATCCGGGTATTTCTTGAAGACGAATTCCGGCTTTGCCTTGTATTCTTTCTCCATATAGGCAGCGATCCTTCGGCTTTGCGCAGAGAGGAACTGCTGTTTCTCGAAACAGCGGTCCCGGATCTCTTCCAGAAGAGAAACAAACGTCTCCCTGACCATCGAGACATAGGCACCGTAGCTGGCGGTATAGATGTTGGTGTATTCTTCGTTCAGATCGCGATCGATCAGTTTTCCGCTGACCTGTCCGCTTTCATCGACAGAAACCTGCGCGAGGAAAGCGCCATCCATAATTTCTTTTTCATAGACGCAGGATCTCTCATCCATACGAAAACCGTAGGCTTTCAGCTTCCTGAAATCGGCTTTGTATCGCGAGAATAATTCGGTAATGAAATTCATAAAACGTTTATTACAGAGTCCTAGATAAAGATCTCCCCTTCTTTCATCACCAGCATGTCATCGATATAGATGTTCGGCTTGTTGGTGACGATATCGAAATGACCGGCCGCCTGCTGCACGCCGCCCAAAGCGATGTTCCTGCCCATGCCGATGTGAAAGGTGGAATACGCCGATTCGTCTTCGATGTAGCAGACGCCCCGGACTTTGGAGCGCTTGTTCAAACCGATGCCGAATTCTCCCGGCTTGTACATGGTTTTGTCATGGAAAGAATCGATATAGTTCAGCAGTTTCTCTGCCCCGCCATCCGCGGATTCCGCACTGACGAGCACCCCGTCTTTGAAGATGATTTTAATTGGCGACTCGACCAGTCCGAGATAGCCGAACGAAGCATCCAGATAGAGGATGCCGTTCATCGAATCCTCGACCGGGGCGACATAGACTTCGAAGGAAGCGGAGGCCGTTTCTCTGGGCTTGCGCGCCTGACCGTAGAAGGCTCCGGCTTTCCGTCCCTTGACCGACAAAGAAAGATCGGTACCGAGCCGGGTAGTGACCCGTACCCGTTCCGCGTTTTCATAGTATTCCAGCAGCTTCCGCGCATTGCGCCTGGCTTCGCCGGTGTTCATCAGGATGAAATCGTTCTCCAGAAGCGAGGTCCCGTCGGTACAGGACAGCGGAATTGACAGGAAACGGGCGCCGTTGCCGACGGCCGTCTTGATCGCGTTGGTGGTGATGAATGAGTAATCGGTCGCACCGATGATGACGTTCTCGTTGGAAAGGATGTCGACCATCTTTTCGATGACTTCCCCGTTCTGGATCAGGTTCGAAGGAAGAACGGTCGTTTTCAGGACCGCATCCGCCCCGTAAGCCCAGCGGCTGATCGCTTCCGCTTCTTTCAGATGCGTTTCGTCGGTAATGAAATGGATCAGTTCGTCTTTCGTGACATTCAGCCAGTCATGCAAGATTATGGATACGCCTTTGTCAATGTTGATCATATGCTTTCACCTTATGATAAAATCATACTATAAAAGGAACGAATATGAAAAAACCGACCAGATACGATTTCAGCAAGCCGATCAAGATCATCAGTTACAAGAGTCCGCGTTTCGACATCATCTTTTATTCGTTTCTCTTGAGCGCGCTGATGGTCGCCTTGTTTTTCATCCTGTTTATCCATGACGGGAAGTTTGCGATCGATTTCACCCTGCCAAGAGTGCTGATCGGCATCCCGCTGATCATGCTGGCATATCTGTTCAAGCAGCTGCTGGACGAGCTCAGGATCTATCCGAAGAAGCTGATGGAGAAGCACGTATGGAAGATCGAGGAACTGATGAAGATGACCGGCAAGGACCGCAAGGAGACTGAAAATATCATATCCCACGTCCTGGAAGCAGCCTTCATCGTCGACGATAAAAACATTATTGAATAGAATGTAATAAAACTGAAAATATTTTCAATTTTATGGAAACATTTGCATATAATGTTTTTTTTGTTTATAATTTTGGTTATACATAAGGGGGTATGTGATTATGCTTATCAGATTAATTGGTGTGGCAATCGTTGTTGTCGGATTAGTCTTGAAGTTTGATACGATCGCTACCGTTGTCCTTGCCGGTCTGGTGACCGGTCTGGTCGGTGGCATGAATATCATGGACATTCTGACCACTCTGGGCAACTCCTTCGTTTCTCAGAGAACTGCTACACTCTTCGTTCTGACTTTACCTGCAATCGGTATCTGTGAAAGATACGGATTGAAAGAAAAGGCAATCGACTTTATCCGTTCGATCAAGTCGGCGACTGCCGGTAGAGTCATTATCGTTTACGAGGCCATCAGAACGCTGGCTGCTGCCTTCTCTATCAGATTAGGCGGTCACCCGCAGTTCGTACGTCCGGTCGTCGTTCCTATGGCAGAAGGTGCTGCTGTCGCCAAATACGGCGAGATCAACGACAAGATGTCGGATATCATCAAGGGCGGCGCTGCCGGTGCAGAGAACTATGGCAACTTCTTCGCACAGAACTGCTTCATGGGTTCTTCCGGAACATTGCTGATTGCCGGCTTCTTATCCGAGACCTTGGGTCTGGGCGAGACCGGTGCAATCGCTTTGCAGGTTGCGAAATGGTCGATTCCGGTCGCTGTCATCTCCATGGTTCTGGGTATTGCCAGAAACCTGTGGCTGGACAAGCAGCTGGATAACGCCAGCAAAGGAGGTAAGAAATAATGACTGCTGCTCAGATTTTAGGTGAAGTATTCTATAGCATTATCGGTTTAGTCTTTATTCTTGTCGGTGTCAAAGCGTTAAAGGACGAGGGCTGCACGAAGAAAGCTACGACGGCAGCATTCTGGTTCCTGCTTGCGTTCACGTTCATTTGCGGACCATGGGTCCCGAAATGGCTGGTTGGCGCTGCGATCGTCATCATGGCTTGCCTGACTGCGATCGGCGGTGTCGTTCAGTCCAAGAACGATGTACCGGATCCTGTGGAAGTCCGTAAGCATGCGGATGAACTGGGATACAAGATCTTTATCCCGGCACTGTGCATCGCGTTCGTCGCGGTCGTCGGTGCGACATTGGGTTCCAAAGTCCCTGCTCTGTCATGGCTGACAGCGAACAACGCGATCGGTCTGTCCGGCGTTGTCGCTCTGATCGCCGTGCTGCTGCTGACGAAGGCGGCTCCGAAGTATGCCGCTGTCGATGGCGCAAGACTGATGGACAACGTCTCTACGACAGGTATCCTGCCGCAGCTGCTGTCTGCTTTAGGCGCGCTGTTTACGGCTGCCGGTGTCGGCGAAGCGGTTTCTTACTATGTCTCGATGGTCGTTCCTGAGAACAACATCCTGATCGCCTGCATCGTCTACTGCTTAGGCATGGCGCTGTTCACGATGATCATGGGCAACGGCTTCGCTGCCTTCACCGTCATCATGACCGGTATCGGCGTACCGTTCCTGATCAACCAGGGTGCGGATCCGATCGTTGTCGGCGCATTAGGTCTGACGGCTGCTTACTGTGGCACGCTATGCACGCCGATGGCTGCAAACTTCAATATCGTTCCGGCCGCATTGCTGGAAACGAAGAACAAGTATTCCGTCATCGCTTCGCAGATCCCGTTTGCGGTATGCATGCTGGCAGTCCATGTCGTGCTGCTGCTTACGTTAGCGTTCTAAGAGGAGCGTTATGAAAATACTGTTGACAGGCTTTGAACCGTTCGGCGGTGAAAGCATCAACCCTGCGCAGGAAGCCGTACAGCTCGTAAAAGACGAGATCAAAGGCGCGCAGATCGTCAAGTGCTACGTACCGGTCGTTTTCGGTAAAGCGATCGAAACCGTGCATGAAGCGATGAAGAAAGAGAATCCGGATGCGGTACTGCTGATCGGCCAGGCCGGCGGCAGATACGAGATTACTCCGGAGAGGATCGGAATCAACTGCGATGATGGCAGGATCCCGGATAACGAAGGCAATCAGCCGGTCGATCAGCCTGTCAAGGCCGACGGCCCTGCCGCCTACTTCTCCACGCTTCCGATCAAGAAGATGGTGGAATATATGAAAGCCGCAAACGTTCCTGCCGCGATTTCCAATACGGCAGGCACCTATGTGTGCAACCACCTGATGTACGGGGTCCTCTATTATATCGATAAGGAATTCCCGAACACGATCGGCGGCTTCATGCATGTCCCGTTCCTTCATGAACAGGTCATGAACAAGAAGGAGACCGCATCTTTATCCAAAGATGATGTTGTCAGAGGCATCGAGGCTTCGCTGGAAGCGATCGTCGATTCATTAATTTAATTAGGATGTATGAATCATTAAATAGTTGACGATTGATAAAGTTGCCAACACAAAGTAGACGGTTCTAAAAAATCAGCTTATAGCCCTGCGAGAGCGTATATTCCGCAGGGCTTTTGTAGTTATGCTTATACATAGGTCTTTCATGGTTGTAGTAATAGATGTATTCCTTTATGAAATCTTCGATGCTGTCATAGTCGTTTATCCTGTAATCCGCCCGTATCTGAGTCATGATCCAGCCGTTCATGGATTCGATGACCGGATTGTCTGTAGGAGTTCCGCTTCTCAACATGGAGCGGATG
>JAEEGF010386443.1_pt1 | contig 21720 bp, 18 predicted proteins | sample 9134171 | NCBI WGS metagenome assembly JAEEGF01 (sample SAMN16246542, study PRJNA631951) | gut metagenome | biome: gut microbiome; feature: rumen; material: AP-attached | host: Bos | place: Iran: Karaj | collected 2018-10 | reverse complement strand
TCCATCCCGAGAGTTATCACATCGTGGAGCAGATGGCTAAGGACTGCCAGTGCACTGTCAGCGACTTAATCAGCAATCATGAGAAACGCGCCCAAATTGACATTAGGGACTACGTCACCGACACCATCGGACTACCCACCCTCACCGACATCATGAAGGAGTTGGAGAAGCCCGGACGCGACCCTCGTGAGCAGATTGAGGAATTTGAATTTGATGCCAACGTGCAGACGATAGAAGACTTGCACGAAGGAATGGAACTTCCTGGTATTGTGACAAATATAACAAACTTCGGAGCCTTCGTTGACATTGGTGTACACCAAGACGGACTGGTACATATCTCGCAATTAGCCGACAAATATGTGAGTGACCCCACACAGGTTGTGAAGCTTCATCAACATGTTCGAGTCCGTGTCCTGGATGTCGATTTACGTCGCCACCGCATCTCGCTTAGCATGAGAGGAATGGGCAAAAAGTAGAGATGGACCGACCACGACCTCAAGGACAGAAGCTGAGCGTCACTCCCTCACCCGTCACTTCCAGTTCTGCCTCGCTGCCTACCAGCATGGGGAAGTTGCGCATGTGGCGGTGACCTACCGGGAAATTATAGCAAACGGGAATGGCATATTTCCGCAAATACTCATGAAACATATAGTTCATGTCGGGAAATGTGTTGGGAATAATCTTATAACTTGAGAACTGGCCGATGATGACGCCCTTTACATGCGACATGAGTCCACGCACCTCAATATTGTGCAACATCCGGTCAACCTTGGTCATACTCTCGCCTGTGTCCTCGACAAAGAGGATGATATCGGGCAACAGCAGCGGGTCGTAGTCAGAACCTGCCAGTCCGTGCATCACCGACATATTGCCACCCACCAATAATCCACGTGCCTTGCCTACCTGGTTGAGCGGATGCGAAGCCACATGGTAGGTAGGCATATCGCCCATCATCATGTGGCGCAAGGCCTGACTCACGGTATCCTTGCCCTCGTAAGTACCAAGGGCATGACACATCGAACCGTGAATGCCCACATTGCCGGCACAGGCCTCGGCACTGAGCAAGGCTGTGATGTCGCTGAAACCGATGAGCAGTTTGGGATATTTCCTGAAGACTTCGGGTTTCAGTTCGCACAGCAGATGTACTGCCCCGTCGCCTCCCCTTGAACACATGACGGCCTTCACCTGCGGATTGGTCAGTGCCCACAGCAAGTCGTCGCGACGTTCACGGATGCTACCGGCAAAGCCCCGATAGTCATTCAGCGCATGGCGACTCACCACACAGTGGAAGCCCCATTGTTCCAAGGTACGGATTCCCCCGTTAATGGTGGCAGTATCCGTAGCACTCGAAGGCGATATGATAGCTATCGTGTCACCCTCGTGCAGCCACTGCGCCCTGACAGGCAGCAGCGCCAGCGCCATTATCCAAGCCAACAGGAAACGTTTCATGGTGCGAAGATAACAAAAAAAAATCGCAACTCCAAAGGAGTCACGACCTTTTTTCTTTCATTCCATGCGGAGACTTACTTCACTTTGGCTACGATAGCCTTGAAAGCCTCAGGGTTGTTCATAGCCAGGTCGGCAAGCACCTTGCGGTTGATCTCGATACCAGCCTTGGCGAGTTTACCCATCAGAACTGAGTAGCTCATACCCTCCAGACGAGCGGCAGCGTTGATACGCTGAATCCACAGGGCACGGAAGTTACGCTTCTTGTTCTTACGATCGCGGTAAGCGTAGGTAAGACCCTTCTCCCAAGTGTTCTTGGCTACTGTCCAAACATTCTTGCGGGCACCAAAGTAACCGCGAGTGAGTTTCAGAATTCTTTTACGTTTTGCTCTTGATGCAACGTGATTAACTGATCTTGGCATAGTTTTCTTTACTTTTTAATGTTTGACAATAGGTGAATTAACGGAGACACAACAGGTCGCGAACCTGCTTCATGTTTGAGTTATCAACGATAGAATAACCTACCAAGTTGCGCTTCTGCTTCTTGGTCTTCTTAGTCAGAATGTGACTGTGGTAAGCATGGTGTCTCTTGATCTTACCTGAACCGGTGAATGAGAATCTCTTCTTGGCACCGGAATTTGTCTTTACTTTTGGCATTGTTTTTTAAAATTTAAATTGTTATTAATAATCGGCAGCTACGCATATACCGGGCGCGCCACCTTCTCTTTTCCATTTCTATTCGTCAGTCTCCGTCAGCTTCTTCAGAGCATCAGCACTGATCTTGGCATTAGCAAACAAACCACCATTGGATGATTTTTCAGCCTCAGCCTCTTGCTTAGCCTGCTTGGCTGCCTCTTTTGCTTCCAGCTCGGATGCCTCACGGTCGCGAGCCTGCTGACTCTTCTTTGCTACGCCAGCTTTCTTTGGAGCCAGATAGAGGAACATCTTCTTGCCTTCGAGCGAGGGCATTCCCTCTACTTTTCCGCACTCCTCTAGATCGTTGGCAAAACGTAACAGCAACACTTCGCCTTGCTCCTTAAACAGGATGGAACGTCCGCGGAAGAACACATAGGCACGAACCTTATTACCTTCCTCCAGGAATTCCTTTGCATGCTTCAGCTTGAACTGATAGTCATGCTCATCAGTCTGAGGACCGAATCGAATCTCCTTAACCTCTACCTTCACTTGCTTGGCCTTCATTTCCTTCTGGCGCTTCTTCTGCTGATAGAGGAACTTCGAATAGTCGATAAGACGACAAACGGGAGGGTTGGCATTGGGAGAAATCTCGACAAGATCCACACCCTGATCATGCGCCATATCAAGAGCCTGACGGGTTGGAACCACAGTACTTCCTTCATCGCCAACGATGCGGACTTCACGTACACGAATCTGCTCGTTAACGCGGTACTGATTCTTCATTTTATCGTTCTTCATCAACTATTTTTTCGAAATCGGCTGCAAAGTTACTACATTTCAGTGAATTAACAAAACTTTTTGCCAAATTATTACTATTTAATCATTAAAATTATGCTTCTTTCTTCAAAGGAACAGTAAAGCTAAAGGTAGAACCCTCGCCTAACACTGATTCCACCTGGGCATCGCCACCATTCTTGCGGGCAAAATCCTGACAGAGCTGAAGACCCAATCCTGAGCCTTCCTCACCACCTGTACCGTATGTCGTTTCACCCTTATGGAAGATACTATCCAAACGCTCGGGCTCGATACCTACACCGTGGTCGCGAACGCTGATACGGGCAAAGTCGCCTTCACGCTTGCAGAACACTTCAATACTCTTTCCTTCTGGCGTAAACTTGATGGCATTCGATATCAAATTACGAATAATCGTCTTGATCATATCATTATCGGCATGAACCACCAGATTCTCATCCGATGACAAATACTGAAGATTGATTTTCTTCATCTCGGCTATCATCCTGAAGATATCAACAACACCAGGAACCACATCGTTCAGATCAATATCCTGATAGACGACATTCAGACGACCAGTCTGGCTCTTCGTCCACTTCAGCAGGTTGTCCAACAAGTCGTGGGTTTCTTCCGACTCGCGATTAGCCTTATCCAAAAGACTGAAGATCTCGTCACCTACCGTTTCTGGAGACACCACGTTGACAGCAAGATTCAACACCATACGGATACTGGCCATAGGTGAACGAAGGTCGTGGGCAATAACCGAATACATCTTGTCACGATTCGATATCGTACGCTTCAACTCCTCATTCTGCTGGACAATAATGCGCTTGGCTGCCACCAACTGAATCTGGTGCATCACACGCATAACCAATTCTTCTTTGTTGAACGGCTTGGTCAGGAAGTCATTAGCACCCACCTGGAAACCTTTCACCAAGTCTTGAGGATTATTAAGTGCAGTCAGGAAAATAATGGGAATATCGACTGTTTCTGGATCTTTCTTCAAAATAACTGCTGTGTCGAATCCATTCAGATCGGGCATCATCACATCCAACAGAATCAGGTCGGGGTGTTCCTTCTTAGCCTGTTCGATACACATGTTACCATTATTAGCCGTACACACCTGGAATTTCTCGTTTGTCAACAGGATTTTGAGCAGCAGGACATTGCTGACCACATCGTCGACAATCAAGATTTTGAAATCACTTCGGTTTATTTGAGACTCAAAGGGTTCGTTTAATTCCATAATGGTTTTGCAATATTTACATTTCTAACTTGCAAAGGTAATGCAATAATTCCGAATATCCAAATTTTTTCTCCCTTTTTATTTATATTCTGCCCATGATTTTATACCTATCTGCTCGACAGGAACCGTACAAAAAGCCTGAATAAACGCACTAGCGAGTCTGGAATTTGTGATAAGAGGTACGTTCAAATCGATGGCTGCACGACGAATTTTGTAACCATTGGTCAACTCATGAGAGGTCAGATCCTTAGGAATATTCACAACCATATCAATCTTATGCTGATGCAGCAAATCAAGAGCTTGAGGCTGTTGGTCTGCCTCTGAAGGCCAATGCACTAATACATTATCGATACCGTTCTCTGTCAGGTATTTTGAAGTACCACCAGTTGCATATAGTTCGTAACCATGATTAACCAACATACGGGCAGCATCGAGCATTTCAGCCTTTTGCTTGGCAGAACCCGTAGACAATAAAACGGTCTTCTTGGGAATGCGATGCCCCACGCTGAGCATTGCTTTCAGCAGAGCTGTATTCGTGTTATCGCCGATACATCCTACTTCACCTGTCGATGCCATATCCACGCCCAATACCGGATCGGCCTTCTGCAGACGATTGAACGAGAACTGGCTGGCCTTGATACCTACATAATCGAGGTCGAACAAATTCTTTGAAGGCTTTTCTACTGGCAGTCCCAACATCACTTTTGTGGCAAGGTCAATTAGATTTAGCTTCAGCACCTTTGAAACAAATGGGAACGAACGAGAAGCACGTAAGTTGCACTCTATGACCAAGATGTCATTCTCACGCGCCATATACTGAATGTTGAACGGGCCATTGATATGCAGAGCCTTAGCAATCTGTCGAGAGATGCGCTTGATGCGACGAACAGTCTCGACATACAGCTTCTGCGGTGGGAACTGGATAGTGGCATCGCCAGAGTGAACACCAGCAAACTCAATATGTTCGCTAATGGCATAAGCCAGAATCTCGCCATCCTTTGCTACAGCATCCATCTCGATTTCCTTAGCATGCTCGATGAACTTTGAAACCACAACGGGATGATCCTCAGAGACATTGGCTGCCAACTGCAGGAACTTCTCAAGCTCTTCCTTGTTGGAGCAAACATTCATAGCAGCACCACTGAGCACGTAAGACGGACGGACCAGAACAGGGAACCCTACCCTTTCAACAAATCTGTCAATATCCTCCATTGAGGTCAGCGCACTCCACTCGGGTTGATTGACACCAATCTCATTCAGCATTTGCGAGAACTTGGCACGGTCCTCAGCACCATCAATGTCAGAGGCCTGGGTACCGAGGATGTTAACATGCTGCTCGTCTAAATAGACAGCCAGATTATTAGGAATCTGTCCACCCGTAGACACTATCACGCCATGAGGCTGTTCCAAATCTATGATATCGAGCACACGTTCGAAAGTCAGTTCGTCGAAATAGAGACGATCGCACATATCATAGTCTGTCGACACTGTCTCTGGATTATAATTGATCATCACTGAACGCCAACCTTCTTTGCGTATAGTGTTTAAGGCCTGCACACCACACCAGTCGAACTCCACACTCGATCCAATACGATAGGCCCCAGAACCTAATACAATAATGCTCTTCTTGTCATTCTCATAATTAATATCGCTGCTGACTGCACCTTGATAAGTCAGGTACAGGTAATTGGTCTGTGCAGGATATTCAGCAGCCAGCGTGTCTATCTGCTTCACAACGGGAAGTATGCCCAACTGTTTTCTGCGATGACGTACAATGAGTACTGCATCGTGCATCGTTCGTGTATCATCTTCCAAACCAATGGCTCGGGCTATCTGGAAATCAGAAAAACCATAAATCTTGGCCTCACGCAACAGCGATTCTTCCAAAGTGTTGATATTCTGTCGCTTCAGTTGTTCATCAATGGTGATAATATGATGCAGCTTCTGCAGGAACCACTTGTCAATCTTCGTCAACTCATGAATCTTGTCGATAGTGTATTCTGGCAGATGCATCGCCTTTGAAATCACAAAGACACGTTTGTCTGTCGGCTCACGTAAGGCTGCGTCGATATCTGAAATCTTCAGTTCTTTGTTCTCCACAAATCCATGCATACCCTGCCCTATCATGCGAAGGCCCTTTTGCAAAGCCTCCTCAAAGGTACGTCCGATGGCCATTACCTCACCCACAGATTTCATCGAAGAACCGAGTTCCTTATCAACACCATGAAACTTTGACAGGTCCCAACGGGGAATCTTACAAACCACATAGTCGAGAGCGGGCTCGAAGAAAGCGCTGGTGGTCTTGGTTACAGAGTTCTTCAGTTCGAACAATCCGTAACCCATTCCTAACTTCGCAGCGACAAAAGCCAAAGGATAACCAGTAGCCTTACTGGCCAGTGCCGAAGAACGGGACAAGCGCGCATTAACCTCAATGACACGATAGTCCTCACTCTGTGGATCGAAGGCGTATTGCACATTACACTCGCCCACAATTCCAATATGACGAATAATCTTGATGGCCAGTGCACGCAGTTTATGATATTCTGAATTGGTTAATGTCTGCGAAGGAGCTACCACGATAGACTCACCAGTATGGATGCCCAGAGGGTCGAAATTCTCCATATTGCAAACGGTGATACAGTTGTCGTAACGGTCGCGAACAACTTCATATTCTATCTCCTTCCAACCCTTCAGGCTCTTCTCTACCAACACTTGTGGCGAGAAGGCGAACGCTTTCTCAGCCAGTCGGTTCAGTTCTTCCTCATTATCACAGAAACCAGAGCCCAAGCCACCCAAGGCATAGGCTGCACGCAAAATAACGGGATAGCCTAACTCCTGAGCTGCCTTTCTGGCATCTTCAATATTATCACAAGCCTGACTCCTAATGGTCTTGACGTCAATCTCGTCGAGTTTCTTAACGAAGAGTTCACGGTCTTCAGTATCCATGATAGCTTGAACAGGTGTTCCCATCACCTTCACGCCATACTTTTCCAACACACCCGTTTTATAGAGTTCCACGCCACAGTTCAGTGCTGTTTGTCCGCCAAAGGCCAGCAGAATACCGTCCGGACGTTCCTTTTCAATCACCCGCTCTACGAAATATGGTTGAACAGGCAGAAAATATATCTCGTCCGCCACTCCCTCTGAGGTCTGAACCGTTGCGATATTGGGATTGATCAGCACGGTCTTAATACCCTCTTCACGCAGGGCTTTCAATGCTTGTGAACCACTATAGTCAAATTCTCCTGCCTCGCCAATCTTCAATGCGCCTGAACCAAGTAACAGGACTTTCTTTATATTCTGATCTTTCATAATGTTTCAATAAATCTGTCAAACATAAATTCTGTATCTACAGGGCCTGAACAAGCCTCTGGATGGAACTGACTTGAGAACCAAGGATTGGATATATGACGAATGCCCTCATTAGAGCCGTCGTTCATATTGACAAAGAGCTCGCGCCAGTCATTACCCAACGTTGCAGCATCTACAGCATAGCCATGATTCTGAGACGTTACGTAGCAACGGTTTGTACCAACCTCACGAACGGGTTGGTTATGTGAACGATGTCCATACTTCAGTTTATAGATTGTTGCTCCGCCTGCCTTTGCCAGCAACTGGTTACCCATACAGATGCCACAGATGGGCTTGCGCGATGCTGACATCTGTTTCTTCAATATCTCGACAGCATCAACACACATATCCGGATCGCCAGGACCATTGGCCAGGAAAAGACCATCGAAATCCATTGTCGTATAGTCATAGTTCCAAGGAACACGAACGACCTCAATGCCACGACGCATCAGACAGCGAATAATATTATTCTTCACACCACAGTCAACAAGCACTACTTTCTTGCCTGCGCCTTCGTTATATCTTACTACATCTTTGCAAGAAACACAAGCCACCCAGTTGATGCTACCATAGTCAGCAGATTCGGTTTTCTCTGGAATATCCGGAAAGACTATCCGTCCCATCATCACACCATGTTCTCTCAACACTTTCGTCAAAGCCCTGGTATCAATACCCGTTATCCCTGGCACCTTCTCACGCTTCAACCAATCAGAAAGGCTCTCACAGGCATTCCAGTGGCTATACTCCTCGCTGTAATCGCTCACTATGAGCGCTGTGGCATAGATTTTGTCGCTCTCCATAAAGGTAGCAAGACCATTATCCTCAATGCTGAAAGGAGGTACACCATAGTTTCCAACCAATGGATAAGTCAACACCATCATCTGACCAGCATAGCTGGGATCTGTCAGGCTCTCAGGATATCCCATCATGGCAGTATTAAACACCACTTCTCCAGCTACGTTTGCCTCATAGCCAAAACTCTTCCCCTCAAATTTCGTTCCATCTTGCAGGACGAGTGTCACATCTTTTTGTTCCATTAATAACTCTCTATCTTGATTCTACTTCTATCTTGTATTAAAAAGGGCGAAACGTCCAAATGACGAATCGCCCTAGCTTATTCAACGGTAACACTTTTAGCCAAATTTCTTGGTTGGTCAACATTCTTTCCTTTGCAAACAGCAACATGATAGGCCAACAATTGCAGTGGTATCGTTGCCACCAATGGTTCTAGGCATTCCTGCACATCCGGCAGTTCAATCACCTCGTCGGCTATCTTGGCTATCGTATCGTCGCCCTTGGAAACGAGGGCTATCACCCTACCCTGACGGGCTTTTATTTCCTGGATGTTCGACAAGACCTTTTCGTACATAGCATTATGTGTGGCAATAACCACGACTGGCATATCTGAGTCGATCAAAGCGATAGGACCATGCTTCATTTCTGCAGCAGGATAACCCTCAGCATGAATATAGGATATCTCCTTCAGTTTTAAGGCACCCTCCAAAGCTACAGGGTAAGAAAAGCCACGACCCAGATAGAGGAAGTTATGAGCATAGGTAAAGGTACGCGCTAAGTCCTTGACCTTCTCATTAGTCTTCAATACCTCACGAATCTTGTCTGGAATTTCACTCAATCCCCTGACCACATTGAGATAATCGTCGCGACTGATGGTGCCTTTGGCCTCACCCATTGCTAAAGCTATCATGGTCAATACTGTGACCTGACCTGTAAAGGCCTTCGTCGAAGCCACACCAATCTCAGGACCTACGTGGATATAGGTTCCAGTATCGGTAGCTCTGGGAATGCTGCTGCCAATGGCATTGCATACACCATAGATAAAGGCGCCTTTCTCCTTAGCCAACTGTACGGCAGCCAAGGTGTCGGCCGTCTCACCACTCTGTGAAATAGCGATTACCACATCGCCTTTACCAACAACAGGATTACGATATCTGAACTCAGAAGCATACTCCACCTCAACAGGTACACGGCAATAGGTTTCTATCAGCTGCTTGCCAATCAGTCCTGCATGCCACGAGGTTCCGCAAGCAACAATGACCACACGCTTGGCCTCGAGCATCTGTCGACGATAGTCTATCAATGCAGACAATGTCACATGATCGGCTTCCATGTTGACTCGACCACGCATACAGTTGGTCAGACACTCTGGCTGCTCGAAGATTTCCTTTAGCATAAAGTGGTCGTAACCACCTTTCTCAATCTGACCTAAGTCGATATCTACAGTCTTTATCTTCAGCTCCTGCTCTTCACCCAGAATGCTCATCACGTGCATCTCTTCACCACGACGAATCAGGGCGATATTGCCATCCTCCAAGTAGACAACCTTATCGGTATATTCTACGATAGGACTGGCATCGCTGCCTAGGAAAAACTCGTCATTTCCGATACCTACTACCAGAGGACTCTGCTTGCGGGCAGCAATAATCTGATCAGGATCGCGCTTGTCGAGCACGGCAATGGCGTAAGCACCAATCACCTGATAGAGTGCCACCTGGACAGCCTCCAGAAGCGGTAAATTCTTCTTCACCATGATATATTCTATCAACTGGACAAGTACCTCGGTATCGGTATCGCTGACAAACTGGACACCCTTGGCCTTCAGTTTCTCCTTGATATCTGCGTAATTCTCTATGATGCCATTATGGATGATAGCCAAGTTATGACTTTGCGAATAGTGGGGATGGGCATTTCTCGATGATGGCTCACCATGTGTAGCCCAACGGGTGTGGGCAATACCAATGTTACCACTAACATTCTTGTCGCTGCAATACTCACAGAGATTATCCACCTTTCCCTTCGACTTAAAGACGTTCAACTCGCCATCGGTGTTAATCAAAGCCACGCCAGCTGAGTCGTAACCACGATATTCCAGTCGGCGAAGACCCTTAATGAGGATGGGAAAAGCCTCCTTTTTACCTATATATCCAACTATTCCACACATACTCTTCTTACTATCTTCTTTTTCTTTACATCATAAATCGGCTGCAAAGGTACAAAAAAAATGGCTACCCGATGCAGGATAGCCAATTTTTTTTTAATAGAACTTGAAATAATTCTTTGCGTTGTTGTAACTGATGTCTTCAACCATCTTGCCCAGCAGCTCGCGATCGTCGGGCAGCAATCCCTTCTCAACATCGTTGCCAAGCAGGTTGCAGAGAATGCGACGGAAGTACTCGTGACGCGGATAGCTGAGGAACGAACGGCTGTCGGTAAGCATACCTACGAAGCGGCTCAGGAGACCCAGCACGCTGAGGGCGTTCATCTGACGGATCATGCCGTCCATCTGGTCGTTGAACCACCAGCCTGAACCAAACTGAATCTTGCCAGGCTCACCACCCTGGAAGTTGCCGAGCATGGTGGCGATGACCTCGTTAGCGCAAGGATTCAATGTATATAATATGGTACGCGTGAGCTTGCCCTCCATATTCAGCTTATTCAGGAACTTCGACATAGCCTTAGCCGTGTTGAACTCACCAATAGAGTCGAAGCCGGTGTCGGGACCAAGCTGGTTGTACATAGCTGTATTGTTATCACGGATAGCGCCATAGTGGAACTGTTGTGTCCATCCTGCATCGGCATCCATCTCGGCCATCACGGTCAGGAAGCAGTTCTTGTACTGACGGATTTCGAGATTAGAGAGCTGCTGTCCGCGCATGGCCTTCTCGAAGATGGTCTCAATCTGTGAATCGGTATAGTCTTCATCATAGAACTCCTCGATACCGTGGTCGGAGAGCTTGGAGCCCTGCGCCTCGAAGAACTCATGACGCTTCTTCAGGGCATCAACCATATCGGCAAACTTGGTGATGGTGACACCGCTAGCCTGCTCCAACTGATTAACGTAGGCACTGAACTCGGGCTTCTCGATGTTCATGGCCTTGTCGGGGCGCCATGCGGGAATCATGATGGGATCGTCAGCAGCCTTGTGCTTGGCATACTCGATATGATTATGCAGATCGTCGACGGGATCGTCAGTTGTGCAGACGCACTCTACGTTGTAGTGCTTCATCAGACCGCGTGCAGAATATTCGGGCTTCTGGAGTTTCTCGTTACATTCGTCGAAGATTTCGCGAGCGGTCTTGGGTGAGAGGAGTTTCTCGATACCGAAAGCGGTCTTCAACTCCAGATGTGTCCAATGATACAGCGGGTTGCGCAGGGTGTAGGGAACGGTCTCAGCCCATTTCTCGAATTTCTCCCAATCGGTGGTGTCCTTGCCGGTGCAATATTTCTCGTCGACACCATTGGTACGCATGGCACGCCACTTGTAGTGATCGCCGCCAAGCCACAGCTCTGTGATGCTCTTGAAACGATGGTCGTTGGCCACCATCTCGGGTATCAGATGGCAGTGATAGTCGATGATTGGCATTTTAGCCGCATGGTTGTGATACAGGTCCTGGGCAATCTCGGTCTCCAGTACAAAGTTCTTGTCGTTGAAAGCTTTCATTTCGTTATTTGTTTTAGATGATTTTTTATAATTGTCTGCAAAGATAGCGAAAAGAAATGAATTACGGGCTATCAGCGCGAGTTTTTTGCAGAAAAAATCACGTAAACGTTTCCTTATCTCGATTCTTTTCTTTATCTTTGCGGCATGCAAAGTAAAGTACTGCTGATATACACGGGCGGAACGATTGGTATGAACCGTAATCCGCAGACGGGAGCGCTAGAGCCTTTCGACTTTGAGCACCTGCTTCAGAATGTGCCGGAACTGAAACAGTTCGACACGGAAATTTCGACCTATCAGTTTTCGCCACCCATCGATTCGAGCGATATGTCGCCGCGGCTGTGGACGGATCTAAGCCACGTGATAGCCGACCGCTACGACGCGTTCAACGGTTTTGTCGTGCTGCACGGCACGGACACGATGGCGTATACAGCCTCTGCCCTCTCCTATATGCTTGAGAATCTGACGAAGCCCGTTATCTTTACGGGGAGTCAGCTGCCAATCGGTCAGTTGCGGACGGACGGGAAGGAAAATTTGATTACGTCGATAGAGATAGCTGGTGCGAAAGATGAGACGGGTCGCGCCCTTGTACCGGAAGTCGGGATTTACTTTGGCGGCCATCTTCTCCGCGGTAACCGTACGACGAAGCAGAGCGCCGAGGAGTTCAACGCGTTTGAATCGTTCAATTATCCGCATCTGGTGGAGGCCGGTGTCAATATGGTGTATCATCGGGACAGGATTTTGCAACCGGACTGGGAGAAACCGATGACTCCGCACTTCCGTTTGGACAACAACGTGATTATCTTCTCGCTGTTTCCTGGCATCCGTGAGGACTTGATCCGGCACATCATCCACACGCCCAACCTGAAGGCTATCGTGATGCGGACGTTCGGGAGCGGCAATGCACCGCAGAGTCCGTGGCTACTGAACGCGCTGAAGGAGGGCACGCGGAACGGCAAAGTGATTGTGAACATCAGCCAATGTATGCAGGGGGCCGTGGAGATGGGCCGCTACGATACGGGCTATCATCTGCAGGAGGCTGGCGTGGTGAGCGGCTACGACTCGACGGTCGAGAGTGCGGTGACGAAGCTGATGTTTCTGCAATCGCACTATGACGACCCTGAGGAGGTCCGGGCGATGATGCGACGGAGTATTCGCGGGGAGATCTCGCTGTAAGGCGGCATTCCGGAATACCAGGATAAAATGATTCCGGAATGCCGGGATACCGTTATTCCGACGATAATAATTCCTTTTGAAAGAAACTAATGCATTGGCGGAACAGGTGGTTTCGCGTGTTGCCGCCGAAGATGCTGTGGTTCCGGTTCGTGTAAACGAGCTGGCGGAAGTCCTTGTCGGCCTGAACGAGGGCCTCAGTATATTCGGCAGTGTTGCGGAAATGCACATTGTCGTCGGCCATACCGTGACACAGGAGCAGCGAACCGCTCAGTTGGGCAGCGCGAGTGATGGGACAGTCATCGTAGCCTACGGCATTCTCCTGCGGTGTTCGCATGAATCGCTCGGTATAGATAGTGTCATAGTAGCGCCACGATGTGGGCGGTGCGATGGCGATGCCGGCGCGGAATACGGGGCGACCTTCGGACATGGCCATCAGCGTGTTGAATCCGCCGAAGGACCATCCCCAGATGGCGATTCGCGCAGGGTCGACGTAGGTTTGTCGGGCGAGCCACTGGGCAGCGTCGACCTGGTCTTTGGCCTCGAGCTGTCCTAGTTTGAGGTATGTGCATTTCTCGAACTCAGCTCCCCGTCCGCCCGTTCCGCGATTGTCAACGCAGACGCAGACGAAGCCCAATTGGCAAAGGTACTGCTCAAGGATGGCACCCTGGCCGGACATGCCGATATTCCAACGGTCGGCTACCTGCTGACTGCCTGGACCGCCGTACTGATACATGATGACGGGATAGCGGCGCGACGGGTCGAAATCGGCGGGTTTTACGATCCAAGCGTTCAGTTGGACGCCCTCGTCAGTAGTGATGGTCATGAGCTCGGGTTCAGAGAGCCGATATTCACAGAGTGTCTGGCGCAGTTCGCTATTATCGATGAGCGTGGCAAGCGTCTTACCCTGCGCGGTGCAGAGGCTGTAGATGGGCGGTACAGTACGGCTGCTCCACGTGTGGATAAAATATTTATACGAGCTGGAGAAGATGGCTGTGCTCCACCCTGCCTTGGGTGTGAGACACTCGCGGTGCCCGTTCTTGCGGACCACCCAGACGCGCTGGTCGGTCGCTCCGTCTTGATGCGACGCGAAGTATGTGTCGCCGGTGCGCTCGTCGTAGCCATAGACTGCACTCACCTCGTAGTTACCATCGTCAATTTGTCGGAGCAGCTGACCGTTCATATTATAAAGGTAGAGGTGCATCCATCCGGTCCGGTCGCTCGGCAGGAGTATGTGCTGGTTGGTAAACTGGATGTTGGCGATGGCCTCTTCGCGGATGTACTTGTCGACATGCTCTTCTATCACCATCCGGCTGACTGTCGACAGCGGGTTGGTCATGTAGATGCGCAGGCAGTCCTGATGGCGGTTCAGCGTGAAAACGGCGATTCGCGCAGGATCAGCGGTCATGCGAATGCGCGGAATATAATCGTCGGCCGCGATGGGCAACTGCATCTGCAGGCGCTTGTGCGTCTGGATATCGTAGCTCCAGACAGTGCAGACCGCGTTCGGTTGTCCGGCGACGGGGTACTTATAGGTGTATGCGCCCGGATATTCGGCAAACTCCGTGCGCTCGGGCTTGAGACCGCGGAAGAGCGGCATGGAATACTCGGGCACGCGACTCTCATCGTAGCGTACCCAGACCAGCTGACGGCTGTCGGCAGTGAAGACCATAGCGCGGTCGTTGCTGAATTCCTCCTCGTTCACCCAGTCGGGTATGCCGTTGATAATCTCGTTCCGGCTGCCGTCCTGCGTCACCTGCACCTCGGCATTGTCGTAGAGCAGCTTGACCAGAAAGATGTTATTGTCACGTACAAAAGCAATCTGCTGACCGTCGGGCGACCAAAGGGGCGTCTGCTGTGGGCCGCCTGCCGAGAGCGGTTCGATGCGGTTGTTGCGCAAGCTATATATATAATAGGTGGCGGTGTGCGAGTGGCGATAGATGGAATGGGTATTCGTGCGAATCAACATGCGCTGGCAGTCGGGACTCATGGTGTATCCGTCGATGCGCTCCAGACGATCGCCCTTCACCGTTGCAACATCGAACAGTGTGGCCACGGACTTTCCAGAAGCGAAGCTGTACTGCACGACCTGCCGACCATCGGCACTGAGCTGCGCATAAGTCTCGCCGTCGGACAAAGGCTGCACAGCAGCCATCGACTGACCGCGAAACTTGCCTTTGGTGATGTCATCGAGCGACAGTTGATTAGCCGCTGATACTTGTAATACAGTAAACAGTAACGTGACTATAAACACGATAGTTTTCTTCATATAAAAGTGTATTTTACATTGAACTTATTCCATTTGCAAAGGTAGATATTATATTTGAATTTGCCAAACTTTTCCTCCATTTTATTAACGCCTGAGTTTACCGGCACTAAACCCTGAGTTTACCGGTACTAAACTCGGAGTTTACGGGCACTAAAATAAAACGAATCAAGGAGGCTCTTTTCTCCTTGATTCGTTGAGAATCCATTTCAATTGTATTGATTAATAGAAGCCGAAGAAGTAGAATATGGCGACGTGGCGCAGGTTGGTCATGTTCTTCGCCTTGCCCACAATGCTACCGCCCTTACGGATATTGCCATTCGATTCTACCTTGCCTACGATACTGCCCTTGATGCGTATGTCACCATTCGACTCGATACGGCCGATAATTGAGCCGCCCCTGAGAACGTCACCGTTATCGCGTAGCGTGCCCGCATTCGAGCCACCCACATAGATCGAGCCGTTAGCGCGGATCTGACCCTTGATGGAGCCGCCCACGTAGACAGTGCCGTCAGTGCGGAGCTTGCCGACTATGGAGCCGCCCTTGTAGAGGATGGTCTCACCGCTGGACGAGCTACTGCTCGGCTTCGTCACCGTCGTGCGCGTAATCGTGTATCCCCCGATCGGATTGTCCTTCTCCTTACGCAGCTCACGCAGTTTGTCAGTCTTGTAGAGCACACCGTACACGGCGAAAGCAAGCACCTTGCGGTCCATCGGAGCACTCGTGCGGGCGATGGCGGAATTGAACAAACGGACATTCCCGTCTTCGTATATTTCACCGAGTTCGTCGCCGTCCCACATCACCTTGCCGTCCGACTTGACCTCCATATTATACACGTTACCCGATGATACCATATCGCCTTTTATCTCACCCTTCTGATTACCGTCGTCGCCCATGATGGCACCGTCGTCCTGGAACGTATAAGTAATCGGCTTGCCCTGGTTCGGTCCATCCTTATGGATAGTCACCAACTCCAGCTGTTTACGCTTTGGGAAGTAGGTTGCTATCTTCGTGTTGTTGGAACCGTACCACACATCGATGCCCGCTACGGCAGCTGTCTCCGACTGGACGGCACCATTGACCGTGCTTTCTACCTTCTCGTTAGCCGCACGGCGAGCCGAGTTCTTGGCGTCGAGCTCGGCCTGGTCGACCTCCTTCTTAACTGTGTTCTTCGCCTTGTTCAGCAACTTACCGAACTGTGCGTCGGCATTCACTGCACCACCGAAAACAAGCGCAGCGGCCAGCAACATCTTCAAAACACTCTGATTCTGTTTCATCGTTTCTATTCGTTGATTTTTAAAAAGTTCGTACGATTAGTCCATCTTCACACTGCCGAACACATCCTTCACGTACTTCTCAGGATGATCTTCGCGGTTCGTGTTCCAATACATGATGCGCACAACCACAGCCTTCTCTGGCGTCGTCACATGATGCTCGACAGCGGTAATGGTCGTGTTCTGCGTGTAGGTCATGTCGAAGTTCTTGCCGTTCTTCGTCACTTTGGTGTCCTTACGCATCTTCTGCATGCTCTCAGTACGCGACTTCATGTACTCGTCCTGATTGAAATGGTCGCTCAGTGTAGTAATGGTCACAGAGTAAACCGTAGCATACTTCTGGTCCTGCTCGTCGAAGATATTCTTCGCACCCTTGCGTGGAGCAACGCCATCAGGCAACTCGACGCTCACGCCCTTGTCAAGGAAGTAGCGAGTAAAGCCTTTCTTGCCAGGCTCGGTCTTGTAACTGATCTCCTCCACCTTCGGCTCAGCCTTCGGACCAGCAGTCTCCTTGATGACGATATTATCGATGATAGCCTTCACCATGGCGTCGTCAATGCCCAGCGTAGCCACCGAGATATTCATCAGACCATTGTCGGCGAGCTTGGTGTACATCTCAAAAGTCTTGAAGCTGGGATTCTCGCCGACAAAGAAAGTGTTACGGCCAAACTTCATCTCACCCTTGTTCACGCGCTTCTTATTAGCGGAAAGGAACTCCTCGAGGCGCTCATTGGGCTCATGGAATTTGTCGGAAGTCCTGAACTCGTTGGCCGAGATTCGGATGTAACCGCTACCCTCAGTGCCGTCCTCCTTCAGAGGTTTCAGATACAAGTTATAATCCTTCGTGCTCATGTCCTTTACTTTCCAGCCCTGAGGGATGATGATGGTATAGAAACGGGTATCGACCGTCTCGCCCTCCAAAGCAGTAATCTGCTCACTCTCACTGTTCTCAGCAGACTCGCCGCTTGCAGCCTTGTTACCACACGAAGCCATCACAGCTGTTGCTGCCAAGATGGCCAAACTAAATACAACTTTCTTCATCTCGTTTTAATGATTAATCTTTATGTTTAATGTTTATGTTCAATAGTCACGGTTCATCAGACGGGCAAATGCCTCTGTCAAGTCTGAAGCCAGACGCAGTGCAAACACCTCATCCATCAGTGGTTCGCCCTTGATAACACTGTGCGAACCGCCGTTGTTCCAACTCCAGTAGTAGTAGCGCGTCTCGTTGCTACCGCCCTTCTTGAAGAAAAAGTTCAGCCCCTCGTCGGAGTCAATGAACAGAAACTCCTCGTAGAAATCGCGGGCAGCGATGTTATACTTACGGGTGATGAGAAATGGCTTATAGCGGTACATACCCGTCGTCTGATCCTCCGTACGGCGGAAGTAATACTGCAGTGTTTCCTTCTGCGGCCCAACGCCCGGCTCCACATGGTTCACCGTCGTCACCATGTGACCCAACAGAGGGTCCGTGCCCTTCTGAGCCTTCTCGGCATCAGCCTTTGCCGTTACATAAGCCTTACGGATCTTAGCCACCTCGGCCTGCTTGTTCTGCCCTGTCGTCGTCAGGCAGAGCAGAAAAAGCATTGCGATAGTTGAAAATACGGTCTTCATTTACTTGAACTTTATGCTGTTAAGTACACCCATCACCAATTCCTGCTTCTCGAAAGCAAACTCGGGGATAGCGAAGTTAAAGCAACCACCGTTCTTAGCATCATCTCGCAAGAAATAGATCATACCAGCCTTAAACCATGTTTGGAACTTCTCGCCACCAATCTCATAGGAACCGTTGCCATACTTCTCGAGACCTTTCATGCCGTTGGGAACATTGTTCGCCTTCTTGATAAATTCTGCTACAGTCTCCTTAGCAGGGTGAAGCAGTTGAACGCGTGTACCGGAATTTGCCTGAGAACCATCTTCTTTTAGTGGGAAGACAATACCTCTCCAGCCGTATTTATCAGCTACTTCGGCTTTATGACCAGCAGGGAATTCTGCTGTAAAATAGTCACACTCGTAGGTCTCAGCTTCAAACTCAGGTGCTTTTGCCTCTTCCTTCTGTTCAGCCTTCTGCTCTGTCTGCTCCTCAGCTACTGCTGCAGAATCCTGGCCCTCGGCATTCGCTGCCGACTTGTTACCACACGATACGAATACAGCTGCTGCGACGATTGCAAAACTAAATAATGCTTTTTTCATAATGATTAATTGTTTAAATGATAATTGTTTGTTGTAAATTTATGGTTTAATGTTTAATCTTTAATGTTATATGCTTATTTGTTAGGGCTTAGTGTCCAAGTCTCGCCTTCCTGTGCGATATTGCCGTCCTTCTGCCAGTAGTGGGCCGAATAGACACGCGTCACACCGTCGCGGGCAATGTAATGACTAAGGATGCGCCGCCCCTCACGGTCCACCTCCGGATTACAAATATCGCGGAAGGAGCCTTGACAGTAGAACTTGTTATCGTCGGGATCAAAGACCCATGCATCGTAACGCACAAAAGTCTGGTCGCTGACGGGCTCCTGACCTAGACAAATCATCACATCGGTGTGTCCGTCGAAGTTCACGTCGGTCTGCCAGACATTGCCAAAGGTCTCCAGCATATCCCTGGGATAGTCGAACCCCGTGCGCTCGCCAAAGGTCAATGTTTTGCCCTTGCTGTCACGGATAATCACCTCGTAACGAGGGTCGCTGTCAAGGTCGATGGTGCGCACACTGACGTCCCACTCCTCTGCATTCGTAGGATCGTCCTGCTCGGTAGCCTCGCCGTCTTCGCCCATCTCGGCTACACTACCCGCACCAACGTTAGCGCTGTCGGTCTTACTCATAGCAGCCGTACTGTCTGCCGTATTGTCAGCGTCAGCCTGTGTTTTCTTGCCGTCCGCGCATGATGAGAGGCATACTGTTGCCATGATGGCGATGCAAAATACTAACTTTTTCATTTTCTATACCTTATTTTATTTCTGATGGTTTATGTGATTCTATACTTATTTTATTATATTGGTTTATGTGATTCCATATATTCTTTTATCTTCTGCTCTACGAGCTGACTGAGTCGCATATCCACCTGATAACCCACCACGCCCTCCATGTCGAGCAGAAAGTCCACATAATGGTGGGCATATTCTCTGGCTGCCTTCTGATAGTTATTCTTGGTCATGACAGATAGCTTTGTTTCATTTCTGGTGCAAAATTACACTAAAAAGGGCAAAACGTTGTTATCATTTCATCAAATTCTGTTATCATTTGGCGTAATCAGTACTAATATTTACGATTTATAAAGTTTATGTGACATTCTATTAATGCCGTTCCTGATACTGGGTCGGGGTGATACCGAAGGTTTTCTTGAAGGCGCGGGTGAAGTTGGGCGTGTCGTTGTAGGCACAAAGGGTAGCAATCTCTGAAACGTTCATTTCAGGGTGATTGTCTAACAGGTGACGGGCACGCCGCATGCGGATGGTCTGGATAAATGTCTGCGGCGTCTCGTCGGTAAGCGCCGTGATGCGCTGACGGAACTGGAAGAGACTCATGCCGAGACGTTCGGCCACATGATTGGCATCAATCTGTCCAGAGAGAATAAGCTCATTGATGATGTTTACCGTCTTCTCCAGGAATTCGCTGTCGGCAGCATTCAGCTGCGTGGTGGCTTCCTGCGTGCCGGTGGCTATGGCATTGTCATACTGTTCATTGAGTATGTCGTACTTCTCCCGCAGCATCTTGATGTTCTCACGCAGTTCGGCATTGATGCGTATCTGCTTCAGGTGACTATGGCGCATGAAGAGCCAGATACCGATGGCGACGATGACAGAAATAACCGCAGCAATAATAGCCCACAACTTAGCGCGTCGCTGCTCGTGATTCTCCAACTGTAACCACTCGTTACCAAACTCCGCATTATATTTCGCAAGTTTATCCGCAGAAGTATTGCTGTATATCGAGTCTTTCAGACTGGTAAACCTGTCCAACTGCACTTTAGCCTCGTCCGGATCTTTCTTCCACAAGGCCTCGTACAGCCCTTTGCGAGCATGAATCTCATTATAGGGATCGTTCAGCGCCATAAAGATGTCGCCAGCCTCACGATAGTACTTGATAGCTTCAGCATCGTGCTTCATGTTGTATTGCGCCATACCCATCTTGTTGCAGGCAATACCCAACGATTGTCTGTCACCGGTTTTGCGCAGATATGGAATGACCTCATTCAGCACCCGCTCTGCCTGCTGATAGTCCTGCAAGCCTATCAGCACAGAAGCCTTCTGCGCCAACCGCACCATCGCGCGCGCCTCGTTACCCTGCTTCTTGTCTATCTCATAAGCCGTCTCTATATAGGATAAAGCCTTTTGATCGTTGCCCTGGGCGTGATAAACCTCCGAGGCCATCGCTTGCAAGACCGCCATCCGGTTAGGATTATTGGCCTTCTCAGCCATCTCAATACCCTTCAGCACATATTTCTCAGCTTCGTTCTCCTGATTAGCGCCCATATAGATAGCCGCCAAAGTGTTCAGACTCGACGACATAACATCAGGATCACCCGTCTTCTCGTCCAGCGCGTAGCATTGCTTGGCATATTTAGCTGCCTCTTCATAGTCAGCAAGACGAATATTAATCACTGCCAATAGGTTCAAACAGTCTGCTTCAATATCGGTACCCTTGCTCAGCGGCAATGCCTTCTTAGCTGTTTTCAAAGCCTGTTGATACTGCTGAACAGCATATAGGCTGTCTGCCTCGTCCAATATCTGGTTAGCATTCTGCGACCATACTGACGAAGTTATAAAAATAAGCAATACTTGTGCTGCAAACCTTATGTAAGTCATCGAACTCATATAGTCTGCAAAGGTACAAAAAATATCACAATATCACAATTTTTTTAAGGATAATAAAGAAAAAGCCCTCATTCTAGGTTTATTACAATAAAAATGAAGGAACCCTCTCATCATTTCTGACGAAAGGGCTCCTCTCTCTGAAAAGTGGCGGCCTCCTACTCTCCCACATTGCATTGCAGTACCATCGGCGCAGGCGGGCTTAACTTCTCTGTTCGGAATGGGAAGAGGTGGGACCCCGCCGCAATAACCACCTGATATAGGTTAT
>JAEEGF010583148.1_pt1 | contig 21721 bp, 9 predicted proteins | sample 9134171 | NCBI WGS metagenome assembly JAEEGF01 (sample SAMN16246542, study PRJNA631951) | gut metagenome | biome: gut microbiome; feature: rumen; material: AP-attached | host: Bos | place: Iran: Karaj | collected 2018-10 | reverse complement strand
CGTCACATCGTTCTCATGTTCAACAGGCCGCCAGCACGCAGTGGTTTTTGACGGCGAATTTATTTACACTGCCGCATGGGGCAAGTCATCAACAGTGCTTTCCATGTTCTACAAATACGACTTGGCGGGCAACCTTATCGACGAGTTTGACATCCCTGGTTTCACGAAAGAAGACAATTTTCTTCGCGACATGACCTATGATGGCACATATTTTTATGGTTGCGATGCCCACTCAGGCACCATTAAATGTGTTGACCTGCACAACAAGACAGTTGTCAGCAGCAACAACATCGTCACCTCATTCAACGAGCTCGGCACATGCACCTACGACCCTGTTTACGACGCTTTCTGGGTCGGTGAGAGAGCCACTGGCAGCACCGGCAACCTCCACCTCGACCTCAAGCTCGTGAGCCGCAACGGTCAGGTGCTCAAGACTGCCTCGCCGCACAACCTTGGCGGTCACACAGTACACGGCACAGGTTACTTCACCGATGAAAACGGTGCAGCCCACCTCTATCTGTTCGCTGTGGAAGGCTTCACTGCCCATGTGTTCGACTATTCTATCGAGGCTGACAGCATGACACCTAACTACATCTTCGACTTCTCGGTATGCCCGGGCTGGGGTGCAGCTTGCAGCGCAGGCGGCGCCTACATCGGCATAGTCGACGGCACACAGTATTTCTTTGGCGATGTCGACAAGAGCCCTAACCTCATCGGCATCTATGCTTTAGGCGAGTATACACCGGCTCCACCGACACCACCAGCGGGCGACATCCTCTTCGACTTCAACGACGGCATCATGCATCTGAACCTCATCGACGCTGACGGCGACGGATACAACTGGGAGATGCGCCAGAACTGGAGCAGCCCTGACAACCCATACAGCGCGACATCAGCATCAGTCGATCTCTCAGAGGTTCCGCTGTATCCTGAGAATTACATGGTGACACCTTATAAATTGGACTGCGAACAAGTTGTCTTCAAGGCTAATGTCCAAGACGCCTCACATCCTGCAGAACATATCGGCGTGGCGGTTTCAACAACTGAAGGCGACAATGCCGACGCATTCACCATCATCTGGGAGGTCACGATGACAGCCAAAGAGGTCGGAGCATGGTATGAATATGAGATCGACCTGAGAGACTACCAGGGACAGGACATCTATGTGGCCATCGTACACTTCAACTGCTCTAACCAGTTCATGGTCAATGTTGACGACATCCTTCTCCGCAGAGAGTTTGACGGCGTGAATGAGAGCAACGCCAACACGTTTGCAATTTATCCTAACCCGGCCAGCGACAAAGTCGTGGTTGAAGGCGAAGTCACTGTAAACCAATACAGCATCTACAATGTGGCAGGCGCAATGATCATGAACGCCCCTGTCGGCGAGAAATCGTTTGAAGTCAACGTGAGCGAGCTTCCTGCAGGTGTTTATGTCATCAAGTTGGAAAGCGAAGGCATGACACAGAGCAGACGCTTTGTAAAGAAATAATTTACAGTTTATCATTTACTGATTTATAATCAATCAGTTAGCCGGCATTGATAAAATCGGCTAACTGATTTTTTTTTAAATATTTTGTCATGTCAAAAAAATGTCGTAATTTTGCGCGATTTTTTTAGTTCTTATTTTTGAGTAATTAAAATATCAAAATAATTAAACTTAATTTTAACATGGTTAAAAAACTTTTACAATTATTGTTGTTGTTCATGATAATGGCAACTCCGTGGGCAGCAACAGGACAGACAATTCAAATCGGACATGGTACCAGTACTACATACAGTGTACCTATCAACATCCGATACGATTACGGTTATGCACAGATGATCTACTCCAAGGAAGACATTGCTGCAGGGAATCCACTCTCAAACACAGTCACGAGTATTGCATTTGAGCATTACAAAGCACAGAACAAAACCTTCGACATTACTGTGTACATGAAAAATGTCGATTATGAGACATTCCCATCGACTGACTATGAGCCAGTGACGACAGCTGACATCGTATACGAAGGCACCATAACACCTATTGATGGATTTACAGAGATAGTGCTCACGACTCCTTTCTCATACGACCCTGACAAGCATCTGCTTATCGCCGTCAACAAAACAGGAGGTGGCAAAACCTCGCCTAATTACAGTTGGCGTCATATTACCAAAAACAACAGTGTTTTGTATAACAGCACTGAGTATGACACCGAGAGGACTGAGCCTTACGACCCACTTACAGAGACATTGGTGGGCCACCAAAATCAGAAGCTGCCCAACATACAAATCACCTTCTACGAGACACCTATTCCTTCAGTTCCAGAAGCCACTCTGACAGACGGAGATGGAACAATTGCCACACTTAGTTGGACAGAAAACGGCATAGCCACGAACTGGATTCTCCAGTATGGTACTGATGCAGATTTTAGCGGCGGAAGCTATACGGAGATCACATCGGGATTCGACACCACTGATGCACCTGTAATATCATATGATGCCACCAATCTGACCCCGGAAACGAAGTATTTCGCCCGCGTGAAAGCATATTACGACGAATACAACTCAAGCAGATGGAGCGACGTTGGAACATTTATTCCAACAGATGCTTTCTCGTTAAGCTTGTATGAGCCAGCTGGCAATACCGGACAAAATTCATACGTGCCTTTCTTCCGTAATATTCATACGAACAGTAACATCGCAAGTCAGTTTATTATACCTGCGACCGATATTTACACTATGCAAGGCGGAAGTATTTCCAAGCTTACGTTTTATAACACTGAAAACGAACTCAATTATGGCGATGCTGAGTTTAAAGTATATGTCAAAGAAGTAGATTCCACGACACTTACCGTGTTTACCGACTGGACCACATTGACCGAAGTTTACACAGGTACTGTTCATATTTATCATGGCAAGTTAGACATAATGTTTGATTCACCATTCCCTTACAGCAACAGAAACCTGTTAGTTGGATTTATGCAGGACAGCGCAGGATCAGACAATGCTCCAAAAAACACCAAATGGTACGGCGATGAGACAAAGCCGACAGGCTCTGGCATATATACTTATGGCACTACCACTGCCAGAACAGGTTTCTTGCCAAAAGTCACCATCAGCTATTTCGAAGGAACTGACTGTATTACGCCAATCGCCCTTGAAGGTACAGCTACTAACAGAGACGCTACAATAACATGGTTAAGCAACGCCTCGCAATGGCAGGTGGCATACTCCACAGACCCTGACGCCAATCCTAATGACAATATTGTGGCATTGGTCAACACTCTTACATACAGCATGAATGATTTGGCCATAGGCAATCATTATTTTTGGGTAAGATCATTTTGCAGCACAACAGAACAAAGTGAATGGACGGGGCCAGTTTCAGTGAATATAGACTACTGCTACCCCGCCCCATCCAATGTTGATGGAGACGGCATTTCACATGTTTCATTCGGCATTGGAGGCATTGTCGTTAACAACGATACACCTAAAGCCACATATACCGACTATCACGACCTTGTCGGCGCAGTATACCAAGGTGTAGAAGCCACTGTCGCCATAACCTATAGCACAGGTTTCACATACGGTACAATTATTTGGGTTGACCTGAACGGCAACGCTTCATTTGAAGAAGAGGAAATAGTTTATACAGGCACCAGCACTAATGCTAACCCAACCACATTGGAAGCCATCATACAACTTCCTATCACTCAGGCACTTGGCGACTATCGTATGCGTATCGGCGGTGCAGACAGTGCTTTTGACCATTATATAAATGGCACGTCAACAGTATCTCCAGATCCATGTTATGACGGAAACTGGGCATGTTTCCAGGATTATACGCTACGCGTGCTCGAAGCTCCTGAATGTATGCCGGCATACCAGCTCGCTGTGACGACAGACGTAAGAACGGCTACATTCACATGGGAAAGCGCAGCCGAAGAATGGGATGTAGCCTACTCTACCTCAGCTACCGCTGATCCGACTGACAACATGATTGCTACAGAGCTCACAGCCAAGTCATATCAGATGACTGATTTGGCCAATGGCGACCATTATTTCTGGGTACGTTCACACTGCGGCACGGACATCCACAGCCCTTGGGCGGGCCCTGTGAAAGCATCTATCGGATATTGTGTGCCTAACTCAAGCAGTGTCGACGGCAATGGTATAACAAATGTTACTTTCGGCACCGATGAGATGATCGTCAACAACGACACGCCAAAAGAGACATATCACGACTACAGCAACCAAGTTGGCACAATGAAAGCCGGTGTCACATCATCTGTCGCAATAACATACGCAACAGGTTACACATACGGCACAATAATCTGGGTTGACTGGAATAACAACCTCACATTAGAAGATGACGAGATAATGTATAAAGGCCAGAGTGCCAGCTCCAACCCGACAACGCTCAACGCATCTATCCACATTTCAGCCACACAAGCTATCGGTGACTACCGTATGCGTATCGGCGGTGCGGACAGTGATTTTGACGCTTATATAGCCGGCACATCGACAGAAGCTCCAGATCCATGCTATGTAGGAACATGGGCATGTTTCCAAGATTACACCATCCGTGTGACAGAAGCCCCTGGATGCTTGGCACCAGACAACCTGACAGCAACAGAAGACCAGGCTAACTCATCAGTCTTGAACTGGACTTCATATAGCGGCGAAACATCTTGGAAAGTATATTATAAAAAGGTGTCGGAAACCTCATATACAGAAGTGGATGTCACTGAAGTCCCATACACATTGGAAAACTTGACAGCAGCCACCAACTACCAATACTATGTTGTGGCCGACTGTTCTCCAGAGGGAAGCCAGCCTTCAGAGGTGTGCGCATTCAGAACCAACTGCCCTGCGGACATGCCAGTTCCTTACATTGAGAACTTCGACAACTATACAGTGGTATCAAACACTATACCATCAGCCCGTGTGTTACCTAATTGTTGGGAGTATATCAACACCAGCACCCATCAAAACAACATGGTATATCCATCTATAAATCGTACTGATGGCACTACTTACGCACAATCCAATCCAAACTACCTGATGTTCTATTGCACCGCATATAGTGATGCGGATTATGACCCACAAAACCAATACGCCATTATGCCTGCAATGGAGAACCTCAACAGTTTGAGATTGAAGTTGTATGCAAGAAGGATGTCATTAAGTTACGATGCCACATTCAAAGTCGGTGTCATGGAAGGCGACAACTTCGTACAAGTGGGCGATGACATAAGTCCGGTTAACGATAGTTATCAGCAATACATCATACCGTTTGATTCATACAATGGCACTGGAACCAACATTGCCATTATGATTGAGGCTATTGAAGCGCCAACAACATCATGGTCGGTTGCATACAGAGCAGTATTGATTGACAACATTACTGTTGAGGAAATCCCAAGCTGTACTGAGCCAACTAATTTAGAATTTACTTTAGCAGGAAAGCATTATCTGGCGTTCAGCTGGACAGCAGGTGGCACAGAATCGAATTGGAAGTTCCAGTACAAGAAGCACGATGACACAGAATGGATAACAGTAGATGGTGCTTTAACCGAATCCTCATATACTTTGCAAAACCTCGACGCCGCCACAACGTACGATGCACGCGTGGCAGCCTGGTGCGACCCTACTAATCCGGAAGGCATCAGTGTATACAGCGATCCTGTATCAGCAACCACAGATTGTGATGTCATCACATCATTACCATGGGTTGTGACATTTGAAGGTTTTGATGCTTATACCGTGCCAATGTGTTGGGACAACTCAGCATCTACTGCACATGAGATAAACAATCATCCTGAGTATATTTGGGGCGTATACAGCTTCAACGCGAATAAGATGATTCGTATGTACAACTACTATGTACACAGCGGCACTGCCCTCATCAACACACCTGAGATAGCGTTGCCTTCGGAGCCGATGGAGCTCACTTTCAACTATTCAAACCGCGCAAACTGCGGCCCGATGACAGTGAAGATTTCAGAAGACGGTGGAACGACATTTACCGATTTGCAATCATTCGATGTGACAGGCTCCGCAAATTATAGCGACCCAGGCGAGTTCAGCGAGGCAACCATTTCCTTGGCGGCTTACACTGGTAAAACGGTTATCATTCAGTTCTATTCTGAGGCCAACTACAGCAATGGCGCTATCTATGTGGATGATGTTGTTATAGATGTACCACCAACATGTGCCAAGCCAACCAACCTCGCTTGCAACTCTAAGACAGCCCATACAGCCACTTTGAGCTGGACCAATGGCGATGCAGGACAGGATGCATGGCAGATAGCATATTCAACAGAAGCTGACTTCAACCCGAATGATGTCACCCCTATAGATGTCACCACAAATCCTTACACTATCACAGGCTTGACTCCAAACACCCCTTACTACGCATACGTTCGCGCAAACTGCGGTAATCCTGACGGCTACAGCAAATGGAACAACAACAAAGTCGCTTTCACTACAGCCATCGGCAATGCCAAACCTACTGATGTGGCTGTAGATCCGGCAAGCATCACAAGCAGCGAAGCTGTAGTGAACTGGAACGGTGTGGAAAGCAACGACTATCACGAATCCTTTGATGTGTATTACTCAGGATTGAACACTATACCAAGTACATTGCAGGCCGACAGCCTCATCACTGGCATCACAGTGACAAGCCATGAGTTTAATGCTCTTGAAGAGGGAAAGACATATTATGTATGGGTGCGTGACTATTGTGGCGAAGACGGATATAGTGCTTGGACAGCTTACATAAGCTTCACCACAGCCAAAGCATGCCAGACTCCTGACGGCGTTATCGCAAGCGAAGTGACAGCACATTCGGCAAAGATTTCTTGGAACACCTACGGACAGACCACATTCAACCTCCGTTACAGAGTCAACGGAGATACGTGGACAGTCGTAAACGAGACAACATGCCCATACATTTTTGATAATGTGCTCTCAAACAACACCGACTATGAAGTACAGGTTCAGGCCGTTTGCGACACAGAAGTGTGGTCTGATATCTACGGCTTCACAACAGAATGCGATGCTATCATCATCACTCAAACCGATAAATATTTTGAAGATTTTGAGAGCCCTGTGGTAACATCTGAGTACGGCAGCACCACCAACCTTCACGTTCCTGGCTGCTGGGACCACGACAGCGACAGCCCTACTGCCAAGCAAACATATCCGCACATGATTGCGGAGGGCGCACAGTACAACTATGCTGCAACAGGTCAGGTGTTATACTTCTACGGTGCTGGCAACAACTATGCTTTGCTTCCAGAGTTCACCAATACACTTAACGAGTTGCAAATCAAATTCAAGTGGGCTTCGGAAGGAACAAGCCAAGGTACACTCACATTGGGTTACATCACAGCTGATGATGATAACTTCAACACTTTCACAACAATTAAGAGCTATCCCGCAAATCCAACCAGCCATGGTACATTGATACCAGAAACGGTCTATTTGAACGAAGTTCCAAACACAGCCAGTCGCTTGGTGTTCCGCTGGTATCATGGTAGCTGGTATGGCGCCAACGTGGACGATGTTGAGGTTGCTCTGATACCTTCATGCTATCCTGTTGAGGCTTTGAGCTATGTGCCAGAAAGCATCACGTCAAGTTCGGTCGTTTTGAATTGGACTTTGGTTGATGAGAACCAAGATGCATGGGAGATTCAGTACGCCACCAACGCAGACTTTACGGAGAACGTGCATAATATCGACGTCACCACCCATGAGAACTACACACTTGGCGGTCTTGACAATGACACACATTATTATGTACATGTCCGCTCTAACTGCGGCGGCACCGATGGCGACAGCGAATGGTGTGATGCTATCGACTTCACGACAATTCCTTCATGCCCGGTTCCTACCAACCTTGAAGCGAGCAACATCACAGAAGTGTCAGCTGACCTAACATGGGAGGCCTCTACAGAAGTTGACGCATACGGTATACAATACAGACCTGCAGCAACTTATGATATTGAATATACGGAAGAATTTTCTGAAGTGCCTGCAGCTAGCTACAACGCTGATGAATACTATCTGCCAGACGAGTGGTATTCATACAATACAAGTAGCACTGGTTTTGTGCCACGTGTTTCCAACTCGGGCAAATACTCATATATCTCGGCATTTGGCACTGACAACAACTTCTTGTTAATGACGACAAATGCAATAAGCCAATCAGCATACGCCATTATGCCGCAATACGACGACCTTCGTGTTGTACAGTTTGATTATGCATTTGAAAGTGCAAGTTATGGTACTCTCTCTGTTGGATATGTAATCGATGAATCAGATTACGATTCATACACAGTATTGCAAACAATGGAGCCTAAGACGACTAAGACTCATTTCAGATTGTCAGATGCTGAAATAGCTGTTGTCAACAATAATGAAGGCTATATAGCATTCCGTTACGAATCAGGAACCAGTTCCTTCTATTCTGTAGGTATTGACAATGTACTTATTTGCGCCGGCACAGAATATGTCGATCCATGGACTACGGCTACTGTAACGGCACCGAACACAGGTACATATACACTCACCGGCCTTACGGCAAACCAGAAATACGATATCCGCGTGTACTCAGACTGCTGCACCGATATAGAACTTGAGAACTGCACTATCACAATGACCACATTGGAAGCAGGCAATAAGGTATTCGCGACTGAAGGCGCTTGGGGCACGGCAAGCAACTGGATTCCAGAAGGTGTTCCTGCATTGACCGACAATGTTATCCTTCGTGCCAATGTTACTGTCGAGAGTGGCTGCATAGCTCAGGCTAACAAAATCACTCTTGATGGCATACCAGCACCAACCATCACTATAGAGGACGGTGGACAGCTCCTTGCAAGCTCACTGCTCAATGCAACGATGAAGAAGACCATAACTGGTTATGGCGACACTTATGCCGAGACCAACAAGGGTTATCATTTGATTGCGACCCCGACAATGCAGGCCAACCCTGCCACTGCCGGTCTTATCACAGATAATCTTGGCAACACTGCGACAACCGAGACAAGCACATACGACTTGTATTCCTGGAACGGCACAGCAACGGCACAGTGGAAGAACTATAGAGATAACGTATTCACATTAACAAATGCCAAAGGTTACTTGTACGCAAGCCGTGAAGGTGTTGAGATTACATTCTCAGGTGCAATGCTTAACAACTCTGTTGACAAACAGGTGCCTCTCACCTATAACACCGAAGCTGCAACTGGCGAGTGGAACCTTATCGGTAACCCGTTTGTGTGCAACGCCACCATCAGCATCAGCGACAATGCTACAGTCAACTATTACAAGATTGGCACCGGCGATAATGACGGCATATTAGTACCAGCCAGTGGTGCTGTCGCCCCAATGGAAGGTATCTTTGTGAAAGCAACCGCTGAAAACCAGGAGGCCACATTCACACGCGTTGTTCCTGGCGTGACCAGCAATAAGAAGGACGGTATTCTTGAGATTGCTCTCAACAGCACCAACAACCGTGGCACAAGCATGATCGACAATGCACGCGTCCGCTTCGGCGAAGGCAACGAACTCGAGAAGTTCCAGCTCGACGGTGGCAGCTCAAAGGTCTACATCCCACAAGATGGCACAGACTATGCTGTCGTGTATTCTAAGGGACAAGGCAGAATGCCAGTCAACGTTAAGGTTGCCAAGACAGGCAAATACACTATAAGCTTCAGCAACGAAGATGTAGAGTTCGACTATCTGCACCTCATCGACAACTTCACAGGTGCCGACATCGACCTCCTCATTGATGAAAGCTACACATTCACTGCGTCGACAAAAGACAAAGAGAACAGATTCATCTTGGTGTTCAAGGCTATCGACAACAATTACGATCCAACAAGCGATATCTTCGTTTACCAGAACGGTGATGAGCTCATCGTAAACGGCGAAGGCACACTCCAAGTATTTGACGTCATGGGACGCTTTGTGGCAAGCTATGAGGTCTATGGTAATAAACGCATCAACGCTTCACAGTTCTCCAACGCTGTATACATCTTCAGGATGGTCGGCGAGACTGTTAAGACCCAAAAGATTGTTGTAAGATAATGTTTAACAATTAAAATGAAAGGACTCAACATGAAAAAGATATTATTAGCAGCTGCGTTAGTTATCACGATGGGCTTTTGCGCCAACGCACAGTATGACGGTTTCTTCTCTGATTGGGACGACGTCGGCAACGGTTTGGATAGAAGTGATATCGACATTCCTTGCCTTCCGGGTTCTCATGGTCTCACCAACGACCAGGTCGCTCCTATTGGCAGCGGATTGCTGATCCTCACCGCTCTCGGTGCAGGATACGCTCTGAAGAAGAAGCGTTAAGCAACAAAAAAGGCTCCCGAATGGGAGCCTTTTTTGTTTAAAACCAAAAACCGATTAATAATCGCCGTTGATTACCGCCATCGTGTGGATGAGGTCGAGAAGCTTGTTGGAATAGCCGATCTCATTGTCATACCATGCTACGAGCTTCACGAAGGTGTCGGTCAATGCGATACCTGCTTTTGCATCGAATATTGAGGTGCGGATGTCGCCGAGGAAGTCGCTCGACACCACAGCGTCTTCAGTGTATCCGAGTATGCCTTTTAGCTCGTTTTCCGATGCTCTCTTCATCTCAGCGCAGATCTCGTCGTATGTGGCTGGCTTTGCAAGGTTGCAAGTCAAGTCGACGACTGACACGTCCAATGTAGGGACGCGCATCGACATACCTGTGAGTTTGCCTTTCAGTTCAGGGATGACCTTACCCACTGCCTTAGCTGCACCTGTTGTCGAAGGGATGATGTTGCCTGCTGCGGCACGACCGCCACGCCAGTCTTTCAATGAGTGACCGTCGATAGGTTTCTGTGTGGCTGTTGTTGAGTGCACTGTGGTCATCAAACCGCTGGTGATACCCCATTTGTCGTTGACGACCTTAGCAAGAGGTGCCAAGCAGTTGGTGGTGCACGATGCGTTTGAAACGACCTGTGTGCCTTTCACGTAAGTCTTGTCGTTGACGCCGCAGACGAACATTGGAGAGTCGTCTTTTGAAGGGCCGGCGAGAATGACATATTTTGCACCTGAGTCAAGGTGTGGTTGCACAGCTTCCTTGGTGAGGAATTTTCCTGTGGCATCGATGACGTAATCCGCGCCATATTCGCCCCATTTCAGGCCAACTGGGTCACGGCTAACACTCGTCGGAATTTCTTTTCCGTTGATAATCAACGTGCTCTTTTCCAGATTGAAATCAAGAGTTCCATCAAACTGGCCGTGCATTGTGTCATACTTAAGCATATATGCTTGATAATCAACAGGACACGTTCCGTTCATGTAAACAATCTCAATGTCGTCACGTTTCTGGGCGGCACGTAGCACCAATCGACCGATTCTTCCAAGTCCATTGATACCAATTCTAATTTTCTTAGCCATGATGATATTATTTTGTTAACAAAAAAATTTGTGCATAAATAGTTTTGCAAAGTTAGACACTATTTTTCAATAAAACAAGCAAATTTCAACAATTTTTAAAAAAATAAATATTTTCGTCATTTTGATAAAATTTCGTATTTTTGCAAAATTAATATATTATTTTGGAGTAATTTGGTTTTTAAGGAGAAAATTGTTTTTTTTAAGATGGATAAGATCAGAAATTTTTGCATAATAGCTCATATTGATCATGGTAAAAGCACCTTGGCTGACAGATTGATAGAACTCACTAACACACTGACTAAGAAAGAGTTAGTGGATCAGGTGTTGGACGATATGGATCTTGAGCGCGAGCGTGGCATCACCATAAAAAGTCATGCCATCCAGATGAAATATGAGCATGAAGGCGAGGTTTATACATTGAATCTTATCGACACTCCCGGTCATGTCGACTTCTCATACGAGGTTTCACGTTCGATAGCCGCCTGCGAAGGAGCTTTGCTGGTCGTCGACGCATCGCAAGGCATTCAGGCTCAGACGATTAGCAATCTATACATGGCCATCGACCACGACCTTGAGGTGATACCTGTTTTAAATAAGATCGACATGGAGAGTGCGCAGCCTGAGAAGGTGGAGGACCAGATTGTGGACCTTATAGGCTGCGACCGCGAGGATATTTTACGCTGTTCGGCACGTACAGGCTTCGGAGTTGAAGAGATTTTGGAGGCCATCGTGAAGCGTATACCGGCACCGAAAGGCGACCCCGACGCACCGCTACAAGCTCTGATTTTCGACTCCGTCTTCAACTCTTTCAGAGGAATCATCGCCTACTTCAAAATTGTGAACGGCACCATACGTACGGGCGAAAACGTCAAGTTTTTCAACACCGGAATGGAATACGACGCTGATGAAATCGGTGTCTTGCAGATGAAACAAGTGCCTCAGAAAGAGCTTTCGGCAGGCAATGTGGGATATATCATATCTGGTATCAAATCTTCGAAAGAAGTGAAAGTCGGCGACACCATCACATCTGTCGACAACCCTTGCGACAAGCCTATCGCAGGATTCGAAAATGTGAAGCCAATGGTGTTCGCAGGCGTCTACCCTGTCGATGCCGATGATTACGAGGAACTGAGAAGCTCGTTGGAAAAACTGCAGCTCAACGACGCCTCATTGGTGTGGGAGCCTGAGTCGTCAGCGGCATTGGGATTCGGATTCCGCTGCGGCTTCTTGGGACTGCTGCACATGGAAATCATCCAAGAGCGCCTCGACCGCGAGTTCAACATGGATGTCATCACCACAGTGCCTAACGTCTCGTTCAAGGCCTATCTGACCGACGGCACCATTGTGGACGTACACAACCCGAGCGGAATGCCCGAAGTGACAAAAATCGACCATATCGACGAGCCTTATATCTTGGCACAGATAATCTCACAAAACGAATATGTCGGCTCAATCATGACATTGTGCATTGAAAGACGCGGCATCCTGAAAAACCAGGTGTATCTCACCACCGACCGCGTGGAGCTCACCTTCGAGATGCCTCTGAGCGAGATAGTGTTCGACTTTTACGACAAACTCAAGTCAATATCAAGAGGTTTCGCCTCTTTCGACTATCATATCTGCGGCTACAAGCCATCGAAGCTGGTGAAATTGGATATCATGCTAAACGGCGACACCGTCGACGCCCTCTCAACATTGATTTTCGTTGACCACGCCTACTCTTTCGGACGCCGCATGTGCGAGAAACTCAAGGAATTAATACCGAGACAGCAGTTCGACATCGCCATACAGGCCGCTATCGGAGCGAAAATCATCGCAAGAGAGACAGTGCGCCAGGTTCGTAAGGATGTTACCGCAAAATGCTACGGCGGCGATATCTCACGTAAGCGCAAGCTCCTTGAAAAACAGAAGGAAGGAAAGAAACGTATGAGGCAGATCGGAAATGTGGAGGTGCCACAGTCGGCGTTCCTCGCAGTGCTGAAACTGGATTAATTATTCAAATAAATAATACTAATATCAGGATTTTCTGATTTCGTTTTGAACGTCACCGTTTTTGTTTTATTCGGTTCGAGATCGAAGAAATTATCTGATACATCAGAACACTGTGAATTCTCTGAGAACCAAATGTAAACATCCTTCACAAAAGTATTAGAAACAAGAGTGATGGTACCAATACCATTTTCAACTGTTATTTCCGGTATCAGGTCAACTTTTTTCAGTTCCAGATATTTTGGCTCAAAGAAACAATGTATTCTTTCAGCAATAGTTTCATCATTTTCAACAAGTTGCATTTCAAAATAAATCTCTCTAAAACTCAATTTCTCCTTAAAATCAGCCACAAATATTGGCACATAAATGCTGCTGTTTTCGGGAATAAAAACCTTCTCGGTATGAGATTTTAAGAGTTTTCCATCAAAATCGCGTATGTTTATCACCAAATCGGCGTCAATATCCTTATAATAATCGTTACAAATGTAAATCGTGGGGCTGTCATCGCCAATCGGCAGCTTATTACATGGCAGCACACCTATTAATAAAGGTGAATACAAATCCTTCAGTTTCCAATGCAATGCTTTTTTATTTCCAGCATAATCTATTGACGACCAAGATATTACAGGCCAAGCATCATTGAGTTGCCAGTAAAGGGTTCCCATACAGTAAGGTTTCGCGGCGCGCTGAGCTTCGATGGCGAGACCAATGCCGTAAGCCTGGGATAATTGGGAATAATAAACGTCACGGGCCCAATCGTCATTTCGACCGACCATAGGGAGCGGAGAAATCTCAAGCAAATTGGAGGAGATTTCTCCATTCCGCTTCGCTTCAGTCGAAATGACGTAGTGCTCGATATGTTTCTGTATCAGCTCCTCGCCTCTCGGGTGTTTCTGATGCTTCGTTTCAATGTTCGGGTATGCCTGATAACCGAATTCGCTGTTGAAGCGACCCACTTTCTCGAGATAAGCCTCGTACGGCTGCTCGCCCCACCAGACTCCCCAATAGTGCACGTCCCCTTCGGTAAGACTTTCCGGCTTACCCCAGCCGTTTTTCGGCGAGCTCGGCCAGTAGTCGCGCGTACCATCGTATGTATCAACGACTTCCGTAAAAATATCCACAAACAGAGTGTCCATGCCGTGTTTCATCTCGGCGTAGTCGTCGTCGGTCCAGCCCATTGATTTTTGCCAGCCCCAATTGACGTAGCCCTCGCTCACCTCGTTGTTGCCGCACCACAGTGCAAGCGACGGATGGTTCTGATAATGAACGACTTGCTGAATCGCCTCTTCACGGACGTTGTTCAGAAACTCATCAGAATAAGGGTACGTCGTTCCGGCGAACATGAAATCCTGCCACACCATGATGCCGAGGCTGTCGCACACATCGAAGAAATAATCTGGCGGATAGATGCCTCCGCCCCATACCCGGAGCATATTGAAATGAACAGGCACGCATTCAGCTAACAGCTTGACAGTCTTATCTTTAGACATCCACGTCTCAATCATCTCCTCAGGAACGTAGTTGGCACCTTTGATGTATACCTTTTTGTCGTTCACCTTGAAATACAAGGCGCTTCCGATACTGTCGGGCTCTTCGATGAGTTCTATCTTACGAATTCCAGTTTTAACTTTCTGAGTATCAACAAGTTTGTTGTCTTTAAAAACTTTAACTACAAATTCAGTCATTGTCTGTTCACCCATCTCGTTTGGCCACCAGAGTTGAGCGTTTTCAATCGTAAATGGGATGCTGACAAGGCTGTTTATCGGACCACAGACAGTATTTTCGGCTAATTTTGTTCCGTTACCAAAAACATCAAATCTTAGTACTCCCTCAAAATCGCTGTAAAGTTTAATATTTGCTATCATTTCAGCAGATTCACCAGTGACATTTTTGGTCAAAAATGCTATATTTTCGATTTTAAAGTCATTCCAGCCAACAAGTTCAACCTCTTTCCAGATGCCGATATTCAGGTAACGAGGTGCCCAGTCCCAGCCGTTTTGATAGGCGGCCTTGCGCATCACGGCATATTTTTCCGGGAAACGGAGGCGGTAGGTTTCTATGAGGCTATCTCGTTGTTTATCAAAAGGATAGAAACGAACTTTCAGCTCATTGCCATGCTTTTTCAAAAGATTTTTCACCTCTTTTTCATAACGGACAAACATATTATCCGAATGCAAAATCTTCTCTCCGTTGAGCCAGACATCGGCATAAGTATCCAAACCATTGAAAATCAAGTCGATATTATCGTTTTGCCAAACGCCATTTTCAACATCAAACCTCAGCGAATAATCCCAGATATGCTGCGGAATCCATTGCAGTTGTTGCTCTTCATCGCCTTCTCCGTAAGGATGCGGTATCAGACCTGCATCATACAAATCAGCATGTGCTTCAGAAGGCAGATTCACCTGCAAATTGATGCCTAAGGTGTCGGTTTTGAGGTTCCATCCTGAGTTCAGTGATTGAGAGAAGTCGTGGTGTTTGGCTGTACACGAAACAGCCATGACTATCAACAAGAAATATAGTAGCTTTTTCATATTTGATTAATTCATAAGGATGAGATTTACTTACCCGATGCGGAATTTTCGTTTCGCTCAGGTCTTTCGTTTCGTTACAGTCGAAATGATGGGGTGTATATTATGCTTCGGTTGATATGACCGACACGATTTCTTTAACTCTGTTGACATCCGACACTTTGCATATTTTAACCTCATTCATATCCTCGTCGGGATAGATATCTTCGCGATACTCAATGGTTTGCGATGCCAGCGAGGCGTGGCAGTTGCTGATGCCTGTGGCACTGAGGATACGTTCGACATTGTCCTCATTTATGCCGCCACCGGCCATGATTTTAATCTTGTCGCCATAGCGGTTTTGAAGTTCACGGATAGTGTCAATTCCCTCGTATGCTGTTGGTTTACAGCCACTTGTCAAGACTTTGTCGAATCCAAGGCCAATCAGGGTTTCTACAATTTCGAAAGGATTTTTGCTGTCGTCGATGGCGCGGTGGAAGGTGAATTTCATGCCTTTACCCGCCTCCATCATCAGTTTTATGGCATGGGTGTCGAGTTCACCTTTAGTGTTCAGTGCTCCTATGACAACGCCTTCGTAGCCCATGTCTCTCACCTTGCGGATGTCGTTGCACATTGTTTCAACCTCAGCGTTGTTGTACACGTAATTGCCTTCGCGGCAACGTATCAGCACGCGCACAGGGATATGACGAGCCGCATTTTGGCAGTTGAGCAGCGTTTCATGTGATGGAGTCAAGCCGCCGACCTCCAGCGCCTCGCAGAGCTCGGCGCAGTCAGCACAGCCGACGACGCCGTTAATCATCGACTGAAAACCATTTGCACAAAGTTCAAAGTTAACCATGACATAATTTTTCGCAAAGATATGAAAAGTTTTGTAATTTTGCAAATTATTTTCAGAAAAAAATGATTTATTCTGCGGAATTTGAAAATAAAATCGGCTTCAAGGCCGTGAGAGAACGTCTTAACACCTTGTGTATCAGCGAGATGGGAAAAGAATTTGTCGGCAAGATGAGTTTCAGCACCGATGTCGACGAGATTCGCACTTATCTGCGTCTGATACAGGATTTCGAGACGCTTTTGCAGGACGGGGTGCCTTTTCCTGTAAGGGATTACAACGATTTGCGCGACGATTTCCATCACCTTGCCATCGACGGCACCGTCATCAGCCTTGAGAGCCTATTTGCGCTGAAGCCCACCCTTTCGGCGCTATCGTACATTTTCAAATTTTTCAACTCGGAGTCTTCCGATAAAGTGCCATATCTGAAAGCATTAGCCGAAGGTATTTCCATTGACAATCATATCTTTACAGAGATAAACCGTCTCATCGACGACAAAGGCGAGATTCCCGACAACGCATCCGCAGAACTCGCTGAGATACGAAGAGATATAAGGCGAAAACAGAGCTCCATCGACCATAGGATGCATAAGATATTAGTTGAGGCGAAAAACTCCGGCTGGACCGACAGCACCGCAGAGATGACAATACGTGACGGAAGGCCGGTGATACCTGTGCGTGCCGCAGATAAAAGAGCTTTGCGAGGCTTTATCCACGATGAGTCGGCGACGGGACAGACAGTGTATATCGAGCCTGCCGAAATCTTCGAGACCAACAACGAAATCAAGGAGCTGGAATACGCCGAGAGACGTGAAATAAACAAGATTTTACTGGCATTCACGAAGATTCTGAGACCTGAGATTCCTAATTTAATCATGGCATGGCGTCTCCTCGGACTGCTTGATTTTATCAGGGCTAAGGCATTATTGAGCCACGAATACGGTTGCGTCATCCCGGAAGTCATCGACGAGCCGATGTTCGACTGGATTGAGGCGCGGCATCCGCTGTTAGAAGAGAAATTGAAGGGACAAGGGAAACATATTACGCCACTGGATTTGAAATTGGGTAATGACAACAGGATTCTCGTCATTTCCGGTCCGAACGCAGGTGGCAAGTCGGTATGTCTCAAGACGATAGGGCTTTTGCAATACATGCTTCAATGCGGTTTGGCGATTCCTGTCAAGGTGGACTCGAAATGTGGCATCTTCCACGACATGTTTATCGACATCGGCGATGAGCAGTCGCTTGAAAACGACCTCTCGACATACAGCTCGCACCTTATCAATATGAAAGCGCTCATCGAGAACGGCAACGAGCACTCGCTGTTCCTCATCGATGAGTTCGGAACAGGCACAGAGCCACAGCTTGGAGGTGCCATAGCAGAAGCTATCTTGTTGAAAATGAACGAGAAAAAGGCGTTCGGAGTGGTCACGACACATTATGCCAACTTAAAACTTCTCGCCGACAACCATCCAGGCATCGTCAACGGAGCGATGCTGTTCGACACAAGATATCTGCAGCCACTCTACGTGATGATGATCGGCAAACCCGGTTCATCGTTTGCCTTCGAGATAGCGAAAAAAATCGGTTTTCCTCAGGAAATACTTGACAGTGCGGCAGTGATATCGGGTCGCGAGCACCTCGACTTCGACCAACAGCTTCAGCAACTCGAAATCGAGAAGAAAGAAGTCCGAAAAAAGGAATACGAGCTTAAAGTCGCCGATAAGCTGCTCGATGAAGTCGTCACGAAATACAAAGGCCATCTTGCCGACATCGAGAAACACAAAAACAGGCTTTTGAAAGAGGCCAACAAAGAGGCGCAGGCGCTCATCGACAAGGCCAACGCCAAGATTGAGCGGACCATCAAGGAAATCAAGGAGGCACAGGCAGAGAAACAACGCACCAAGGAGCTTCGCGAGGAGCTCAAGGAGATGAAAAACGACCTCGTGAAAGATGCAGAAGTCATCTCGAAGAAGCTTAAAGCCGAAGAAAAAGAAGAAGTCGTCGCCCAAGAGCTTAGAGTGGGCGACACGGTGTGTATCAATGAGTTAGAGATCATAGGCGAGCTTTTGGCGATATCCGACACTGATGCCACGGTGCAGTTTGGAGATGTGAGACTGCGCACCACAGCCGACAAGCTACGCAAGCTTAGCAAGACGCAGGCCAAGAAAGCCGCCAACAACCCATCGTATCTGCGCAAGAGCATCATGAACGACATCAACGAGAAGGCACAGCACTTCAACCTCACCTTGGATGTTCGCGGTCAGCGTGGTGATGAAGCCGTCGACAACGTGGCGAAATACATTGATGAAGCTACACTATTGAGTATCAAGGAAGTAAGTATCCTTCATGGCAAAGGCAACGGCATTCTCAGAAAGCTCATCAGAGAATACCTGAGCAAGCAGTCGTGCGTACAGTCGTTCAACGACGCCAGCTTGGAGACTGGCGGCGCCGGAATTACGAGAGTTACTTTGAGATAACTATTCTTTTAGTAATTCTGTCGACTCCGTTATCAACTGAGATGAAGTAGATTCCTTGTGGGAACGAACTGAGATCAAGTATGCCGTCAGATAACGATTCTTTTGATAACATCTTGACTCCCAGCATATTATAAACAGCGATAAGATAATTACCTTCGGATTCCGTTGTAATATTCACAATTCCGTTAGTCGGATTCGGTGAAACTAAAAAATTGAATTTTTTATTGACAAAATGCTCATTCACTGCATCATGACTAAAATTGATGCACAAATTGTCGATTGCCATAACCTTTGCATCGGTTGTGGTGACCCCCTTTCCACTACCTTCAAATCTGATTCTAACCTGCACATAATCGCTGCCGATATAGTCGTTGATAGAGAAAGCATAATCGTTCCATTGTCCCATAGCGCCATCGATTTTAGCAATTTTATGCCAAGTTTTTCTATCTGTGGTTACCTCAACAAAAACATTTAAGTTATAAGGAACCCATATTGAACTAAACATCCTGTACATCTTAAATTCAACGGAGATATCTTCTGTCGTCTCAGGAATTGAAAACCATGGGGTTTCGATCATCTGCAACACATTATCATTTGTATATGTCCGCGCCAACAAGCATTTCCGTTGCTTATACATTCCCAGAACCCAATTTTCATTATAAAGATGAAGATCATCAATCGTATCATTAAAGTAATAAGATGCTGGAAGTTGAAGGGCTTCTCTTGAAAAAACCGAATCGATATTCGAGGCTGGGCTCTCAAATCCTTCAGGATCAACTCCTTTCACAAAATAATTATGCCATTCGCCGTCAACGAAATTTTCATCAACTAATGAATTCTCTGTTGTTTCGGCAAGTAACTCATTGTCTTTAAATAATTTATAAAATTCAGTCCCTGGAGCCTCGTCCCAACTTAAAAACACATTACCGTTTTTAATTGTGGCTCTGAAATCTTGAGGAGCGAGCCTTCCGTCGGCAAGTTCGGCAGTGGCAGCTATCACTGCTTTCACAAAGCCTTCCGACAAAGCGAAGCAATTCACTCCAGAGCCGATGGTATCGTTCGGTGTGTGATAATAAACATTTTGCTCTTTATATTCAACGTCGCCGATGTACAACGCCGGATATTCGTGAACATCAAAGCTCAAGTGGTCGCCACCGTAAGCATCCATCTCCGTAAAACGCCTTGTCGGCATCTCAGGGATATAAAGATTAGCCACATTTTGGTAATAATCGAACAATCTTTCCGAAATATAGGAAAAGCCCGAATACATTGTAACTGGACCATACTCAGCACCCGGCCAGAAGCCAATCATGTCCATATTGAAAACGCCAAGAATATTCATATCTTCACGGGCACATTTCTGCACAAACGGATAGCTGCCCACCATCAAGCGTTCTTCCCCGTTGAATGGGATGTAAAGGATTGTGCGCTTGAACTGATATTGGCTTAAAATTCGGGCACATTCAAGAACTCCGGCGGTTCCCGAGGCGTTGTCGTCGGCACCTGGCCCGTCAGGATGGTCATAATGCGACGCAATAATGATATACTCGTCGGGGAGCTCTGTACCACGCTGAATTGCGATGACGTTGCCTGCATCGAGAGTATCACCATATCCTATATAACCTGTATGATGATGGATGTAAGTCTCCAGTCCGATTTCATCGAAACGGTCGAGAAGATAATTCTGCACTGTAAGCGCCGCTGGCGAAGCGCAGTCGCGGATAAACTGCTGCATCCATGAAATTGTATTGAACAAATTCACTGTATCGACCTGATTGACCATCTCAACAATTGCAGGATTGGTCTCGCTTACCACTGGATAAGTCTGGTTACGATTGCCCTTGTTGTCAACAAGCTGCGCATTCAACACATTGATAATCAGAGCAAAAATCAATAAAAGCAAATACTTCTTCATAGTTGTAGCATTTAAGTGACTGCAAATATACAAATTATATACGAATATATGCTATTTTGTAATAATTGTATAAAAATGATAAAATCAATCAAATTTTGAGTATATATTCATCTTCTGATTTTCAACCGTGTAAATCCATATCTCGTTGAGATCTTCGATTGCTTTGTTTGTGAGATGATAATGATTCATAATGTTTGGCTTTCAGTTGTTTCAAATTGGTTTCAGGGTCGAAATCATCGTTCCGACCGCTTTCAAGTCCTTCGTGGATAGCACTCCTCAATTGCGCCACCTTCTGTTCCCTCTCCTCCAAGAGGCGAAGACCTGCTCTAACCACCTCACTGGCGTTGTTATACCTGCCTGTTTGAATGGTCGAGCTGATAAAATCATCAAAATAACTGCCTAATGCAACAGATGTTGTTTTCATATCATTTATATTTTTTCGATGCAAAATTACTAATAATTATTAAATTTTGGTAATTTTTAAAAATTACCAAAATAATGTAGAGGCGCACGGCCGTGCGCCTCTACATTCGTATGTTCTTTT
>JAEEGF010568208.1_pt1 | contig 21721 bp, 18 predicted proteins | sample 9134171 | NCBI WGS metagenome assembly JAEEGF01 (sample SAMN16246542, study PRJNA631951) | gut metagenome | biome: gut microbiome; feature: rumen; material: AP-attached | host: Bos | place: Iran: Karaj | collected 2018-10 | reverse complement strand
TTTAAGCGCATAGCTTGGGGTGTATGGGCTTTGTTTTTTACACAGGTACCTGGTACATATGTATAATGTAACGATTAATTTGCAAAGAATCTTTCGATCGTCTTATCCATGCTCTCCTGGTCTGCTGCTCCCATAAGCTCTCTTGCAGAGTGCATTGCAAGGATTGGGATACCCATATCGACAGTAAGCATCGGAAGATGTGAAGATGAGATTGAGCCAAGTGTTGAGCCGCCCGGAACATCATTCCTGTTTACAAATACCTGATATGGTATCTCATTTGCATTAAGAAGCTGTCTTATAACAGATGTGGCAAAAACGTCTGTTGCATACTTCTGATTTAAATCTTCTTTAAGCACAACGCCCTTTGTCATAACAGGTCTGTTTGTCGGGTCTGCCTTCTCGCCGTGAGTTGGGTGTACGGCATGTGCAACGTCAAGAGATACGGTAAAGCCGTCAAGTATAATGTCACGTGCCTCTCTTTCGCTAAATCCAAGAGCCTCGTAAACCTTATCAAGTACAAGACTAAGCATGGTAGAATCAGCGCCCTGCTTTGTGCGGCTTCCAATCTCCTCATTATCGTAAAATACGCTCATGTTGATACCGGCCTTTGGAACGCCTGCTTTTACAAGGCCCACAAGGCATGAATAAACTGAAGTCTGATTATCTATACGAGGAGATGAAATAAATTCATCATTTATACCAACATAGCATCCGCCGCCTGTTTCGTATACAGCAAGGTCAAAATCAAGGATATCTTCAGCCTTGACCTTAAGTTCCTTTGCGAGGTATTCTGTAAAGAAATGCTCTTTATTAAGCTTTTCGGTAACAACTGCCGCAAGAGGCATAAGTTCTGTCTGAGGGTTGATGGCAACTCCCTTGTTTACTTCTCTGTTCATGTGGATAGCAAGGTTTGGAATGTAAAGAACAGGCTTCTTTGAATCAAAAAGCACTTCCTTTGGCTTGTAGATATCTTTGCTCTTAAGTACTACTCTACCTGCAACACCAAGAGGTCTGTCAAGCCATGTATCGTAAATAGGGCCGCCATAAACAATGCAGTTTACCTTAGCGTATCCGTCGCCTGTGCTCTCAGGTGAAGGTTTTATCTTAAGGCAAGGGTAATCTGTGTGGGCTGCAGCGATATGAAGACGCCCTTCAGGCTTCTTTCCTACCGTAAATGCAATAAGTGTGGTTCCGTAAATATCCATATAATAGGAACCGCCCTTTTTAAGGCTAAGCTTTCCGTTAAAAGGAACTGCCTCATAGCCTTCTTTATCAAGAGCCTCTTTAACAGCTGCCACCGAGTGGTACGCAGACATGGCTCTGTCTGTGAATTTTATAAAGTCGTCACAATATCTTTTCATAAGATCCTCCGATTTATTAATTATATAAGCGGAAATAATCCACTCCCTTTACATAATGACGAGCCTATTATATCACACTCCAAATGATTTGGCACATTTGTCTCTTGTTTTTTAGTCTTAAGGGGAGTAGACTTCTTATGTATTGATAATCTGGTGGGTGAATATTAAATGGAAAAGGAACATACTTTATTTTCGAATCAGGATCTTAAAAGACTTATAGTACCGCTTATTTTTGAGCAGGCTCTTGCCATTACTGTTGGTATGGCAGATACCATTATGATCTCAAATGCGGGCGAAGCGGCGGTTTCAGGCGTATCTTTGGTAGATATGTTTAATAACCTTATCATCTCTGTTTTTGCAGCTCTTGCTACCGGCGGCGCCGTGGTTACAAGTCAGCTTCTTGGCGCAAAAAAGAAGGATGAGGCCTGCAGATCCATAATGCAGCTTATTGTTTCATCTCTTTTTCTTACAGCCCTTCTTACGGCATTTTGTATAATAGCAAGGCACGGTATCGTGTCTGTTTTCTTTGGAAGTATCGAAAAAGACGTATTTGACAATGCAACCTTGTATCTTCTTATTTCTGCACTGTCATTTCCGTTCCTTTCGGTTTATAATTCCTGCGCAGCCATATTCCGCTCCATGAACGATTCAAAGACCACCCTTAAGGTTTCAATGGTCATGAACCTTATAAATGTGGTGGGTAACTTTATCGGCGTCTTCATTTTAAAAGCAGGCGTTGTGGGCGTAGCTGTTCCGTCTCTTATCTCAAGAGCATTTGCAGGGATTACTTTATACATTTTGCTTCAGAACCGGTCCTTAGAACTTCATATACTAAAAGAAAAATTCAAGATCAATTTTAAAACCATCAAGCGTATTTTCTATATCGGTATTCCAAGCGGCATTGAAAACGGTATCTTCCAGCTTGGAAGGGTCATTGTAGTAAGCATTATCTCAGGCTTTGGTACCGTACAGATTGCTGCAAACGGCGTTGCAAACAGCCTTGATGCCATGGGTATCATCGGCGGCCAGGCCATGAACCTTGCCATGATAACCGTTATCGGAAGATGCGTAGGCGCAGGAAAAGCTGACGAGGTCAGGTATTACACCAAGAAGCTTATGCTTATTACATATGGCCTTAACACTATGTTTAACGGAGTTTTGCTTATAGGACTTCACTGGATACTTAAGCTTTACGGTCTTTCCTACGAAGCAACACACCTTGCTTTTATCCTTGTGGCTATACACAGCTCCTTTGCTATGCTTCTTTGGCCGATGAGCTTTACATTTCCAAATATGCTCCGTGCCTGCAACGACGTTACTTACACCATGGGAATTTCAATCTTCTCCATGTTTGTATTCCGTATCGGCTTAAGCCTTATTATTGCAAAGATGTTTGGCCTCGGTGCTATCGGCGTATGGATTGCCATGGTAGTTGACTGGGTATTTAGAGTAAGCCTGTTTGTGGCAAGATACGTGAGCAAAAAGTGGATAGTTATGGGACATATGGAATAACCGGTCTAGTCTATGGCAGGTTTCATGGTAACCTTAACGATCATCACTATTCTCCTGTGTTTATACGTTCTGTAACAAGTTCAACCCATGTAGGTACAAAGCCGCTAGAAAGAGCCACGCGCTGGGAAGCAAGATGCGAAAAGCCTGTTCCGTAGTATGGAAGCCTGCCCTCTTTTAATATCTCATTTTTAAGAAGAGCAACAAGCATTTTGCCAATACCGGCATGACCTGCAGACGGGTCCACATTTATACCTATCTGCCAGAGCATGTCGCTGTCTGCACTAGCCCCTGCCATGCCAAGGATCTTGCCATCTTTTATTGCTGAAACTCCTATAACATCAGGTGCCTCCTCGCAGAAAGAATAGGCCTCGTCATAGCGGTCATCTCCGCGAAACTGCTCTATCTCTTTACCTCTGTAGTACTTTATCTCAAAGTCTTTAGTGTCTACCTCAGATGCTTTTTCCGAAATAAAGAAAGGATGGGCCATAGCTATCTGATAGCCGTATTCATGCAGCTTATCGTTAAGCTTTCGCATATTCTTTGCCTCAAAGAACCACTCGCCGGTCTTTTTCTCGTATTCGTTTTTGCACCACGAAAGGATCTCAGGTTTACCCGAAAAAAGTACTTTGCCGTTTACTACCGCAACTTTTAAAAAGACCTCTTCCTTTTCCTTAAATCTGCGTCTTCCGGCAAGAAAGGTGTGCTCCGTAAAATGATTTAAGTTATCATCGACATCCTCTTCTTTGCAGCAAAAATCTATAGCAAGCTGCTTTCTGACTAATTCGTTCATGATCCTCCTCCAAGTATTTTATAATGCTGATAAAGACATTGTATCACTTTGCATGTGCTAAGCATAGCAAAAAAAGATGCACCCATTTGAGTGCATCTTTCCTTATTCTGTATCTTTATGCTTCTTCCGGTTTTGCGCCTTTTACAAACATACATCTTATGGCATTTAATACTGCAAGTATCATAACGCCAACGTCTGCAAAGATCGCTGCCCACATGTTTGCGATACCGAAGGCTCCAAGCACAAGACAGGCAAGCTTGATACCAATGGCAAACCAGATATTTTCCTTTACGATAGCAAGGCATTTCTTTGATATCTTAATAGCAGATACTATCTTAAGCGGGTCGTCATCCATAAGTACGATGTCTGCGGCTTCGATAGCAGCGTCTGAACCCATGGCTCCCATGGCAATACCGATATCAGCTCTCTTAAGTACAGGAGCGTCATTAATGCCGTCGCCTACAAATGCAATCCTTTCCTTCTCGTTTGCTTTTGATGAAAGAAGCTCTTCAACCTTAGCCACCTTATCCTGTGGTAAAAGCTCGCTGTAAACTGTGTCAAGGCTTAGCTCAGCAGCAACCTTGTCAGCTATCTGCTTCTTATCACCTGTAAGCATTACAGTATTTTTAACGCCTATGCGCTTAAGGTCGCGTATAGCCTGTTTGCTGTGCGGCTTTATTACATCTTCAATGATGATGTGGCCTGCATACTCACCGTCTATAGCAACGTGAAGTGTTGTGCCTTCCCTGTGGCATTCACGCCACTTAGCCCCCACTTTTTCCATAAGCTTTCCGTTACCCACGGCAACGCTTTTGCCGTTAACCTTGGCAATGATACCGTGTCCTGCGATTTCTTCTACATCTTCAATCCTGCAGTCATCAGCTTCATTTGCATAAGCATTTCTGATAGCGGCGGCAATTGGATGGGTTGAATGTCTTTCGACATGGGCTGCAAGGTGAAGCAGGCCTTCAGCATCTATTCCGTCAGGATGTATGGCTGTTATCTCAAAAGCACCCTTTGTAAGGGTTCCGGTCTTATCCATAACAACCGTCTTAGTCTCTGAAAGTATCTCAAGATAGTTTGAACCTTTTATAAGCACGCCCTGTTTGCCGGCTCCGCCGATTCCCGCGAAGAAGGAAAGAGGGATACTTACAACAAGTGCGCAAGGGCAACTGATTACAAGGAATGTAAGGGCTCTGTAAAGCCATGTTCCAAATACAGGGTCTTTGCCAAGAAGCAAAAGGACCACAGGAGGAAGGAACGCGAGTACAAGTGCCGAGATAACAACAGCAGGAGTATAAACTCTTGCAAACTTTGAAATAAAGTTTTCTGAACTTGATTTTCTACTGCTGGCATCTTCAATAAGCTCAAGGATCTTTGTAACGGTAGACTCGCCAAACTCTTTTGTGGTCTGAACTTTTATAAGTCCGTTAAGGTTGATGCAGCCGCTTATAACGCTGTCGCCTTCTTTTACATCTCTTGGAACGGACTCGCCTGTAAGAGCCGCGGTATTAAGAGAAGACGCTCCGCTTACAACAACGCCGTCGATAGGAACCTTTTCGCCGGGCCTTACCACGATGATCTGACCAACCTCAACATCATCAGGATCCACCTTGGTTAACTGTCCGTTTCCTTCCTCTATATTTGCGTAGTCAGGAGCGATATCCATAAGCTCCGTGATATTCTTTCTGCTCTTACCAACCGCATAGCTCTGGAACCATTCGCCAACCTGGTAGAAGAGCATAACTGCGATAGCCTCAATGTAATCGCCGCTCTTTTCATAAAGAGCAAGAGCGATGGCACCGATAGTGGCGATCACCATAAGCAGACACTCATCAAGAGGCTGCCTGTTTTTAATACCTTTAAAGGCCTTTATCAAAATGTCGTACCCGATAATAAGGTAGACTATCATATACAAAACAAACTGCAACACACCTGTAACAGGAATAAAATGAAGCGCTGCTGTCATAACAGCTGCTATGATGATCCTGATCAGGTTTTTCTTTTGTTTTTTATTCAAGTTAAGTCATCTCCTATCTAAAAGGAAACTGCTTTAGATAAATACCTCGCAGTCATCCTCAACCTTCTTGCAGTTTTCTCTAACCTGCTTCATAACTGCAGCTTCGTCAGCTCCCTCTTCAAATTCAACCTTCATCTTAAGAGTCATAAAGCTAACGCTGCACTCCTTAACACCGGGTGTACCTGAAGCAGCCTTTTCCATCTTATCTGCACAGTTAGCGCAATCAACATCAATCTTATAAGTCTTTTTCATATCATAAATCTCCTTTGAATAGTTATTATTTTGAGAACGATTAAATGATTGTTTAATCGTTGATTTGATATTATACCTATTTAGGTCAAAAGTCAATAGGTTTTGAAAAAAATAATTAAATGGTTGTTTAATCGTTTTATGAATAAGGAGAAAATTTATAAATAGTTTATAAATTTTTTAGAGAAATGATGTAGTGATTTTGGCGTTTAAACTGTTTATATATATAGAAACTTTTTTAAGGATTTTTATATGAAGGGGGTGATCCGGGTGAACACGCCGATTTTGATACGGAAGTTTTCTGTTTGTCTGCAAAGTCTGCATCAACAGTATACATCGCGGTTTACAACAAGGTAATGGCTGGAATATGTAACTAATATATGTTATTATTTAAGGAGGAAAAAAGGATAATGCTAACATTGAACCCTATTATTCAATATGGAACCCTTGGGATTCATATTACGAGCCTATATATGTTGTTGATGACAATTCTTTTGTGGCATCAGACGGACGAACTTTCAAGTGGACGACAACCATGTATCATTGGTATTAAAGAATTATGGATAAAAAAATATTTATATTAGGAATGACTATAATTTTCCTGTTAACAGGATGTTCTGTCTTGAACAACAACAATATTAATGAAATAAAGCAAGAAGATGATGTCATAGTTGGAATGTATCCTCCATTAATATATGTTAATGACATGACATATCAAGTTTCTTCTGGGGGAGATTATTATCTTGAACAACCTCAAAGGCTCAAAAAGATTGGTGAGACTATTAAAAAAGTCTCATCTACCGATGCTTTCCCAAAGGAGAATTTCGTTTCCAATTCTGTTCCCGAAGGTACAGAGATTTATTATGACGAAGAAAAACCAGAAGAAATATATGCAAAAATCATAGTATATGGCGAAACACGTTATGTCTTATTTAACCGCTTGAATGAAGATTAGTTAAATTACAGGTGTAATTTGTACCGGGTATACGCAATTAAAAGCGCGTATATCCGGTACTTTTTTATGTTTTAACATAAGACGATAGCATAATATTATTCATAACTGATTAAACAGTTGTTTAATCGTTTGTAGAAATGTGCTATACTATATATAAACAACTTATACGGGGGTTTATAATGAGCGAAATAAAAAGACCATACCATATACACGAAAATCACAAAGGCCGATTTTCGGTACACGCACCAAATGTGGAAACAATAGAGACTGTGGCAGACGCCATGAAGCAGCTTGGCGACGCTTCGCGTCTTCGTATCTTCTGGTTGCTTTGCCATACTGAGGAATGCGTGGTAAATATCGCAAACCTTGTAGATATGTCAAGTCCTGCTGTATCACACCACCTTCGGGTTCTAAAATCCACCGGACTTATCGTATCAAGACGCGACGGCAAGGAAATGTTTTATACAGCAGCAGATACAGAGATGGTTAAAGCACTTCACCACACCATCGAAAAACTGGCGCAGATCTCCTGCCCCTACGACATAGAAAGTTAAGCAAAAGAACGAGTTTAAAAATGAACTCGTTCTTTTTTGATTTTTAATCTAAAGAGCAGTAGATTCCTCTATCGTATAGCATTTTGTCTACAAATCTAGTCGCTTCAAATACAGCCTTTGATAAAGGAACATCCGTTGTCATCTTATTATTTTTTGTATAATCAAGACAGACATACGTGACTATTTCTTCGAGATCCTTAAGATAAACATAATAGTAATCTTCCGTTGGTTCTTCTCCTACAACAGTATAGGGAATATCGTATCTAATACCCTTTTTGTGTGTTGGAAAACTAGAAAAACGTAAAAACCGATCGGTCGGATTTTGGATCATAGTTCCCTTCGATAATGTAAACGCCTCCACAAGTTTATCTCCTGACCTCGTGTAATACGTCAAGTCAATAGGAAGTTCTATCTCCTTCGGGTAATTATAACCTACTGCTGATACAGCATACGTAATATAAGCAGAAACTGTTCTCATGTTCATCTCGTCCATGTAGTCATGTTCCGTGTATTCCCTAGATGCCTGACAGTCCCAATACTTAAAGTCCTTCTTGGAAAAATGACTCCTGTTCACTCTGCCAAAAGTCAGAAAGAAAAGTCCGCAAACTGCAACCACGCCCGCTGTAGCAAATAAAATAATCCTTTTTCTCATAATATCCCCCCATAAGATATTATCCGCAAACCTCTTTATGAATATTATAACTCATTTTCAGTTACAATCAACTCCCGTCTACATAGTTACTTGATAAGTTGATATTATGCTAAAAAATGCGGAAGAGCTTTATCAACTCAGCGACCGCGCCAGGTATTTGTTCGAGACGAACTCGCTTTTTTAAGGCAACTGCCCCGTGGATGGGACCATTGTCTTCTTTGAGATGTAAAGTTTTATATGAGGAATGGAGCCTTGGAAGCGAAGCGAACAAGGTTAGGTGCGAAAAACGGGTCATTGAAACTTGTTTCAAAATGGCCCGAATTTCGTACCGTAGCCTGTGAAAACAGAAGGTTTTCACAGGACCATTCCGTTTCAAGAAAAAACCCCCATCCCGAGAGCCGGCGGTAACGCCCGCCGGTCGAGAGGGGATTGCTTTGCCTTTAAAAAGGCGATGAGACGAGAAAAATACCGTCGGCAGGGAGCGTGACTTTGACAAACTTTAGCCCCGCAGGATTCCTGCGGGGCTGCCCCAATAAGAGAAAAGTTTATGAAGAAGATTTATGCATCTTACGCCTTCTTTGATTTAGCCCTTCTTCCAAGCACCACGCTCTGGAGAAGGATGAAGAAGCAAAGCATACCACCTGTGGTGATACTCTGCCACCAAGGATCGTTAAGTCCGCTTGAAACAACGATCTTCTTTATGGTAGTAAGGGTCATGCATCCAAAGAAAGTACCGATCACATTTCCAACGCCGCCTGTAAGGAGCGTTCCGCCGATGATAGACGAAGCAATGGCATTCATCTCCATACCTGCCGCATTTGTAGCGTTTCCTGCTCCTGTATGAAGCATAAATACATAACCTGAAATACCGCTTAAAAGTCCGCTAATAAGATAGCTGCAAAATCTTGTCCTCTTTACGTTAATACCAAGCATGAGGGCACTTGTCTGATTTCCGCCCATAGCATAAAAGTTTCGTCCAAGCTTTAAATACTTTAAAAGAACGAAGATAACGATAACGCAAAGCAGCGCTACGCATACGCCAAGCTCAATACGTGCAGGAACAAGATTGCCGTTTCTTGCGGTATAGCCAAGCCACGGGATCTCGATCTTTGTGTCACGGATCGCGTTAACTCCTGCGTGATCAAGCTTTTGAGGATTAACTGAAAGGATGGTTGTCATACCTCTTGCAAAGAACATGCCTGCAAGAGTTACGATAAACGGCTGTATCTCAAGGTAACTTATAAGAAGTCCGTGTACAAGGCCAAATGCAAGTCCTATGCCAAGTGCAAGGAGCAGTGATACAAAAATGTTACCGCCGTTATTAAGATACAAAACGCAGCTCATAACAACCAGCGAAGTAACCGCGCCAACTGAAATATCAATTCCGCCGCCTATCATTACGATGGTAAGGCCGCAGGACACGATAATAAGGCTGGCATTATCATTAAGCATATCAAAGATCTGCTGTGCGTGAAGGAATCCGCCCTTTAAAAGCAGCATTGCAAGCAGGTACATTCCCACGAAAATGCAGATGGTGATGGTCATAAGAAGACCGGTGTCTGTAAGGGGCTCTCTAAATGAATCTTTTTTCTTCACTGTCATCACACCCCTTTCTGTGCTGCAACGCTCTTGTTTTTCATGCGGTCTATTACCTTATTAAACCACTTCTTAACAACAGGTGAGCCTATAACTACAAGAAGAATGATGACGATTGCCTTGTATGCCTTAACGTCTGTTGAAGAAACCTTCATGGCATAAAGTGTGATGGTAAGCATCTGAATTACGTAAGCTCCGATAATACTTCCGCTTATCTTAAACTTACCGCCACCAAGGCTGTTGCCGCCGATGGCAACTGCAAGGATGGTATCCATTTCAATATCGATAAGCAGTGTCTCGTGGTTAATAAGGCCAAGTCTGCTTACGCCGATACTTCCTGCTACTGCCACGCAAACTCCAAGGATTATAAATGAAAGGAGCTTTATAAATGTGGCATTGATACCGTTAAGTCTTGCTGCGCTTCCGTTTATACCAACTGACTGGGTAAAAAGTTCAAGTGATGTAAACTTAAAGAGCAGCTTAAAAATGATAGCCATGCAGACTACTATAAGCACCGGTGTCGGAATTGGAACTCCCGGGATAAAGCTTCCGATAGCGTTTATTATCGGGCTGTTTACCGTAGGCGTAGCGCCGCCGTTAATCCAGTAGGCGATCGACCTTCCGCAGGTATAAAGGATAAGCGTCGCGATCATTGGCTGGATCTTAAATACTGCAACCAGCGTGCCGTTAAAAGAGCCAAATATCATAGCGACTATACATGCAAGTAAAAATGCAAGTAAAACCGTGCCCCCTGAAATGGAATTCCCCGATTTTAATACTTTTACAAATACACTTCCTGCGATAGCTGCCGCAGCGCCAACGGAAATATCTTGTCCGCCGCAGGCTGCTGTTACAAGTGTCATACCCATTGCAAGAACTGCAAGTTCACTTGCACCGTTTATGATACTTATAAGGTTGCCGGCAAGAACCACATTGCCGTCATTGTTGTGCATGATCCCAATGCTAAAAAACCCCGGATCTCTAATGAGATTAAATATTACAAGAAGAGCGATGGCTATAACCGGAATGGTTAACTGGCCAAGTCCGTTAAATTTCTTAAGTTTCATGATCAGCCCTCACCCCCTGCTATAGTCTTCATTACCTCTGCCTGGTTAAGCTGACTGCCCGTAAGCTCGCCTACAATATGTCTGTCTCGCATTACGATAAGACGGCTGCAGGTACGGAGCATCTCTTCTACCTCAGAGGAAATAAATGTAACGCTGACGCCTTCTGACGCAAGCTTAAGTACCAGCTTTTGTATCTCAAGCTTTGTTCCTACATCGATACCTCTTGTAGGCTCATCAAGAATAAGATAATCCGGATGAGTAAGAAGCCATCTTGCAAGGATAACCTTCTGCTGGTTTCCGCCGCTAAGAGAACCAACGGGTGTCTCTCTGCTTGCTGTCTTAATATTAAGTACTTTTATATACTCATCAGCAAAGCTTTCTGCTTCGCTTCTGCTTATTGGCTTAAAGAAGCCGTTCATAACCTGAAGAGCAAGGATAATATTTTCTCTTACAGAAAGTTCTGCTATAATGCCGTCTCGCTTTCTGTCTTCTGCAAGATAGCCGATGCCGTTTTTCATGGCTTCAACAGGCTTTGTAATCTTTACGTCCTTGCCGTTTACCTTGATATGTCCGCCTGTTACCTTGTCTGCTCCAAAGATTGCTCTTACGCTTTCGCTTCGTCCGGAGCCAAGAAGTCCTGTAAAACCGTTTACTTCGCCCTTTCTTATCTGAAAATCAAAGGCGAGAGCCTCAGAACTTGAAAGATCTTTTGCCTCGTAAAATACTTCCTTTTCATTGACTTTGGAAGATTCACTCTTCTCAAAATCTGAAAGCTCGTCAAGTTCTTTACCCATCATCTTTGCCACAAGTTCTACCTGCGGAAGTTCTTCGCAAAGGTACTCACCCACAAGCTCTCCGTTACGAAGTACGGTGATGCGGTCACTTACCTCATAAACCTGTTCAAGGAAATGTGTAACAAATATAATACCAACGCCCTGTGCCTTAAGGTCTCTCATAAGGTCAAAGAGCATATTAACTTCTTTGTCATCAAGTGAAGATGTGGGCTCATCAAGGATAAGCACCTTACACTTCATATCTACGGCTCTTGCTATAGCCACCATCTGCTGTACCGCAAGTGAACAGCTTCCAAGCATCTGCGTTCCTCTCGCGGGGATACCAAGCTTATTTAATATCTCATTTGCTTTCTTTTCGTAATCTTTATGTTTTATCCATACCGAATCTTCTCTGCCGATATACATGTTTTCGGCCACAGTAAGGTTCGGACAAAGGGTTATTTCCTGATAAACCGTGCTGATGCCCTTATTTGCCGCATCCTGCGGAGAATGAATGACAACAGCCTTGTCTTCAAGGGTTATCTCTCCGTCTTCCATCTGATATACTCCCGTAAGAACCTTGATCAGAGTGGATTTTCCGGCACCGTTTTCTCCCATAAGGGCATGGATCTCACCTTTTCTGAGGGTAAAATCCACATTGTGAAGCGCCAGAACGCCGGGAAAACGCTTTTCAATATGTCGCATTTTCAAAAGCTCATCATTTGGCATTCCCTATTCCTCCCATTTTATCTTATAAGGGCCGCCTGCTCACATTTTTAGAGCAAACGGCCCTTAAATTTTCCTATGACTTAAACTAAATTATTCACCTAAACCATAAGTATCGATATCGCTCTGTGTAAGTGTCTTAGCGTCAAAGCCCTTCTCTTCGTTGATGATCTTCTTTGATGCAGGAGTCTTATTGTTCTTGATAAGATCGCTGATAACACCTGCCTGGAATGGTGAACACTGTCCATCGTAGTTCCAAGCACCGCTAAGAAGTTCACGAAGTGCCCACTTGTTGCAGTCAAAGCCCATAACAACAACCTTGCCGTCAACACCGTGTGTGATACCTGCTTCGTCAAGAGCTGCTACAGCACCTTTAGCCATACCATCGTTCTCAGCATAGATTACGTTGAAGTCTTCACCGCTGTTGATAACGGACTCAACGATCTTCTTAGCCTCTGCCTCGTCCCATGTAGCTGTCTGCTGTACAACCTTTGTCATCTTGCCTGATGCGAACTGAGCATCAAGAGCACCTGTACGTCCGATCTGAGCATCTGAACCCATAGCACCCTGGATATGGATTACTTTGTACTCGCTAAGGTTCTGATCAAGAAGCCAGTTAACTGCTGTCTCGCCTTCTTTAGCCATATCGGAAACAACTGCTGCCTCGTAAAGGCTCTCATCTACATCGATCATACGGTCAAAGAGATAAACCTTGATTCCGGCTTCCTGAGCCTTCTTAAGAACTTCATCCCAGCCTGTAGTCTCGGCTGCTGAAATAAGAAGATAGTCAACACCTTCTGTAATGAAGCCCTGTGCTGCCTGAAGCTGCTCGTCGTTCTTTAAGCTGTAGGCTGTCTTAAGATCGTAGCCGTTGTCTTTTGAGAAAACAGCTTCCATATCTTTAACGTTAGCCTCGCGGTAACCTGACTCTGAAGGTGGGTTGTTAACTACGCCGACTTTGATAAGCTCGCTGCTTGATTTTGCAGGAGCTGCTGCGTTGTCAGACGAACCTGAGCCTGAACCCTTGCTTGCTGAAGAACCACATGCGCAAAGTACAAGTGAAAGTACAAGTACTGTTGCAAGTAACATTGATAATCTTTTCATTACCTTCTCCTCCTTAATGTGAGTGAAAGTCACTGTGACTTCCTGTAAATAAGGATATCTTAAAAAGGCGCAAAGGTAAATGAAGCATCATTTTGTTAAGGTTGAATATGATTTTAACTTTAGCTTATATTTTAGTAAAAGGTTAAAAATCATTTTATTCAGGTTGATTTTGATACTGCGACCTGTACTCAGATGGCGTAATACCAACGTTTTTCTTAAAGATGTAAGAAAAATAATGGGCATCGTTATAACCTGCTTCAAGTGCTATCTGAGAACTCTTCATATTGCTGCCCCGCAGCAGTTCTTTAGCTTTGTTTAGTCTTAAATAGATAAGGTATTCGGTAAAGGTCTGACCGGAATCCTGTGAAAATACTGTTGAAAATCTGCTGTTGCTCATATTAACGGCTTTAGCAACGTCTTGCAGCATAAGATTCGGATCGCTGAAATGCTTTGACATATACAGCTTAGCCTCATTAATAACAGAAGACCCGGACTTTCCTTCAGAAACATCGCCCATCTCTCTAACGCCTAGTATTATGGCATTTTCATCCTTCCTTGAAGAAAGAAGGTGGCGAATGTGTCTTGCGGTCTTAAAGCTTTGAAGTATGCCCTCAGGGTTCTTTACTATGTCTCCTATACCGATCCTGATCTCGCCGCACCCCACGCGTTCAAGTTCTCTTGATAATGAGGCCGCAAATGCGTAGGCGCGCTCCTCTGTATCTTCAGGTGAATCTCCAATAACAAGCATTCTTGCCCCTGTACGGCAAGGGGATGAATAAAGCACTCCGCCTGAATTTTCAGCTAAGGTATATGCGGTTTCCTGTCCGTTTATAACAGACGTAAAGGCCGCGTCCATAACCTCATAGTATTTTGCAGGGACTCTGCATCCCATATTTCCAAGCTGGTTTAGTACGTCTATGGCATCGCTTGGCGACGTTTCTTCAGAGTAAAGGGAATCAAAAAGCTTTTCTTTTATGAGCTTTCCGTTTCCTTCCATGCGTGCTCTAAGGCTTGCCACATGATCAAGAGACTGCTGCTCTGCCTTAAGCTCTGCGCTTACCTTATCAAGCACATTTTTAAGTTCGTCGGAGTTAATAGGCTTTAAAAGATATTCCTTAACTCCAAGGCGGATACACTGCCTTGCGTATTCAAATTCATCATAGCCAGACAGCACGATAATGCCTATGCGCGGCATCTGGGCTCTTAATATCCTGCAAAGCTCGATCCCGTCCATAAAAGGCATCTTGATATCTGTTATAACTATATCCGGGTTTGTATCTCTTATCATAGGAAGAGCCATCTCTCCGTCAGGCGCTTCACCAACAAGCGTGTATCCGAAACTCTCCCATGGAAATGATTCTCTTATTCCCTCTCTGATAACAATCTCATCGTCAACCAGAAACACTTTCATGTTCAAAAATCTCCTCTCTGCTGCGGCAAGGCACTTTAAAGCTGACGCTCGTTCCTTCCGGCCCGCTTTCTATTGCAAGGCCTTCTGCCTGGTTATAATACAGGCGGATACGAAGGTTAACATTTACAAGGCCGAAGCCGCCGCCTCCCTCACTTACGGTAGGCTGTCCCTTTTTCATTCTCTCATTAAGCTCGCGAAGCTGCTCTTTTGTCATGCCGCAGCCCGTATCTGTAACGCTAAAGTATAAGTATCCATCACTAAGCTTTCCTGAAACCTTTATGGTCCCGCCTCCGCGCTTTATCTTAATGCCGTGGTATAAAGCGTTTTCAACAAGGGGCTGGAGCAAAAGCTTTAATATATACACATCTCCGATATCATCAGGTATATCGATCTCATACTGCATGATATCGCGGTATCTTGTCTGCTGTATCTTTAAGTATCCTTCGATATGCTTCTTTTCCTGGGCGATAGGTATCCAGTCGGCGCCGGAAGAAAGGCTTATGCGGAAAAAGTCGCTAAGAGCGCTGGTAAGAGATATTACCTCATCTTTTTCCCCGGCCTCCGCTTTCCAGACTATGGCATCAAGGGTGTTGTATAAAAAATGCGGATTGATCTGTGCCTGAAGGGTGCGAAGCTCTGCTTTTCGAAGCTTCTTGCTGTCATCTGCGCTTTTTTCCATCATGGCACTAAGTCTTTCCGCCATGTTGTTTACCTGAAGAGTAAGGTTTCTAAGCTCTGTTACTTCCGTATCAGGGACCCTGGAGTCAAAGGAGCCTTCAGCTATGGTCTCTGCCGCATTCTCAAGGCGCTCAATAGGCTCTCTTATTGAATCTGACGTAGCCTTAACTGTGCTGTTTCTTACAAGGAGCGCGATCAAAACTATAAGAGCTTCCGCAACAGCCGTTAAAATAACTGCTATAAGAAGACTAAAGCTCATCTTTGCGGAATACTCGATCTCTTTTTCAATGTAGTCGTTAAGCATACTGTCTACAAGGGCTGAAACGTCTCGTATCTCTACAAGGACTGCCTCGTTTTGAACTACTGGCACCTCATTTTGAACATTATCACGGACCCTGTCAACATAGCTCCTGAGGGTTGCCATAGTTCTTCTTGCTACCGTAAGAGAAAGCCTGTTTTCACTTCCGGCACTTTCCGCTATCCTGTCTATTGTCTCATTAACCTCAGCAATATTCTTATAAATGCTGCTTGTGGAAAAGTTTTCTCTTCCGCTTACTATCTCCCAGGCATCCCCCGGTATGTCTTCTGCCACAACTGTTTTAAGATTTGCTATGGTCTCCATCCTCTTTATTGAGCTGTGGTACTTACCGGCGTAAAAGAGCATAAGTACAAGGCTTATGATAATAGGAACCACAAGCATCATAACAAGTTTATGGCTAAGATTGCTGATCTGCCCTAAGATACTTTTTTCTTTCTTTATCTTTCCCATAAATCAATAACCTCTTGCAGGTATCTTTGAAACATCCTCTTCATCAGAGAAAAACACTTCTTTAGGATGAATTACCGAATCAACCTTTTCCCCTGCCTTAAGTTTTAGCGCAGTTTCCATAAGTTCCCTGCCAAGGCGAGGCGTGCACTCTACAACGCAGTTTATCTTTCCTTCTTTAAGTACATCTATAGCCTCCTGGCCGCCGTCTATGGAAATTATGATAACGTCTTTCCCCGGCTTTCTGCCTGTTTTTTCTATCTCAGGAAGAGCGCCAAGTGTCATCTCGTCGTTGTGTGAAAAGATCACATCTATGTCGTCTCCGTATTTTTCAAGAAGAGTCCGCATAACTTCAGCTCCGCGGCTCTTAAGGAAATCGCCGTCAATGCTCTCTAAGATGCACATACGCTCATCATCTTTTATGGTGTCTGCGAAACCCGCCTGACGCTGCCTCATTGGCGTGGAGTTTTCTGTTCCTGTTATCTCTACGATATTTACATTTTCAAGGCCAAGTGCATCTGCTTTTCTGATAAGATACTCTGCCGCCATAACGCCTTCTTTATAAAAGTCAGCACCTATAAGGCAGGTGGTAAGGTCTTCATTTTCAGAGCTTATATCCCTGTCTACAAGAATAACGGGAATGCCGGCGTTTTTAGCCTCTAAAAGCACATTATCCCAGCCCTCTTCAACTATAGGCGAAAATGCAATAACATCTACCTGATAGGCTATAAATCGTCTTATGGCGTCTATCTGATTTTCCTGCTTTTGATTTGCGTTTTCAAGCATAAGACTTATGCCGTAGTTTTCGGCCTGCTCTTCGATATCGCGGGTATTGCCGATACGCCAGGCACTTTCTGAGCCAAGCTGACTAAAGCCAAGAAGAAGCTCCGGTTTTTCATTGCTCTCCGGCTTTCCGACGCACCCTACGGGCACGCTTATGCAGAGTAAAAAGACTATAAAAAGACATAAAGATACTCTTTTATTTCCCCTAAACATTTTCTTCTCCAATCCATAAACCCTTTTTATAATTTGCCGCGGCATAAAACCGCCTGCGCTTTCTATTTTACCCTAGCTTAAAGCAACTTTCAAGTTCAAGTCAAACTCTTTGCTGTTGACATGGCAGGTAAGATTTGATACAATTTAAATAAATCATTTAAAACGTTTTAAATCGAATCTATTATGATAAGGAGAATCTAGATCATGAAAGGATTTGTAACAAGTTTTTCAGACGGAAAATACTGGGCTGAAACTACCGACTTTTCAGACGAGAGAGACTATATGCATGTAGTAAACTTTTACCCTGAGGTAAAATATCAGGAGGTAGACGGTTTTGGCGGTGCTATCACAGAGGCGTCGGGTTACTGCTACTCTAATCTTACCGATAGCCTTAAGAGAGAGTTTATCGAAAGCTACTATGGAAAAGACGGTCTTATGTACAACACAGGCCGTTTCCACATCAACAGCTGCGACTTTGCTCTTGGCAACTATGCCTGCGCTGACGAGGAAATGTGGAAAAATGGTGAGTTTAGCTTAGAGCGCGACGAGAAGTATCTTATCCCTGTTATCAAAGCTGCCACAGAAAAGATCAAGGCAGAAAGCGGAAATGAGATCACTCTTCTTCTTTCCCCATGGAGCCCTCCTGCTTTTATGAAAACAAACGGAGAGATGAACCACGGCGGAAAGCTTAAGGAAGAATATGCTCACGACTGGGCTAAATATATTGCAAGATTCATTAAAGAATATAAAAACCGCGGTATCCACATTGCTCTTCTTTCCGTACAGAACGAGCCTGAGGCTGTTCAGACCTGGGATTCCTGTATATATACAGGTGAAGAAGAAAGAGACTTTGTAAAGAACCACCTTGGTCCTGTTTTAAAGGAAGAAGGTCTTACAGATACAAAGATCCTCATCTGGGACCACAATAAGGAGGTCCTTTACGACAGATCTAAGGTTGTTTATGATGATGCCGCTGCAAGCGAGTTCGTATACGGAACCGCTTTCCACTGGTATACAGGTGACCACTTTGATTCTATCCGCATGGTAAGGGAGACCTGGCCTGAAAAGAAGCTTTACTTTACAGAGGGCTGCGTTGAGTACAGCCGTTTTGCAGACTCCAGCGATGTAGGCAAGGCCGAGATGTATGCACACGACATTTTAGGTAACCTTCAGGCCGGCACCAACGGTTACTTTGACTGGAACCTTCTTCTTGATGCAAAGGGCGGTCCAAACCACGTAGGTAACTTCTGTGCCGCTCCTGTTATGTGTAACGAAGACTTTACTGCTCTTGAGAAGAAGCTTTCCTACTACTATATCGGGCACTTCTCAAGATACATCAAAAAGGGTGCCGTAAGGGTTGCCACCACAAGATATGCTGATGAGGTTGAGACCGTAGGCTTTATAAATCCTGATGGCAGCAAGGTACTCGTACTTTTAAACAGATCAGATAAAGACCTTAAAGTAAGTGTAAGAGAAGGAAGCGAGTTTAACACCACAACCTTAAAAGCTCACACTATTGAGACTTTAGTTTGGTAGAAAGGACTAAGTTACGCTCCCTGCCTCGGTGTGTTTGTCTTTTCGACACGTTTTTTATGCTTGCCGAGTTAACCCCTCGGTTTTGGCGGGCGTTACCACCAAAACCGGAATGGGTAATGTTCATATGAGATACGAAATGAACCCGCTGGAACGATTTCTCGTTCGGCGGGTTTTCGTCAAAAAGAAGGAGCATTTTGAAATCAAGATTTCAATGCTACTTCTTTTTACCTCACCTTGTCGGCTTTGCCGCCAAGGTTCATTTCTTACGTTATCTCTACCATTTTTTTTAAAACTATCCCCCATTCGCGGGGCAGTCGGCGCCTAAAAAACTATCTCAAAGAGCAAAACACCGGTACGCGGTCGCTGGTTAATGTCAATCAAATTAGAATGACCACTTTGGATTAAACACTTTTATGTACTAGTTCGTATTTGGGGTATAAAACATTAAAAACGGCTATGCTCTACAGCATAGCCATTATATATCCACTCCGTTTTTAGAAACCCTCTTTGGGGCAAGGCTTTCCAAGAAAAGTTTAAAGGTTAAATTCCTTAAACAGCTTTTCTCTGTCCTTTTTATTCTTTGCCGCTTTTGTTATATCTTCCATGCGCCCTTTTTCAGAAAGGACAAGAATCAATTTGCTCATACGATCCTCTCCTTCTGAAGCGCCCTCACGTTTTAATCTCTGTGCAACTTCACACATATTATGCACCCCTTTCGTTTCGATTTGAGAATATGAATGATCTCCGGTCATTGCAGCCAGGAACTTTAATATCTCATCAACATGTTTGATCTCGGTTAAATCATCCGGAACATTCAAATATTACAATATAATTGGATGATTTACAACAGTTTTTGAACAACGATAAGAAAAGTCAACTACTATATCCCGGGAATGTATAGCAAGAAAATTGCTGCGATTCTTTTCATCATGATCAAGATAATCTCCATATCTTTAGACTTTACTTAGTTTTTGACATTCTTAATCGATTTAGCTATAATTAACCCTGTTGGGATCTTTGCGTTTTGATTCTCAGCTAATTTACTTTACAAAAGGAGACATAATAATGAAAAAGATAGTAAATATGGTTTTGGGCGGTTTGCTTATTCTTAGCATAGCCGTTTTAGGTAAGACAGATCGCGTATCTGCCGCACCTTTGCAGTTTAGAAATGCAAAAGAAATTGTATTTGAAGAAGAATACAAAGCAACGCTTCCGGCGTTTTCAGGAGATAGCAATAATCTTTCTGAGCATATTTATAAGGTTAATATGGAAAAGTCGGGAAAGCTTGAGATTTATACCGAAAACAGCTACGATTACCGCTTTTTCGACGCAGATGGAAATAAGATTGATACCATTTTTACCGGCGGAAATGACTGTGATTACACCATATATCTTAAGGAAGGCGAGTATTATATCGGTTTCCTTAATAATACCCATGAGAATCCGGTTTCCTTTAACGTGATCTGTGCCGCAAGCTACACAGAAGAGTCTTTCCCTGAAAATGCTGAGAAAAATGATGATGAATTCAGCAGGGCAAACGAAATTTCCTTTGATACAGAATACAAAGGACAGTTTGGCGAGAATGATACTCACGATAATTTTAAATTTACTATTCCTGCCGAAGGAAACGTAACTTTTACACTTGATGTAAAAGCAGTTCAGGGTAACGGAACTCCAACATTCACCCTTTATGACAGCGATTTTAAATCCATCAAGACAGAGCACATCTGGACTTCTGAAGGCAAAACTTCATCAGAAGTAACTTACAGTCTTAAAGCCGGTTCTTACTACATGGATGTTTTAAATGAGTTTGCTGTCGCTAATAGAAATCCGGGATATGCGTACACTGTTAAGTTTACATATAAAGTAACAGCTAAACCTGCTGCCACTACCGCAAAAAGAAGCGGCAAGAAGATCAAGGTGGATTTTGATAAGGTTGAAGGAGCTAAAGAATATCAGATCACATATTCAACAAACAAAAAATTTACCAAGAAAACTACAAAAACGGTAAAGGTAAAGAAAAATACAGGCAGCGTTAAGAATGTAAACAAAGGTAAGACTTACTACACAAAGGTAAGAGCGCTTGTTGAAATTGATGGCAAGATTTATTACGGGCCATATACAAAGGCAAATAAAATAAAATAATATGTAATTAAGAAGTCTGAAGGGAATATCCTTTTCAGGCTTCTTTTTATTTTATTTGGTATTTTAAATATGCTATAATTAAATATCAAATGTATTTTGGGAGGGTTTACATGAAGGAGATTAAAGGAGAAGCAAAACTTACTTTTATGGAAGCTACAAGCATCATAGTGGGACATGGCGTTGGTTCGGGAATCCTTTCGGTTCCATACCTTGCAAGCCGCAACTCATGGCGCGATATCATCTGGATCATCGCAGTTGTTTACTGCATCAATCTTATAATGCACCTTATGATAGCGGAACTTAGCTACAACAACGACGGTGCCCAGTTTATAAAATGCATTGAAGCCGAGCTTTTTAAGGGCAAAGTAAAACAGATCGTTACCTGGGTGGCTTTTGGCTTTCTTGGTCTTTCCGTTATTGCAAATGTGGTAGGCTTTATAACAGGCGGCGGAGCCGTACTTACTACATGGCTTGGGCTTCCAAGCTGGCTTGCCGTACTTATTTATTATACGGTAACGGCCCTTGTTGTTTTATTTGGCATGAAGCTTGTGGGAATCTGTGAGAAATACTCGGTGTTTGCTATGATTGGCGTTATGGTGATCTTATTTGTGGCAACTCTTGTAAACGAACACACAGGCTTTGCAAATACATTTGTTGCCTCGTCAAATATGGTGGCTCTTTACAGTATGGTGGCATTCTCGCTTTCTGCGGTTATGAGTGTGCCGCAGGTAGTAAAGGGGCTTGAAGGCGACACAAAAAAGATCAGGACATCAATAGCCCTTGGCACAGGCATAAATACAGGGCTTATAATACTCATTACATTTATGACT
>JAEEGF012063480.1_pt1 | contig 21722 bp, 20 predicted proteins | sample 9134171 | NCBI WGS metagenome assembly JAEEGF01 (sample SAMN16246542, study PRJNA631951) | gut metagenome | biome: gut microbiome; feature: rumen; material: AP-attached | host: Bos | place: Iran: Karaj | collected 2018-10 | reverse complement strand
TCTGGTCTATCTCAAAGTCGCGTAAACGACATTTTTGGTTTGTTCCCTCTTTATAGTCTTCGCCAAGTTTTGAGGCATCAATGAGTACCACTTCATCGTCTGTCTTGCCCTTATCAAAGAATAGTACGGAAACATTGGTTCCTGTGGTGGCAAATACATTAGAGGGCATCGAAACTACACCTGAAACCATTTTCTCGTCAACAATACGTTGCAGGATCCTCTTCTCGATTCCGCTCTTTGCAGTAATAAAGCCTGTTGGCACAACAATGGCACCTTTGCCCTTGCCATCTTTCAATGAGTTGATGACGTGCTGCAAGAAGCATGTATAAATCGCCATCTTGGGTTTCTGCGGATTGATTGCCGACGGTAGATTCGGCACACCGGCCCAGAATCGAGCGGTTTGTGAAGCGACCTCTGAATGTGTGTCAGGGAAATCGAGCTTGAAAGGAGGATTGCTGACGATAAAGTCAAACTTCTTTAACGAACCGTTTTGCTCCTTGTGGTATGGACTGGCGAGGGTGTCGCCCTTGACGATGTTCTGGATGCTGCTGACCAAACGGTTGAGGATAAGGTTGAGCCTTAACATCTGGGAGGACTTCTGCGAAATATCCTGCGAGTAAATCTGACAGCGGTCTTCTCCGATTTGGTGGGCGAGAGCCATAAGAAGTGTTCCAGATCCTGCAGCAGGGTCATAGCAAGTCACCGAGCGAAGGTTGGAATTGTCAGGCACAAGCATACGCGCCATAATTGTTGCAACAGCCTTGGGCGTGTAATACTCTGCATACTTTCCGCCGCCATCCTTGTTGTAGTCTTTGATGAGGTATTCAAAGATGGTGGAGAAGAAGTCGTATTTCTCGCCGAAGATGGCCTCAAAATCAAAGGTTGCAAGATGGCTGACGAGCGCAGCGGCAAAGTTATTGCGCTGGTCTACCTCATTGATTAGCGGAGTGAGACGTTCAAAGATGGTTATCTTTGTTTGGCCAGATGTTGCCATTGAGAAAATATCCGCATTAAGGTCGGCGATTGCCAACATTGTGCTGTCGAATATGTCGGCGAAATCCTCTTTCTTCGAGGCATTGATGAGATGAGCCAGCGTATGGTCGTGGCGGAGCTGCGGTGTACCGGCAGAAAGATAAGTGAAAAGGTCATCCTCTTCCTCTTCGGTGAAATTATCGTACTCCACATCCCATTTCTCGGCATGGCCAAGGCGGTCGTTCACCATCTTGGCTTCATGTCCGAACATGTCATTCATATACTTGTACAAGAATACCTCCGTGATAATCTTGTATTCGTTTCCATCATTTCCGAGTCCGTACTGGGCGCAAGTCGCTTTCAGACGGTCTATGAGTTGTTTGGTTTGGGTTTCTACATTTACAACATCTATTTCTGCCATAGGTTATGCTGCTTTGAATTTGTATTGCTGATATTGTGTAGTGTATTCTTGAACGATGAGACGTTGTATCTCCTTTTTGTCATTGAGTGTTGCGGAATCTGCAAGGTTCATTGCCTTGAGCGTATGGCTCACGCGCACCAATACTTCTCGGTTGAAGTAGGCTTCGTTCTCCATACAGTTATTATTGTTGAATATGATTTCATCAACACTCTTTCGTATTCTGTTGAGTGCATCCACACGCTCCATTTCGACCTTGGAGATGATATAAGGCTCCATCATCGTGCGTTTTGCATTCTGTTCATCGATGCGTTTGTAGATGCGCACAAACCGTTCGTCATCTCCCATCTTGTGTTTGAGGAGGAGATTGCGGTTGTTGATTTCACGTATTACTTTCATCACCTCGTCCAGATACTGCATCTTTTCCAGTATCTCCTGGCGTGAACGAGGTTTGAATCCTTTCTCCCGATAGTAGCGTTTGAAAGACTCAATCAGTTTCTTGAATTCATGCTCCTCGTGGTCAAAGTTAATCTCAAACTCTTCAATAACACGAGTAAGTTTTTCCTGCATCTCATTATCCCAGATGAATTTGAGTTCTCCCTTGCCTTTCTGCACGAATTGGTATTGCATCTCCGACAAGATATAGTTTACCATCCCGTGAATATCCTCGGAGTGTTCCATCTGTTCCTGCATATTGATGCGGGATATGCGGTCGTTGACAACGGTGAGAAGGTTGGCAAAGTTGCTGTTCTTGGCCTCCATATCCGTAAGCAGTTTTTTCAGGTCGTCATCACCGAAACTGCGTATCTGGTTTGTGAGGGCTTTCCCCTCTTCAAGAGCGTTGCGCAACTCATATAGCCTATCTTTGGAAATGTTGTCCGCCTCTAACTGCTTGCGAAGGTTTTCTGCATTGCCACAGTCAAAGGCAAACATCGCTTGCTTTATGCCTTTGAGTTTCTCGATGATGTCATCCTTATTTTCCATGATGGCATCACCAAGAGACTGACGGTCGTCTCCGTCATCATCGGTTGTACCATTTTCTGGGTCGCAAGAATTGAGTTCACGAATGTACTCATCGTTGGCCTCCTCGAAGTTGTCCTTGATACCAGCGAAGTCTATAACATATCCATATTTGAACTCCTTATAAGGACGATTGACACGTGTCAAAGCCTGCAGAAGGTCATGGCCTTTCATCTTGCGCGTCAGATAGAGGCGTTTTAGTCTATGCGCATCAAAGCCCGTGAGCAACATCTGGTTGACAATGAGGAGGTCAATGTCGGTTGTGTCTTTGAAATTCTCCGTTATTGTCTTGCGTTCCACAGCCTCACCTTCATCGTGGAGGATAAGCTCTGCACGGAGAGGCCTTGCCTGCATAGCCTGGTATTGGTCAAACATCTGTTTCACCTTACGAGCCTGAGGGTTCGTTTCGCACACAATCATTCCCGCAACAGACTGGTCGTTTTGTTCTATGCGGAAACGACGTAAGTCGCGATTGACAAACTCAATCAGCGTATTGACATAGTTATCGGAGTTGATAATCATGTCTTTTGTAATGTCACCTTTCTTCACTTCTATGTCATCGGGGAATTGCTCCTCGATGATTTTCAGCAAACGGTCCTTGTAGTCTGTCTCAATATCCTCGCGCATAAGGCGGAGTGTGAATCCGTCTGCGATTGACTTGTCGTAATAGTATTTGTCGTAATACTTACCAAAGACCTTCCATGTTTCCCGCTCCGCTTTCAGCAACGGCGTTCCAGTCAAGGCTATACGCACGGCCTTGGTGTCAGAATTGAGCAAGTTGGCAAGGAACGAGCCGGTAGGACTATATCCTCGATGAGCTTCATCGACAAAGAAGACACGCTGTATATTTGTTCCATAATGGAAATCTGGCTTGTCTGTCTGTTCCTCGAACTTCTGAATGTTCACAACCGTAATTTCGGGTTTGCCCTCCGTGTTGCGCATCGTCTTGTTGCTTGCAAAGTCGTTCATCAGTTCGCGGCGACTTTGTGCTGTGTAGACCACAAGTCCACGTGCGGTAAACTCGCGCATTGCCTGTTCCATCAAGGCGATACGGTCTACAATAAAATAGAATCGGGCAACTGTGTCACGCTTGGCAAAATAATCCGTCAGTATCTTGACTGCAAAATACGAAAGGGCAGTCTTTCCACTACCCTGCGTATGCCAAATAGTACCTGAATTTATTCCCTTGTCAAGACTGGTACAAATAGCACAGTTGGCAAAGAACTGGGGGTAACGCATCACGTGTTTCTCAAGCGTCTTAATTTCTTCACCCTCCGCGTTCTTCTTGGTTGTCTCAACATAAGCGAATCCGTATTTTAGGAAGTAAAGAATACGCTCTTTGGCAAGAAGAGAGGATAGTATGCGGTTGGTAGGAGTTTGAGGGTCTTTGTTGGTTTGATACTCTGGGAGGTTGAGTAGGACGACTTTGCCCAACTTCTGTAATATTTCCTTCTCACGTTCAGGTGCTATGTCATCCAATTTCAATGTTTCGTAATAGGATTTCTTTGCCTCTCGGAATACATTGAAAAAGAGATTGTCTTTGCTCATACTGGCATAGAATGCACCTTGTATCGGCACACGGTTTTCCGTATCGTATTCCTCGTTGTTGGAGAATATCATCAACTGCGCAATATTGAGGAAGCGACGGAAGTCGGATTGCCTCATGCGGTTGTTCATACGCTCGCGCTCTGCAAGCATACCCTCGCGATTTTGCGGTTTCTTAACCTCAATATGTATGAGTGGCAGACCATTGATGAAGCATGTGAGGTCGGGACGGAAATGATTGTGTGTCTGTTGGTTCTCACATTCCAACTCGATAGTACAACGCCAATCATTTTTAGCAGGATCATCGAAATCAATAAGACGGAAATTGCTTGTGTCAGTGAGATTCTTATAAAACTCACGACCGAGGTCGTCATTGCCTGCTACACGGATTAACTCACGGAGTTTTTCTTCAATCTCCGCATCTCGCAGACTGGGGTTTAATCTTTTCACCGCCGTTCTGAAAACATCAGGCAATATATTACTGTCTCGATTCTGTCCGAGATTTTCACGATGTACAAAGGTATAACCTAACCGTTCCAGATGAAGGAGGGCTGGTATCTGTACACGAGTAAATTCACTAAAATTGGCAGGCATATTATTTTGTTTTTTTCCCAATCTTGCTTCTGCAAAGACTTGTTTTGACTGGTTTATATCAAATAGTGTAGGCGTACAACCTACTTAATCATCCCATTGAACTCCTTGGCCGGTTTGAACCGAGGAATCTTGTGTGCCGGAATGACCACGGAGGTGTTCTTGCTGATATTGCGGCCAATCTTCTCCTTGCGCTCCACGATGTGGAAGGTGCCGAAGCCACGGAGATAGACATTCTCGCCATTGGTCATATTCTCCTTGATGGAAGCCATCACCTCCTCGACAATGGCCATCACAGCCACTTTCTCAATGCCTGTCTTCTCGTTGATACGATTTACGATTTCTGCTTTAGTCATTTCTGTATTGTTTTTATAATTCGCTTGTTAATAATTTCGGTATCTTTCATAAATTGTCAATTAAAGCGCACAATATCAGCATAATTACAATGCGATACCGTGTACAATAACGCAAATGCAAAGATACGTTTTTTTCTCCACACGGCCAAGTTTATTTTTGCAACTGACAATCATCACGATATAAACGGCTGTCAATTAGAGGAAAGGGGGCGTTCAAGCGCCCCCTTCCGCATCCTTCCGCGCATCTTCCTCCGAAGGCGCGCCGCTCTCCTCAAAGCGGTTCCATCCTGGAGCGGCCTCTTTCAGTACCGAATCGGGGATGGAAATGTCAAAATAGAAATCCGCGCTGCCGCTGTTTTTCAACACGTTCCCCACGACCCTGGCACGTGTGTTCACGAAGTTCACGTAAATATCAAGGAGCGTCACCATCTGCCGTGTGTCCAGATACTGGGCAAAGAGTTCCATCCCTTTGGGGAGTAAACGGACGCGCATCTTTCTGCCGTTGTCCAGCAGCAGGATGTCATTCTCATAAATCTCCCTTCCGTTTTTGTCATAGTAGCCTGTGGCAAAGCCCACGGAACGCGGCTCCACTTCTGTCATCCGCGTCTCGTTTCCGCAGCCGGTCTGCACAATCCAGCTCCTCTCCTCCGAGTCCACCAGTGAGCCGTACACCCACTCATTGCCGTTGAGAACACGGCCTCTGAATCTGTAATAACTTCGATACATTTTTCTGTCTTTTTTTGTTGTTAATCATTTCATTAAAAGAGTTTCAGTTGTTCATTCACCGGCGGCTCCGTATCCACGAAAAGCCGCTTGAAGATGTGGTAGAGGACGTTCACGACGATGCTGTTGCCAGCCATCTTCGCGAGCTGTGTCTTGGGTATTCCTACGGAGAGAAGTTTGTCTATCTTGCTGTCATCCACGTCCATCAGCCTAAACAGTTCCCTCGGCGTGAGCCTGCGGATGCGGACGCACTTGATGCGTCTGTTCCCCTGGCTGTCCTCCACGATGTACTCCAACACTCCCATCTGTCTGTGGCCTCCAACCGGCTCGGTGATATGGCTGGCACAGTCATGGCCGGTGGTGATGGTGGAGGCATTGCCCTCACTGTCGCCGTTTAGCAGGATCTGCTCTTTGACGTAGTTCTGCATATTGCTTCCCTTCTCGGATGTCACGCAGTTGGCCACATCCACGGGATGGCGGTCTGTCACGTTGCCGTGTTCGTCGCGGCTCCAGCCGAGGACGCTGCGCTCCACGACCATATTGGTCTCGGTATAGGCCGATGCCTTCACCGAGGGAGCCTCCATGTCGAACTCGCCGCCCTGGTAGTAGCCGTGGGGGAGAGCCATGATACTGCGCTCCATCAAGAGGTTATCCTTGGCGATGTTGCTGGTCAGCGTGTTGCACAAGCCGTCCTCGCGTGGCCGCAATTCCTTCCGACCCCATTTCAGACCGTGGTCGCCACCGTGTCGATGGCGTTCCTCCCTCATCTCCTCCGTCCGCACCTGCGACAGCATGGCTGGCTCGGCGATGAAGTTGTCCGTCTTCCTCGACCCCGTGGTGGCGAGAACGGCACTCGACGTGTCGCACTCGTCTGGGTCTTTTGGCATAAAGCCGAAGCCGTTGCCTCGACCGTTCTCCTTGTCGGTGCTGGCCAGAAGGTTGCGGATGCGCTCCTCGGAGAGGTAGTAACTCTCATCGACATCCTTCTCCAGCAGGTCTTTCAGACGGCGTTCCAGTTTCACTTTCTTTGGGAAGTAGTACGGCTCACCCTCGCCGTAGACGCTCACCATGAACACTCGGTTGCGGTTCTGCGGCACACCGTAGTGCTTGGCGTTGAGACATCTCCAGTAGTTGCGGTAGCCGAACAGTTGCAGTACCTTTCCCCACGCCTGGAAGGTGTCGAAGAACTTGTCGCTGACCAGAGCGGGGACGTTCTCAAAGAGAAGGTACTTGGGTTTCAGCACACCGATGGCACGCTCGCACTCCCACAGCAGGCCGCTGCGTGTGCCGCTGCCCTTGGCTCCGCCTTGCTGCTTGCCAGCCTGCGAGAAGTCTTGGCAAGGTGAACTATAAGTCAGCAAGTCAATCTTTTGCTTGATGTTCGACCAGATGACTCCGCTCACGTCGCCGAGGTTTCTGTCCGCCCATTGGGGAAAGAGGGTGTCGTGCGCTTTGATGGCGTGTCGGTCCACCTCGCACCAGCCGACAAGCTCGTATGGTATGCCCAGCCGCTCCAGGGCCAGACATTGGCTGTCGTAGCCGGAGAAGAGGGTTATGACATTCAGTTTCTTCATCTTGTAGTCTTTCAATTCGGTTCATGGTTGGTAAATCAAGGGTTTGTCGTGTTGTTCCTCCGCTTGCCGTAGTAGAGGCAGCAGTAGCCTGCAGGGTGTACGCGCTTGGTGAGGGCGCAGAAGGAGGTTAGAAATCCGTTGTACCGCCCATAGCGGCAGTTGGTGCATCGGTGGGGTGTCATGCCGCGCCTCCTCTCTGCATCCGCATCTGGTATTCCGTCATGCCGGTGTACGAGTCCTTCGGCTCTTCAAACATCGTGCTGCGCCGGTGAAGGGCGGCAGAGGGGAAAACCTTGCCGATGACCCTTATGCAGATGCCCTCGCTCTTATGGGTGGCTTCCATGATGTCCTCCAGATACCATCCCTGGATATACATCCGCAGAATCCGGCTTGCCACGCCGCGCTCCAAGTCAAAAGGCTCCTGCTTCCTCACGTCCAGCAGTCCTCTCGCGTAGAGGACGTTGTAGACCATGTTGTACGGCACTCGGAGACGCTTGGCAATGTCGCCGATGGTCATCTCCTTGTAGTTGCGGAGGATGAAATTCCGCTTGTATGATGTCAATGGTTTTTGCTTGCTCATTCTGTGTCATGCTTTTGAGTGTTGGTGAAAATGTGTTGTTTGCGCGCTCTGTCAGACGCGGTAACTCGGCTGCTCGCCGTCGTAGCGGATGGTGTTGCACATCTCGCGCAGCCGGTCGAAGATGCGGTCGCCGTAGGTCTTCTGCAACTCGTCCACCTCCATGCCCTGACTGTCGGCCACCACGGAGAGGTTGGTTGTGATGACGGTGAAGAGGCGGCTGCTGTAACGTGCCGCTATCAGCTCCGCCAAGGGTGAGAACTCGTTACCGTAGCTCTTGACGATGACAGCCTCCGTGCCGAGGTCGTCGATGCCGAGCAACTTGCACCGCTTCAATCCGTTGAACTCCGTAGGGCTGTTCTTGCCCAAAGCTGCAATCTCGCGTGCGTCGGCCACGGTCATCACCTCGTTGGTGAGGAGATAGAGCATCCTCTTTACGGCGAGCATCATGGTGGTCTTTCCCACTCCGATGTATCCGCGTAGCATCAGCCCTGGCTTGGGCAGGGTGACGAGCCACCGCCCCACGGAGCGCAGCACGGCACGGGTGTAGCCGTCATCCTTCATCGTGCATCCTCTCCGCTGAACCTCTCCGACATAGGCCACCCGAAGGTACTGCTCGGCGACCTCCGCCGTCATGTCCAGACGGACGGGCGGTTCGGCCTTGCAGCTCATACTGACCTGACCTGCGAACCATTCCAGTGAGCGTTCCGAGGCTTGCTTCTCGTTCTGCGACACCATCTTCCAGTATTTCTCGCGGTAGGCTTTGGCCTCCTCCTCGCTCTTCTTGCGCTGACGCTCCCGCTCTTCTTGATCCTGACGATACCATTCGTCGAACTTCCGCTTCGCCTCCAGTTCCTCTTCGGTCATCTCCTCCGGCTTCTTGGTGGCGATGGCGTGTTCCATCTCTCGGCTAAATGTCGGTCTGCATACCCTTGTTGGCGGGCTTGGTGACAGTTCCGAGGCCGAGTCTTGATTCGGTTGTGTTTGCTGTGTTTCCATCTTTTGTTGGCATTTCTTTGTTGTCGAAGTTGCCGGACATAACCTTGTCGAAATTGTTGGGCTTGATGAGCCAGTCGAAATTGAACCACGACTGTCCGTCAAGGTATTCCGAGGCGCACACAATATCGATGGCCTGCATGAATGCCCTTTTGCCGTACATGCGTATTCTCGCCCTGACCATTTTGCGGCGGTTGTTCTCGATGAAGAGAATCCTTCCGAAACGCCCTTTCGTCTTCCTGTTCCAGTATTCCGCCAACTTCCCGTAATCTATTTGAAGTTTTATGTCCTCCTCATTCTCCGGCGAAGGAGGAGCGTCGGGCATCAAGCCCGACATATCTTCTCCACCGTCAGGGGGAGAAGATTCAAAACCTTCTTTATTATTCTTATATTCTTGTTTGTTGTTGTTGGTTTGTTGTTCGTTTGTTGTTGGTTTGTTGCCCGTTTGTTGATTTGCTTGTTGATTTGCTTGTTGCTGCGGCACAGCCACCCCTTGGTATCTCTCATAATTACAGACGGTTATCATAGTGAATTTGTTTGTTGTTTTGCATGTTATTTCGCCTGTTGATTTGAGGTGTTCCATGGCAGTCCGTACCTGCTGGGTCGTCAGTTTCGTGTCCTGCTCGATACGCTGGGAACTGGTGACAAAAGAGCCCCGCTTGACCTCATATCCCCTCCACCGCTGGTCAGCGGCGTTTGCCATCAAGAGGAAGTAAGAGAACAGCCGGTAGCAGATGATGTCTTCCCACCACTCCCATTTGAGGATTTTTCTGTGGAACTTTATCCATCCCTCTTCGTTGGCAGCCATACTACACCTCCTTTCCAGGACGGCGCAGCGAAATCCATTTGCCAAGGTCGGTGATGGTGACGACCATTCCCTCTCCGAGCCTCATTACAATGATGTCTCTCGTGATTACCAGTTTCAGCAATGCGTCGTCCAAGTCCGCGAGTTTCATATTGGCCTCCTTCGCCAACTGCTCCACGCTGGTAACGAAAGAGCCTTCCTTGACGACAACACCGCCGATGGTCTGGTCTTCGCGGTTGGCGAGGAAGGCACACGTCAGGTAGAGGCTGAAAGCGTTCTTGTCTTTCCACCACATCCATTTGGTTATTCCTTTGCGGACCCATATACATCCGTTGTTCTGCTTATCCATTGTTCTGTTCCTTTCTTGATTGAGGTTGATTGATTATTTGACGGGGTCGGGTATCTCCACTCCGAGATATTCTCTCCCATAGTCGCGTAGTTTCTCGCAGTAGGTCGAGAAGGTCACGGTGTCCATCTCGCGGGTGGAGCCAGGTATCTCTATGATTTCACCCGTGTGGCGGTTCACCACCTTGTCGGAGGCCATCTGCTGTTTGAAGAACTCATGCACCTGCTCGTCCTCGGTGAACTCCCATCCTTGGGCGTTGAGGGCCTGGCGGAGAAGCGGATAGACGCAGCCCCACAACCAGCGGTTCTGGTCGAGGGTGCGCTGCTTCCGAATGAGCCTCACGTCAATCTTGTACACGCCGTCCTTGGCGTAGGACAGCCAGTTGATGAGCGGACGGAGGTCGAAGGTGCCATTCTGCTTCTGCAGGAGGTATGTTTCCATAGGTTACGGAGTTTCGGTGTCTGCGATTGCCGGTTGCGTCTCGGTGGCCTCCTCGCAGGCCACGAGGATGTACTTGCGCCTCGGCACATAGCCGTTGCGCTGGAGTACACGCAGCACCGTGAAAGAGGATATGCCCAGTTTGTCAGCGATAGCCTCATAAGTGGGCATGGCGATGCCTCGCTTTTTTTTCTTGGGCTTGTTGAACTCCTCCAACGTCATGCCCATCTCTTCAAGCATCGAAAAGAAGGTACTGATTATCTTCTTGTCGCGCTTTTCCTTGCCCTCCTGGGCAGAGGATTTCTCTGTATTCTTCCTTGTCTTCATCTTGTTCTTTGTTAGCTGGTTGGTCTTCGGTTAATGGTTTGTTGTAGTCTTCGCACACCCGCGCCTTGTCCATGAACACCTTGTATGGATAGCCGTGCTTTCTCTTGCACGTTCCCATGAAGAACTCGCCGGTGGCGATGGCAAAACTAATCCCCTCGGTGTCGCGCACGGCATTGCAGCAGCCGGAGCAGCGCACCTTGCGCGGAGGGGATGGCGGTGTATATTTCTCTTTGCTCATCTTTCGGACTGGGAATAAGAAGAGGCGTTGCCCTTTGGTGTCGGACAACGCCCTTCTCGCTGTGCTTGCTATGTGTGTGAAGATGTGCTATTTGATAAGTAGTGTGCGTGACCCCGCGCTGGTTCTCATGCAGGCGGAGTACACCTCTGGGTAGTCGGCGGCGAGTTTCTTGGAGTCGAGCGAGGTGCGGCCTTTAGTGGCCTTGAATGTGGCGAGGACATGGCCGTCAATGTCCACAAGCGCCTCTTCGTCGGAGAAGTAGACCTTGACCTTGTCGACCAGTTCGTCAAGTTCTGTTTCAAGCTCGCTCTTCGCGGCCTTCATCTCTTTGATTTCGGAGATGGTGTCTATGATTTCTTTGGTGGCGGTGACGGTCTTGCCCTCGGTCTGTCGGGGATAGAGGCTCACCACGTCGCGCGCGGCCACGGGTTCAGGCTCCTCGCCGCCCTTGACACATTTGTCCCAGAAGTCATGGCACACGATGATGGCAGCGTTGAAAATCTCTTCGTCGTACTCGATTTTCTTGTAGCCGAACTCAAAGGTTTTCTTGCAGAGCCAAGCGATATGCGCGTGGCGGCAACCGCTGATGCCCATCTGCACCTGCACTTGGAATATCCAACTCAAAGGGAGGTCGTCAGGATCTATCTTGCGGTTGGTGGTCTTGCATTCGAGGATGCCTTTGTTCTTCTCGGCGAACTTACCGTGCTTCGGCCCTTCATCGTCAATCCAGTACGTGCGGTCTGGGCTGGCGTGCATATAGGGGATGTCAACACGGCGGAGAAGATATTCGGCACTCGATGCCTCGATTATCTTGTAGCCGCTTTTGAGCGCGAACTTCTTCGCGACATAATCCTCTAACAGATGGCCGTCCTGCATGGCCTCGGTCTCTTCGTAGTTGAAGATGCCGTTAAGCTCGTCGCGCATCGTGTGAGCCAACTCCAGCGGTGTGCGGAAGTGGGTCTCGCCGAAAAGTACGCCGATGGATGAAGCACCAATGGAGTTGGCGCGCTCGGCGCGCCACTCCTCGTTGGTGTCACAGTCGTACCGCGTAATGCCGTTTACTGTGCGTACTTTCATCACTCACCCCCTTCCTGGCTCTTCACGAAAGCCTCAATCTCTTCATCGGACATCTTGTCGAAGTCCACCGTCTGCTGGCCTGCGGGGGCTTGGGGAGTCTCGGCGGCTGGCTGCTGTCCGGCCTGCTGCTGTCCGGCGGCGGCTTCGGCCTCTTTCTTGGCGGCGGCTTTCGCCATAATCTCACGCGCACGCTGCGCCGCGCTCTTGCGCTCTGGGGCAGGGGCGGCACCGGCAGGAGCCGACGTGGTGGAGCTGACCTCGGTATAAGGCACGTCAATCACCTCGTTGGCATCGGCATCGCCGAGGTCGATACCAGTCAAGAACTCAAAGAAAGCCTTCTTGCACTTTCTTTCGGCCTTGCCTCTGAGCTGGTCAGTGGTGGAGGTCTCGCCATTGGACTTGACCATAGCCACATAGCGGAACCAACCCTTCATGTCCTCGCGGCTGGTCTTGTAACCGACACGGCAGGGGATGGCCACATAGGTCGGGTCGGCACTCACGGCCTTGGTCTCTGGGTCGAACTCAAAGGTATAGACGAGTTGCATCGGGGAGGCTTTGAGTTTGGCCAGCAGCGCGGTGTAGCCCTCTTTGGTCGGGTACATAGTGCTGGAAATGATGTTGAACTGGTTGCCCGTGGGGAGCAGTCCGTTGGCGGCAGCGTCGATGATGCAGGTGCGCACGACATCGCGGGTGTAGGGCTTTGGAGCCACGCCGGTGCGCTTGTCGGGACGGGATGGGTCACGGTCGGTGCGGAAACCGATTTTCTTGTTCATCAGCGGCATGAAGACGGCATCCATAATCTCGTCAGTCAGGATGGCTTCGAGCTTCTGCACGATGATTGCGGCATCGAATGCGCCGCACACGTTGTTCACGATGTCAAGACGCTGTGCGTCCTTCATGGCCACGGAGAAGTTCTCGCGGGCGTTGTCGAGGACTGCGAGTCCTCTTTCCTGGGTGTTTTTTGCGTTTTCGCTCATAATAATAAAGTATTAAGTTGTTAAACCTTTAATTCGATGATGTCGCCGGATTGGGTGGGAGTACCAGAATAATGTGGCTGCGACTGAGTCGTACAAAGAGGTCTGGAGTGTCCTTCATACGCCGCCAGAGGGTGGCACGGCTGCAATGGAGATACTCGCAGATTTCTTTGAATGTGCCGTGGGCTGCAACTTGATATTGGGGTTCAGTCATGTTTCACCTCCCTTCTCATTCTGCGGCAAATATTGCCAATCTGCCCCACGGAGAGTCCGTATATCATGGCGAGTCGCTCATAGATATACCCGACATCGGAGCCTTTCTCTTTTTCTTCCATAAAACGCTTGTAGATTTCTACGTTTCGTTTGTCGTTTTCGCGCTGCTGCGGCGTGAGGATGCCGCACTTGCGGCGGAACGTGGACGCGGGAGCCACGCCGCCTTGTTTCTCTGTGCTCATAATTGAAACGGTTTTGGTTACACTTGAATTGAATTGTTCTTGGAGAGGTGCAGGGGAGTTATCCCCGACACCCCTTTGTTGTCTATGGGTTACGGACTGTGGTGGACGGCGTGACAACTTTACACCGCCCAGTCCGCCTACTCGCCCCTACCTCTGTTTTTCGGGGCTTTCGTGTTTGTTGTCTTTGCTCTTATTTGAATATTTACCCAATATGTCAAAGTTCTCTCGTTGCCGCCTTTCGCGGCTCTGGTCATCCGCCGTGGCTCTCGCCGCCGACGGATGCGCGGCACATGGAAGCCGTGGTCATTCAGTCCGCCAGTCTTCTTCGGACACCTCAATGCCGAAGTGGTTGCAGTAGTCAACCAAACTGCTGGTCTTCTCAAACCGAACCCCTTGCATACCGCCATCGGGGAGGTTGATTTCAAGCCGGCACTCGCCGGTCTTGTCACTGAAAAATGCTTTTGCGCTCATAGTGCTGATTATATTATTATTATTCGTTTTGTCTTATTTATTCACCCAGAAAATAGCCAATTCAGGTGATTTTATACCAAATTTTACCCATCAATAATATTGTTTTATACATTCATTATATAGTTTCGCCAAAAAATTTTCAACCGTTTAATTTGCTGATTTATAAGTGTTATTACATATAATCTAATTACCTACCATAACTTTTTTTTGCTCATTTGAATTTTTATACTTACTTTTGCAACTGATTTCAGTCACGAAAAATGTGCTTTCAAGTATCATTTTCGGATGCAAAAATAAGAAATAAAAGTAAACCGACAAAATAAAAATTTACTTTTTTAGAAAATATTTTTTCAATAGACTGAAACATAGAGCAATAAAAATATAAACAAATAAGATAGAAAGGTAAATTTTATGGACGAATTTGACACTATTGGTAAACGCATCACAAAAATTAGGCAAGTCTACTGCGATGGAAAAAACACTCCTTTTGCCGAGCGGATTGGCAAGGACACATCTTATTCGAGCCAGATATGCAACGGCACGAAGACTCCAGGCAGAAGCGTGCTTGAGGAGATCCTGGCCGCGTTTCCGGAGGTGAGCCGTCCGTGGCTGTACTTCGGAGAGGGCAAGATGCTGCTGGCCGATGCGGAGAAGAGTTTGCTTGCGAAGGAGGACGCTCCCTCTTATGAAAAGACCCTGCCGCTCATTCCCTACGATGCCTTCGCCGGTCTGCCGAACATCGACAACATTGGAGTGGCCTTCAAGGACTGCGAGCAGTATTACATCCCCGACTTCATCAGCCGTGGAGCGGACTTCCTTATCCGCGTGTCCGGCGACTCGATGGTGCCGCAGTACCTCAACGGAGACCTTCTCGCCTGCACGATGATTAAGGATGTGCTGTTCTTCCAATGGGGCAAAATTTACGTCATCGACACTTCGCAAGGTGTGCTGGTGAAGCGTGTGATGCGGAAAGAGGGCGACAGCGAGCATGTGATACTCGTGTCGGAGAACAAGGAGAAATACGACCCGTTTGAGTTTCCGACATCGGACATCAGAAGCCTCGCCATCGTCGTGGGACTCATCCGAGCGGAATAGTCGCTTAATACATATTATATAAGGAATATAGACCGGCCACAGAATGTGGCAGGAAGAAGGCGCTACGCCATTATGATACGATTGAGATACAGTATAAAGTTCGTTTTACACCGCCGAGAGCGGGCGGACGGAACATTCACCGTCCGTATGAACATCTCCTGGGCAAAGAAAAGAGTCCAACGGAATATTCCTGCCTATGTGTTTCCCGACCAATGGGATGAGAACACCATGACAGCCCGCGCGACCCGTCAGCACAAAGACGTGTCAGGCATCAACAGCGCCATTGCGGAATACAAAGGCCGTGTGACAAAGTATTTTGAGACTTCGATAATCAACGACCATGTTCCAACCGAGGATGAAATCAACGGACTATTCAACACGGAGGATGCGGAAGAGGATAACCAGAAGCACCTGATTGATGACACAATCGAAGAGTTTATCGCAAAAGAGTCTGTGGAACGTGGATGGGCTTCCGTCACAAAGAACAAGTTCAAAAACCTGAAGCACGACCTGCTGTGCGCCGACCTGACATATATAGAGGAATTGAATGAGGAAGGGCTTGAAAAGTACACCCAATACTTGTTCTCACGCGACTTGGAGAATGCAGTCCTGATGAAAAAGGCATCCATTCTCCGCTGGTTCCTCGGATGGTGCAGAAAGAAAGGTTATATTGAAAACGATGACTACAAACTCCACCAGCCACACCTGAAATGCCCCCAGAAGACTGTGGTCTATCTGACGTGGGAAGAGTTGATGCAGCTGTACAAGCATAACTATGGATACAAGTACCAACTTTCCGTAGTGAGGGATGTGTTCTGTTTCTGCGCATTCACCGGCCTCCGCTACTCCGATGCCGCGCGACTCAGATGGTCGGACGTGTATAATGACCACATAACCATCATCACACAGAAAACCTCCGACAAACTCGACATAGACCTCAACCCATTTTCAAAAAGCATCATCAAGAAATATTCCTTGAAGGCGGACCGTAAACCGGCGGATAAGGTGCTTGGAGCTCCGACAATTCAAAGAAGCAATGTAATGCTCAAAGAATGCGCTTTGCTTGCCGGAATCAAGACTCCTATCACCCTTGTTTCGTACAGAGGGTCGAAGAGAATAGAGGAGTCTGTACCCAAATGGAAGGCCGTCACCACACACTGCGCCCGCCGCACTTTTGTTGTGAACTCTCTCCGACTCGGAATACCGGCGGAAGTGATTATGAAATGGACTGGCCACAGCGACTTCACGGCCATGAAACCATACGTCGCAATCGTGGATGAATTGAAGAAGGAGAACATGGCCAAATACGCGACTCTGTACGAAAATGAAAAAAATTCTTCCAATTGAAAAAAATGTCGTATTTTTGCAAATTGATAGGAGTAAGCAGCAGTCGGGTACATGTACCCACTTTGTACCCACTTTTGACAAATGAACAGCAACCGAGAGAGAACGAAGCGACGGAAAAAGACCGATTAAGATGATAAAAATCAAAGAAATAAAGTTAAATTGATACCATGGGCTTCCCCTGGAGTAATACGGCTCCAGTACCTTCAGGGGGAGCAAAAGAGCGCTGATGTTCAGCGCTCTTTTTTTGTATATAAAATAAAGCGGGGCGACAACTATGTAGTTGTCGCCCCGCTTTTTGTTGGCTTTAAATCACCAACTTTATTTGATAGCCTCTTTGATGCTGTCAACGATATAACGAACGTCATCATCTGTCACATACGGCCCAGCGGGCAGGCACAAAATAGATTCAAGTTTCAAGATTCAAGTTCTTCAATCCTGTGATTGAACTTCTTTTGAGAGAAGTGATGAATTTTTGAAATCGCCTTACTGAGATCGAGGCAGTCATTGTAGAGTCTTGTTGCCGTTTCTTTATCTATAAATCCTACGTCTGTAGCTCTTATAATCTGACTGCGGACTTCGCCACAAGAGCCTTTGGCTATGTATAGGAAGTTAACAAACTCTTTATTACCATCCCGCTCAAAGCCTTCAGCAATATTGTCCATTATTGAACCTGCTGCAGCATGTATCTGTTGCACAAAGCGTGTGTCTTTTTTGAACTCGCTCTGCTTCGTTATGGCATATACATCCTTGCAGAGGTTCCTTGCCATCTGAAATATTGTCAAGTCTTCAAACTTCCCGAGTTTGCTCATCTATCTTGAATCTTGAAACCTGAATCCTGAATCTATTACCTTTCTATCGCTCCCTTTATCGTGTCAACGATATAACGAACGTCATCATCTGTCACATACGGCCCAGCAGGGAGGCACATGCCGATCTTGAATAAAGCCTCGCTCACACCGTTGACATAAGAAACGCTAGTCTCAGAGGTCTCGCAGAGGCACTCCTGATCTTGAAGTTTGAATCTTGAAACCTGAATCTCACCGCGTCGATACACCGGCTGCTTGTGCATAGGTTTCCACAGCGGACGTGCTTCTATCTGGGCCTGGTCCATGATAACACGCAGCGCTTCCACGTTGGCGTTAGGCTCGCAGTCGGTATGGGCACTCTCCGCGGCATGGATGACGCCAGCGGCACCACCCACGGCACTTGTCACGATGGTCTTGTAGGCGTTCTCCTGACCTTTGATACGCACCTCGGGGTCGATGGTCATCGTGCAGAGCCAGAAGTTGGAATCATAGCGGCTGTCGGGATTGCCGTGTACCTTGATGCCCGGCACATCCTTCAGCAGCTCCTCATACAATGCCTGAACATGCTTGTGGTGAGCAATATGGTCATTCACAATTGTCATCTGACCGCGGCCGATACCAGCGCAGATATTGCTCATGCGGTAGTTGAAGCCAATCTTCTCATGCTGGTAGTATGGGTAACTCTCACGATACTGAGTGGCGTACATCATAATCTCACGCCAGGAATCCTCATCGGGCGTAATCAACGCACCACCGCCAGAGGTTGTTATCATCTTGTTCCCATTGAACGACAGCACACCATACTTGCCGAATGTACCCAGCACCTGACCTTTATATTTTGAGCCAAATCCCTCAGCAGCGTCTTCCACTACGGGAATATCGTACTTGTTGGCAATCTCCATGATACGATCAGCCTTGTATGGCATGCCATACAGAGCCACAGGCACAATCGCCTTCGGCTTCTTCCCCGTCTTGGCGATGCGGTCCTTGATAGCCACCTCCAACAGTTCCGGATCAATGTTCCAAGTATCAGGCTCTGAGTCCACCAATACAGGAGTAGCTCCTAAATAAGTTACTGGGTGCGTAGAAGCACAGAACGTGAAGCTCTGCACAATCACCTCATCGCCAGGCCCTACACCACAGGCAAGCAATCCAAGATGCACAGCAGCCGTTCCACTTGACAACGCCACCACCCGCTTAGCAGATAAATTTGAATTGTCAATCGTCAATTGTGAATTGTCAATTGCAGAGACGAAAGTCTCCAAATCCTTTTCAAAGCCATTCACATTCGGACCCAGTGGCACCACCCAGTTCGTATCGAATGCCTCCTGGATATACTTCTGTTCCATACCCGTCTCACTCATGTGAGCCAAGCACAAATAAATTCTATTCGCCATAATATATAAATTTATTAATAATCAAATCTTTAAACTTTAATCTTTACATCAGCCATCTCACTACATCATAGAGCAGCTTCCTCCCCCATTTGCATCTTGAGACGGTCACGATTCCTGAATAAAACAACCATGCCAAATAATCATGATCATCGTATAAAGCCTTCAGATACGGTTTTGCAATCTCATGCAACTCCTCACTCTTCTGATTTCGAGTCATCTGAAAGACGACATATCTAATAAAGTATCTCGCCTCCTTTCCTGCTTCACCTGCCGTGAAGTTTTGGGCGATCTCCTTATATATATTTTTCCAATGCTGAGTCTTCCTCTCCCTGTCCGTTCCTAAAGTAATGGATTGTGGACGCTTGTAATGCAGGTAAGTGACATCAGGTATCAGATAAACATGACTGAGGTGCTTCAGCAGAAGGAAAGTCCACAGATTATCCTCCCACAGCACACCCTCTTTGAAATCTATCAGATGCACATCCAATAGTTCTTTCTTCACCAACTTATTCCAGGAATTAACATAGAAACCCCTTTGGCAAAAGAAGAAATCCCTGACAGCCTTCTGTGTATTGACATCCCGTTCCCGTTGCTGACGTGTTGTCCGTTTGCCTTGAAGAGAATAAGTCGCATAATTCCCCACCACCATCTCAACTGTCGCATCCTCCTCCACAGGTCTCATCAACCTCTCAATACAGTCTTGTGTCAATTCGTCATCACTGTCCAGGTAAAGCACATAATCACCTGTAGCAGCATTCGTTCCCGTGTTCCTGGCAGCAGACAACCCTCTGTTATGTTCATGATGTAGGATTTGGAATCGTATAGGCCCCGTGTAAGCGCCAATCATCCGCTCAGCGATAGCCATACTGTCGTCACTCCCACAGTCGTCCACCAGCAGACACTCCATATCCCCTGCATAAGTCTGCCCCATCACACTCTTCAGGCAAGACTCAATATAAGGAGCCACATTATAAACAGGAACAACAATCGATACCCCCAACACCCTCTTTAAACCTTAAACTTTAACCTCTAAACTTTAACCTTTACACCAGCCTTCTTAAACGATTCAATCGTCCTCTCCAGCCCCTCTTTCGCCCTCACTGGCATCTGTGTAATGCCCAGTGCAGCCTTAATCTTCTCATTGGACACCACATAATTCTCCGTCAGCTTAGTGAAGCGTTTCGTGTTCAAAGGCAGATGCAATACGTTACCAACCTTGGCGAAGCGTTCCATCACACCCTTACTCACATGCCAGATACGAGCCTTCTTGCCCACCGACTGGCACACAATCTCTATCAGCTTATTCGTTGAGATTGTCTCATCATCTGCCACGTGATAGACACCACTGGCAACAGGCTTCTTCAGCAAGCCATCCACCACAAAGCAGAGGTTATAAATGGAAGTGAAGGAACGCTGGTTTTCGAAACTGCCCAACGGCCAAGGAATGCCCCAGCGTGTCACATTATACAACAGGTTCAGGTCACCCTTACTGTTTGGGCCGTGAATCACGCAAGGACGCAGAATATACACCTCCTTATTCTTCCTTCTTACATCTTCCATCTTACTTGAGATATACTTCTCTGCCGCCAACTTGCTCTCTCCGTATGGGCCTTTCGGTGACGGCACCACATCTTCCGTCAGCACATCACCTTCAACCACATCAGCAGCGGCCTTCACAGAGCTCAAGAAGATAAACTTCTTCATCTTCGATGCCAAGAAGAAGTCAAAGATCTTCTTTGTCAATCCCACGTTCACATCGAAACAATGCTGTGCATCCGTGTTTTTCTTATTGTCAAAAGCAATACCTGCCAAATGAATGACAGCATCCAGTTCCATACCCTCCAAGTCATCCAAAGCAGACCAATTGAACGTATGCTCTATACCGTCTCTTTTCGGAGACACCAGATCCAGGCCATAGATTGTATGGTCATGTTTAAGACTGTCCACCAGATTCATTCCCACGAATCCGTGAACACCTGTAATCAAAATTTTCATTAGCTTTATCCTTTCGAAGAAATCTTCTGTAGTTTCTCAGATATTAGTTATATATAGATTTTTAAAGATTAAATTCCGAGAATCTTATTAAAAATGCGGATTCAATTCAAATCACAAACAATTAAGGAGAAAAGCGTCTTCCTTCTAACATCTTCATTGTTCATTGATCATTGTTCACTCTTTATTCAGCCCTCACCCTTCTTCCTTCGTTTCAATTTAATTTCGTTGACTTTTCTCCCGCTCGCAGCATTTCATATAAAGTCCAAGAGGAATTGCCTTGCAGAACAAGCAACGATTCCTGAGTCGTGAATCAGCCCCACGTTCGGATCCATTGTCACCACATACTTGGGGTAATTGTCCTTTATCAGTTTCAGGTTGCCAAACTCCCGCTCGTAAGTCTCTTCGTTGCTTATCTGAACGGCAACCTGCACATATATCACCTCGTCACCCCGACGAGCCACAAAGTCTATCTCCTTCCCGCTGAGCTGCCCCACATACACATCAAAGCCACTGCGTTTAAGTTTCAGATACACAACACCTTCCAGCACCTTTTCTATATCCCAAAACCGCTTGTCACGGCAAAGGTAGTTCCGCAGACCCAAATCCTCAAAATAGTATTTGTCCTGCTGTTCGAATACGCTCTTACCCTTGATGTCATAACGCTTCACGCGGTCTATCATATATGTGTCGCATAAGGCATCAATATACTCACCCACCGTGTTTGCAGAAACAGCCAGACTGCTTCCTTTCAGGTATTTAGCTATGCTGTTGGCAGAGAACACCTTTCCGCTATTGTCTGCCACAAAGCGGGAAAGATTGTCCAGCAACGACACGTTACGCACATTCTTGCGGAGCACTATGTCTTTCACAAAGATGGTATCGTAGATGCTACCCAGATACTCCGTCCTTGTGCGGTCGTCCTCCAGTGGTATGCGGTACAGGAATGGCAATCCACCCCAACGCAGGAATTGAGAGAAAGCATTGTCAGAGTCTTCCAAGCCATAGAAGAGCAGAAACTCCCGATAGTCCAGGCCGCTCACGTGAACCCGATGATATCTTCCGGCAAACGAGTTGGCGATGTCACTCGACAGCATAGCCGCATTGCTACCCGTCACCACCACATCCACACCATCCTGTTTCACCCAGAAACGCAACGCCTTCTCAAACTCCGCCACCTCC